>ULQL01039695.1_pt1 | contig 11487 bp, 23 predicted proteins | sample 1954411 | NCBI WGS metagenome assembly ULQL01 (sample SAMEA4835654, study PRJEB28245) | human gut metagenome | biome: gut microbiome; material: fecal sample | place: Denmark | collected 2008 | reverse complement strand
TTAACGAAAAGTTTTCCATAGGGGTGCTGAGTAGTTACTTTATTTTATCCATCAAAGGCTCTGATGGTTTTCTGCAGGGTTGTCTGCGGTTTCTTCGGCTTCACTCTGACCGGGTATCCTGCACAGACCCACGCGAGGAGAAGTGCGTCTCTCTGGTCTTGGTTCATTCTCGGCATCTTACCGTCAGGGCTTATAAAGTAAGCAATTTCGTCCTGCGTGATTTTTCCGTCCTTTCCCTTCCAGCACTTCTTCAGTGGCTTGATGATTTCGCAGGGGATATTGTAGTGTTTGCAGCACTCGACAATCAAGATTCCGGTCTGATGGTTCATTCCGGTAGAGCGTCCGATTGCTGCTGCCTTGACTGCTGTCATGAACCGATTAAGCACATGCCAGTTGCTTTTGTTGAGCCAGCCGCCTTCAATAACGACCTTAATCTTTTTACAACTCTCGTTCATTGCTCTGAGATAATCAATCATAGCCGGAAACTCCATCTTGTAGGCTAAGAATGTTTTATCATCGAAGACTGCACCAACACCGCTTTCCTGGTTATCGGGGTCGATGCCAATTATAACTGTTCCTTTTTCCATTTTGTTCTTTAAAGTACTTATTTTGTTCGAATTTCACGCATAAGCGTTTATTTTATTTTGCTGGTATAGTTTATCATCCAACACTCTTTCGTACGCACATACACGCACACACACGTTATTATCTCTATCTTATCCCCTACCCCTTTTCTTTCCCTTGTTTCTGAGCGATAAAGAAAGCTGGCAGGGATTCCGGAAGTTGTCTGCGGTTGCAAAATAAATGAATAACAAAATGTATATGTTGCAGGGTTCTTCCTTCTTCCACCGCCAGCCGTAGGATAAAAGCATAATTAATATTATTTTATTTTCCTGCTACTTCATGTACCACCTCGCTTTGTTTGTTGTCAGACTTCGGGAGATGCGTTTCCGGCTCTCATATCGTAATTTCAAGATGTTATAAGTTTATTTGTTTTGATAGGGAGCCATCCCCTTCTGTCCTCGCTGGTTAAAACTCTATTATTGAACTCACGACCGATTATTCTTTTTATTTTCGAGCAGCCATGCCAGATGCGCTGCCTGCTGCGGATTCTTGAACATGGATAGAGCCTTCTCTACGTCCGGCTTCTTCCTCTCACGCATCGCTCTGTCGGCTACCCGGTTCTTCGTACCGTAGTTCCGGTAGTGCTTACTCCAGTATTCCTTTTGATACGCCCGGTATTTTTCCCGGTTTCTCTTTCGCCATTCCTTCGTGGCTCTAAGGATCTGTTCCCGGTGCTCCTGGTAGTACGTTCTGTTCTTCTCCCTTGTTGCGAAATCGCTCATTGCATTCAAGTATTACCTGATGTTCTACATATTGCTTGCGCTCCGGGCAATAGATGCCGTTTAAGCAGTTTCGCCCGGCATCGCAAGCCTTGCATAATTCACTCGCCATACGTCCACTAGAATGGTAATGGTAAATCCTCGCTGTTGTAGTCAGCGAAGGCGATATTCTCGTTCCCCTCGTATGGGATGCAGTGTTCGAAGTCCGCTGGCTTTCCGCTGTATAAAGGCAATACGTTGTATCTATTCGTACAATTTTCTCCATGGTCACGAATAAATAATGAAGGACGCCACTTGAATCCGCTTCCGATGCTTACCAGCACCTTGTCAAAGGTCTTGAAGGCTGGCTGCTTCATCGGTTTCTTCGGTTTCTTCGCATTCTTCTCCCAGAGGGTATAAGCCTCTTTGAACGTGCAATATTCGCCCTCTGTTGCTTCTCGCAGTTCATCGTGCACGCTGATTCGCAGGTCGAAGGCTTGGTCGGTCACGAACTTCTCGGTCTCAATTTCGTACTGGTTTCCGAATGTCAAAGTGTCCTTGCTTTCGTTCTTTCCGATGAGCTTGCCGATAACGGTTACATTGCCATCCTCGTCTTCCTCATCAAAAACGTAAAGTTTGCCGATTTCAAACGCTGGCTTCTCAATCTCCAGGGTTTCGAGGTTCAGCTTTCCACCGAGCCGCTCTTCAACGAATCGGATATAGCCTGCTGGATCATCGCTCTTGACCCAATCGGCTGTTCGGAAACTTGAAGCACGCTTGTAATACAAGCATTCTTTCTCCTTGACGAATCTTCCGAGAAAGCGTGTCTTCGTCTCATCCTCGAATTTCTCAAAGGTGCAGGTTCCTTGTACTCCCTTGTCGCCTGCAAACTCCAGCACGTCTCCCTTCTTGAAGAACTTGCTCCAGTCTCTCATTTGTTTCGAAGGGAAGAGCAGAATTTCTCCTTCTTTATAGATTTTTCCGTTCTTGTCGAAAAAGTGTTCTCTTCCATCTTCGTCCTCAGTCCAGATTGCTTTCGCACTGTCCTTGTCGTTTGCAATTCCACTGTGCCACACCCTTCCACATATTGGCGTGTATAGCTCTGTACCACGCTCTTCATCTTTGAGTATATCGTAAATATCAATATCTTTCTGTTCCATTGTCTGAATGTTTTTATTTTTTGCTATTCTCCGTTTCATACTGAATGTTTTTTATTGTTTATAATTTCTCTTGTCCGAGTTTCTTGTATAGCTCAATCAGCTCCATTGTATCGAGCCAGAAGTCGGTATTACCAACGAATACGTGATGATGATGATTGTCCTTGATGATTTCTATCTTTTTCATTTATCTGCGTTTAAAATTGTTCGTGTCCGCATTGTAATCCTTTATGATACATTCTAGAGCCTTTACCTCATCATCTGCCAGCCAGATGTCTCTGTTGCCAACTGACAGATGATGAAGACCACACTCACGGACCAGTTTTATATCAACTCTGTTCATAGCCAATACGGTTTATGATAACTATTTAAAAAGTTCCTGCTGCGGATGAATTATGTCTGCCCGCTTCTTCTTAGCCGCCCAGAGAAGGAGGTTGTTGTTCTTGGTTCCAGCATTCTTCTCGAGGTCTCTGATGATGCAGGTCAGAGCGTCTTGAACCGCTTCTTTCTCATTACCGTAGAAGATGCTGAGAGCGTCATATCTACTCGGGTAGCCTGCCGGGCTGTCGTACCCGTGCTTTCCCTTCTGAATGCTGTAGCCCCATATCCAGCCGAACTGGGTGTTGGCGGTCATTACCTTCCATCCCCAGTTGTCTGCACCCTCTACGGCATACCCGATTACGTGCGGATTGATGCACTCATCCTTGATATTATACTTGAAGCCTTCATGCTCTGCAACCGGCTTCTTGATGTCGTAGCCGTTATCGGTCAGCCACTTGAACCAGTCGTTCGATGTCTTGAATACGAGCCCTGCGGCTCTGCATTCGTGGAAAAACAACTCGTTCATAGCGTAATCTCTATAAAGTGACACTCGGCACAAAATGCGCAAGCACAATACTCGCCCAGTTCCTCTTTATCAAGGACACACACATCGCAGCCACTTTCGTCACGAGTATCTTTCTCAACTTTGAGAACCTTGCCTTCTACATTCAGAATCGTACCATCCTCGAAATACTTGCCCATTTCGTTCGGTTCATTAATTACAATTACTTCTTCTGCCATAATTCTTTTGTTTTAAGTGTTTAAAATCTGTTTGCTTATAATTTACCGCCCGAAGCGTGAAAACGTCCCAGAGCGGCTATTTTTGCCCTCATTCGTTATTTTTCGGGCTTCCAGTCGATGCCCAGCCGCTGAAGAACTCCACGTTCGTAGTATCTTGTCAGCGAATCCTTGGCAGGCTTGTTGTTCGGGTTCTTCTTCAAGTCTTCAAGGTTCTGCTGGATTACCCACCGGAACTTGCTGTCTTGGCTCTGCTGGCTCGCTGGCTGCTGGTGCTTGGCTTGCTCGTATAGTTCGCCAATGCTCGGTCTTGCCGTTGCCGAAGGATCCTGCGCCTTGACTGCTGCCGATTGCGGCTGCTGGCTTGTGGCTGGCTCGTTGTTGAAGTTGCCTTCCAGCACCTTTGCGAAGTTCTGCTCATTACCGAATATCCAATCAAACTTTCCGAGCCAGCCGTGCTTGTTGTTGCCGTTCATGAAGTCAGATGCCATCGCAATGTCAATTACCCGGTACAGAGTTTTCACGTCTCCCTTGCATTGACGAACCCTTGCCTTGACCATCACCTTGCGGTTCTCAGTCATGAGCGTAATAGGCGGCATCGCACTCTTCGTCTCATCATGCTTGCGGTTCCAGTATTCCTTGACGGAAGCATAGTCTATCTTTTGAGATTTCGAAACCTTGCCGCCACCGGGTGCTTCGGTCTTAACCGATGCACTCTGAATACCTTCTTTAGAAGGTTCTAATATATTTGTTTCTTTAGAAACATCATTATCATTATCATACTCATTATCATTATCATTATCATAAGGTGAACGTTCGTGCACGTTCGTGTTATTTTCGCACGTTCGTGCACGTTCGTGCACGTTCGTGTTCCCTGCTTTTTCTCTTGCCTCTCGCTTTTTTCTTTCTCTTTCAAGTGCAATCTGTCTGTTTTTCTCACACTTGGCTTGATACTTGTCTTGATTGCGCTCGATATTGTCTTTGATAAAAGCAAAAGCCATACGCACGACTGGTTCGAGATTTATAGTCTTTCCATCCCTTGCGTAGAGAAATATCGCTCTCGTAAGTTGCCCGAGTTGTTCATCGGTCAGCCCCTCGATAAGAGCGTAGTATGATGTGTATAAGATGAATGAATCGTTCATGATGTTTTATTCTGATAATGATAGTTTCTTTTCCAGCTTCCGTTTTAAGACTGTAGCCATACGGATTTTGTTCCGCTGGCTTGTGTCGGTCGGTGCTGTCACTTCCCCACCTAGGGAAATATAATTCTCCAGTTGAGAAATTATATTTCTTAGGTCGGTTTTTGATATAGGAACGCTAGCCATAAGCCCTGCCTTTATTTAATTAGCAATCTTCGTGCTCCCTGCACCTGCTTGATGTAGGCAGCGCATTCCTCGGGGTGGTCCATCTGAAAAGCCTTTGCATCGAACTTCTCGCTTGCCTTCGGTGCTTTCCACGTTGCCAGCGTCTTGCCGTTTCCGTCCACGATGCTCTCAGCGTCCCCGAAGAACAGCTTCAAGTTGTCCTCAATCTCCTTCTGTCGGTTCTCCAGTGCCTTGCCCTTCTCCCTGATTTCCTTCAACTCGATGAGCATGTCTCCGATTTCGGCTGTGGCTTCAATCTCCTTTCCTGCCTTGTGCAGTGGTGACTTCAAAAGAACGTCTTGTGCGCTGTATGCAGGTGGCTCTTGGTTGCCCACGATGTAGTCAAGCCAGAACTTGGTTATCTCGTCACGCATCCATCCGAAAAATTCGGGGTCGAAGTCGATGTCACGGTAGCCGAACTCCCTGCCTGCTGTCAGCCAGGCAAGTGCCCCATCCTTGTATTCTCCGACTCCGAGGTTCATTTGTAATTGGCAGAACCAATGTTTCGGCAGGTCGTCTGCGTCTATCTGCATCTGCGTGGTCTTGCACTCTAGGATGCTCTTGCTCGCTTCGTTGTGCGTTGCAGAGACTCTCCAAAAGGTACGGTCTGGGCTTACTCTCAGATACGGAGTATCGGTGTTCGTGATGGTGTAGTCGTCCGTGCTCGCCTTGATGATGTGGCAGTGGCTCTCTCGCTTGAAGAACTGCGCCACTGCATCCTCCAGCAGGTGTCCTGCAACCATCGCAAAGTTCTCAACCTTTGGTGGGTCGATACCCTTCTTGCGTCTCCACAGCTGGTATGGCGTTTCCCATGGGTTCAGTCCCAGTACTGTGCCTGCCTCTGATGCACCTATTCCCTTCGAGCGGTTCTGCAACCACTCCTCTCTGCTTTTGTATTTGATTATCTGTTTCATTGTCTTTTATTTTTATCGTTTGCGTAAAAGTACTTACTTGCTGCCTCAAAAATAAGCTGGCGAAGAAATTCGTCCTTTTCCATCGTTTGTGCAATTCCGCTTGCGAGGAAATTGGTTGTACCGTGGTAGGCAATATGAAAATCGAATCCTTGGTTTCCGTTTTCGTCTGTATCTCCAGTCATCTCTGCTGCAATCTGTAGATAGTTTCTTTCTTCCTCGTCTTCCTCTGCCCATGCCTTGTAAGCGTCTGCGGTTCTACTGAAGTACTTGTCGATGGTACTCTTGTGTCTCTGATTGTTTTCTTTTTCTGCCATAATTTTTACTGAATGTTTAAAAGTTGCCACGGCTTCCCTTGGTAGGTTGTGATGGGAGCCCACCCCATAGGTTGTGCCGTGGCGGTTCGGGCTTAACGTTATAAAAACTATTTCTTTGCGGCTGCACCAGTCTTGCCTTGACTGCGGTTCATTGCCTTCTGCGCCTTGTTCTTGGCATCATCGGCTGCTGCCTGCGCCTGCTGTGCGATGGCATCCTGCTGCTTTGGCTTTTTGAAGGTCTCCTCTACTGTGGTCGTACCTTCCTTGATAGCGTTGTATACACCAGCCAACTTCTGAATATCCTCTGCCGTGACTTCCTCGGCTGATTTCTTGCCCAGGTATTCCAGCAGCATAAGGTCTGTTACCTGGTACACTTGGAAGCAGGCTACGCAGCTCTTCCACTGGCTCTGTACGCCAGTCTGCTTGATGTGCTCCAGTGCCTTCGCCTGCACTTCCTTTACCACGCTTGCAATCAATACCTGCGGCACGACCTTGCAGATTGCGTTACGCTGGGCGATCGCCACGGCTGCATTGCCAACTACCACCTGCATATCCTGCGAGAAGGTATACCCCTTCGATGTCAGAATGCTGCGCTTCACTTCGACAGAGTAGGCAACGTTGCTCTCGAGGTCGTGGCAGACGCCTTGTGCCGTGATGGTCTTGCCATCGTTGGCGATGATGCGACCCGCGATGCGGAGGTTCTTCCAGCATGCGGAAATGATTTCTGTAAACCTGACGCTAGGACCCTCGATAACCGATACCTGACCATCCTTGCCCTTGCGCTCGAGGTGATAGAAGCAGTTGTATGCAACATCATCGTCCATCGCTGCCAGTGCTACCATGTTCTGCTTGCATTGCATGATGTCTCTCGGGAACTTGTGCGCTGTGGCAATCTGTCCGTCAATCTCCGAGCGGTTGATAGCTTCCAGCATTTCGCCACCACTCACATTGATAATTTCATTTTCCATAATTCGTTCTTTTTATTGTTCGACTTATTGTTCGTTAACTCTAGTGGAAGGCTGGGGATTCGAACCCCAGTTGATTGCTACCCCACCCTTGCCTGCTGGTGGATGCCCTTCCGTTGCAGGGCGCACGCTGTCGTTTCCGCATATTACATGGTAAAAACAACTAATTAGATAACCTTTGGAAAATAAGTTTTGCGTGCGCCCTTTGCCCTGCCGCTGCAGAAAGCCATATAATAATTGTTTAACATCGTAATCAAACCAGTTGAGCCATAAGGCTGTCGAGCCTGCTTTCCTCGAAGGCGTCCATCGGGTCTTGGTCTGCGTATTGGCTGTTCTCTTCAAGCCAGTCGTCCATCACGTCTTGATAGTTAACGCAGCCCTCGATGGCTTCCTCCAGCCGCTCGCTGTCGTTGTTGCTATTCTTGTGCGTCACGACTGCTGTGTTCCCGGTTCTGTCGCACCATACGCAGATGTTGCCTGCCTTGGTTTTGATGTCTACCCTTGCAACCGCTGGTCTCTGTGGTTCACGGTCTAACTCCAGCCAGATGGCTTCGTACATCTTCTTCCTGCAATCCTCTATTATCTTCTTCATTCGTTACCTCCTCTCTGATTGAATATGTAACTTTGGAATGTCTCACGGCACGACTTCAATACCTCGTTGTCCGTACCATTCAGTTGTATGAGCGGTATATTATCGAGTGCCACGTAAAGGTTGCCTTTAAACTCTCTGTACTGGATTCTTCGTTCTGCCTCCAAATAGCACTTGTTGTTTAGTTCGCAACGCTTTCGGGTCTTGCGGTTCGCCTTCCAGTTAGTGATAATCCAGCAGATGTCGGTATACTTCACGATCATCCTGCGCATATTGATTGATAACTTGCTCATAGTGCAATCCTCCAGACTTTTTTAATCTCGCTGCCCTCGAAAACCTTGCGGTTGTCGATTCTGCGGAACTTGACCTTAATCTTACCAGCCTGCAACCACCTGCGCAGGGTGTTGCGATGGATGCCCAGTACCTTGCAGGTTTCTGTCATGGTGTATCTGCCTGCGTCTGCTACCTTTGGTTCTTCGTTCGTCATAACTAAGCCCTCCAGAAAATTAAAGTTACTAATGCGATGGCAACTGCCAGGCTTATTACTTCGTCACTTGTGATAATCTCGATAAACTTCTTCATACGCTCTGAATGTTTAAATTGGTTCTACTTGATTATTTGCGCACGGCTGCACGTCTCTTCTTTGGTGTTATCAATCCAGCCTTAATGAGGATAACACGCACGTTCTGCTGGGTGCAACCAACACGCTGTGAAACTGCGAGCATTATTCTGCTGTCTGAGGTCTCGGCAGGTGCCTTTGCTCGGAAATCTGCAAACATCGCTATGATGTTCTTCTTTCTTTCGTCCTGCTGCTTCTGCAGTGGGGTTCTGAAATCATAATTAAAATTTTCTCCCATTTTATTTGTATTTTAAATTATTTTCTTTATCTTTGCAAATGAGTTTTTAAACTCGTTATGTAATTCTGTTGCAAAGATACAACAAAATATTTATATTCACAAACATTTGTGTTTATATTTATAAATTGTTTACTTTAGTTTTAATTTATTTAGAATTAACTATGACTGGTGAAGAAATGAAAACATATTTGAAGCAGAGAGGGTTATCTCTTGCTTCTGTTGCTGAAGAACTGGGCACAAGCCCACAAAATCTGAATGGCAAGTTAAAGGCTAAAAGTCTGAAATCGGACTTTATATCTGCAATAAAGGCAATCATCGACAGATGCGCCCCTCCCCTCCCTGCTGAGATGGAAGAGGCTGTTATCGGTTCAAACGTCAATGGCTCGAACAGTTCCAACGTTTCCCAGTCAATAGGTAGTGATGCAGCACTGCAGGCTAGGGTCGAAAGCTTGGAAAGTGAAAATTCCTTTCTTCGAAAGCAAGTTGAAACGCTGCTTGCCATTGTGGGACAGAAATAATTTAGTAACTTTGCAAAATGAAAAAGTATGGTTAGTCAAAAAACAACAGACGATAGGGAGACGGACAGAAGAAAGCTCTTGGCTGGGTATCTGTACGACTGTTCGAAAATGATGTACGGAAGCGTTGCTGTCGGTGGTCTGTCTCCTCTACTAACTGGTGACCCATTGCAGGCGGTTCATCAAGTCTGCTTGGTGTCGGGTGTGGCTTGTGGCGCATCACTTGCGTACCTTGCAAATTATATAATGAAATTTAAAAAATAAAGATTATGGATGCATTCTTGTTATTTAACGTGATGGCATTGGGAATGACCATTGCATTCGGCATTTTCTTGAAATCAAAGAAAGGTCAGAAGTGGCTGCGTGAACTTTAGTTCTCGCTCCAGGTACAATATCAACTAAAATTCTAAGTAACGATGAAAGATGAGGATTTCATAGAGCGGAAGGAGAAGGTTCTTCTTGCCGCACTCGGCAAAAGCTGGCTATGGAAAGCCAGCAGGTTGATAATAGGAATCATCCCTCCAGTGGGTGCGCTTGTAATGCTGGTTCACTGCACTCTGCTCTCGTTCGGCATTCGGGTAAAACTCACGGAGTGGATATTCGACTGCTCGTTCTTCGGCTTCATTGCCTGGATCATCGTCAGCCTTGCCTATGGGTTCTGCTGGGTGCATCGAGCGTTCGCTACCTACGGAGTGCTGATTTCATTCTGCATCGACTTCCAGCGTTCTTTCGGGTTCGGTGTTTTTCGCCAGCCGCTGCAGCTGCTGATGGTCGCCCTAGGGCTGCTGCTCTTCTTCGTCTTCATCAAGAAAAAGGCTTGGAATGAGTTCTACGATAGAAATATAAATCATTTAAATAAATAGCGTATGGGAAGTTTCATTAATGGACTGGCAAAGGGTTTCATTCGCTCTGCTGTCAATCAGGTAGGAAGGGATGCTGGTCGTGTTGTCAGTAATAACATCTATGGCGATGCTCACTCTATACCGCACCGCAATGTTTCCGCTGGTGGTGCTGGTCGTGTTTCCAGCGTTGGCAAGATGGAGGATGAGGGAATCCAGCCGATAGTCCCTTCTGTTGGTGTTGCTTGGTTTTGGGGGTTCGTTGGTTTTGTGTTTAGCATCATCGGTGGAGTTGTCCTGCTGATTGTTGGCTACAGAAAGCTGAAAAATAAACATACTGCCTATGGCTGGCAGTATACATCGCAGGCGGTCTATGTCGCTGATGGTCGCTACAAGAGAGGGGAAAGGTACGATGGTCATCAATTGACTAGGCGTAAGGTGGAGATTGAGGCTGATGATTATATCATGGCAAGAAACGAGAAAATAGCAAAGATTTATCTATACTTTGGTTTCGCTGCTATTCTCGGATATATCTTTGTAATGTTAGTTATGCCGAATGTGCCGAATTGATTACCTTCTCGCATACGAGAAATATTTGCCAGTGCTCACTCCTTCCGAGGTGGATGGGCTGCTGGCTTCTCGTCCCTCGCTGGCTCAGTTGCAGGACTGGTCGCAAAGATTGAATAACCATCGGGCAAAGCTGGATAGCGTTTTCAGTCGTGCCTACAAAAAGATAAAATAATATGGAAGATAAAAATCTGATGTCCGCTGATGTGGATATAGTCGTTCGCTTCTTCTCTGCCATCGACCGCCTGAAGGCTGATGGTTGCATTGGCGGTCTGAAGACGATAACTGACCGGTATGGTCTCAACCGCTGGAATATCATGTCCCTGCGAGACGAGCCTGCCGAGTACTACGGTCGCTTTCGTCCGTCTTGGGTTCAGTTCCTGGTACGTGATTACCACATCAACCCATACTGGCTGCTCCTTGGCTCGGGAGAGTTCTATGCAACTGGCTTCACTCCCGAAATCGTGAAAAACCTGAATAAAAACTGCACAAGGAAAAAGCAGTCTGCATAAGTTTTTAATTTTCAATTATTTAGAACATACGTTATGATTTTAAGTACCACTCCAACCATAGAAGGCCACCCTATCCGTGAATACCGTGGCGTAGTGACCGGCGAAACCATCATCGGTACCAACTTTGTAAAGGATTTCTTTGCCAGTGTCCGTGATGTAATCGGCGGCAGAAGCGGTTCTTACGAAAGCACCCTCCGCGAGGCTAAGGATACAGCCCTCAGAGAGATGGCCGACCGTGCCGCATCCCTGGGCTGCAACGCCATCGTGGGCATCGACCTGGATTACGAAACTGTAGGCAACAGCGGTTCCATGCTGATGGTTACGTGCAGCGGAACGGCGGTGATTATCTAAGTTCTGCGACTGTACAAAAGAACAAAATATGCTTGAAATGGGGCGGTAACTACCTAAAAAATCGAGTTACCGTCCCTGTTCAAGCATATTTTTATCTATATAGTGTGGTGACCTTCATAGATGAAGGTCACCAACTTTCTTCTATTTCATTTATTCTATCAC
>ULQL01002086.1_pt1 | contig 11533 bp, 10 predicted proteins | sample 1954411 | NCBI WGS metagenome assembly ULQL01 (sample SAMEA4835654, study PRJEB28245) | human gut metagenome | biome: gut microbiome; material: fecal sample | place: Denmark | collected 2008 | reverse complement strand
CTTGTAAGGCAGATGCTCTCCCAGCTGAGCTATGCTCCCATTTCCCTGCCGCATTGGCTCATCGCCTGCGACGGGTATTATTATAGCACACGTGATATATCTTGTCAATAGCTTTTTTCAAAAAAAGAAAAAAATTATAATAAGCAAAAAAATCAAAAAACATATTGACAAATCATTTAAACTATGGTAGAATAGTCAAGCGTCATAAGGCAGCGGCTTTATTACGTCGGTTATTTAAATGGCGGAATAGCTCAGCTGGCTAGAGCATTCGGTTCATACCCGGAGTGTCGTAGGTTCGAATCCCACTTCCGCTACCATATGGCCCGTTGGTCAAGAGGTTAAGACACGGCCCTTTCACGGCTGTAACATGGGTTCAATTCCCGTACGGGTCACCACAGCAAGACGAACACATAAAATGTGTTCGTCTTGTTTTTTACTTTAATTACAAAAGAGGTACAGTCCGGCGGCTGTACCTCTTTTTATAGTGCAAGCGAAAAAGCTTTCTCACGCCGTATTTAAACGAACGGCTGTTTTCGCTTTTAGAGAATAACAAGAGCGGTATCGAGACAAAAACTTATTTTTGCAAGCCGTGTAATGTTATTATATAAATTCTATAAGATTTTAAAATCTATATACTTTCCAATACATTTCCTATATCATCGTTTATGCAAACAGATCTTTTTTCTATGCTCGCGGGACAGAACGCTTCTCCGCGATTGATACATGCATAATATGCATTTGGATTTTGCTCGGTAAAATGCCAAAACGGCAATTTTATAATTATAGGCGTATTGTATCCGACACCGAGTTCAAGGTACAGCACTTTACTCTTACTGTATTTTCCCGTAAAATCTTTATAACGCTCAAAGGCAGTGTCAAATCCTTCATCCTGAACGAATTTATCGTCTGTACGAAGATTTATCGTCATAGGTCTGCCGCATATCGGACAACGCGGTACAAGTTCGGTCGGTATCTTCATATCCTTTTGCTCCGCAATCATAAGCCGGACAGCGTTCTCATTATCGTAAGTTTTATTATGACACGGCACGGAACATTGAAACAACCCATAGTCCCCCTGCGTATAAAAAAGCCTCTCTTTGTCAAATCCCGACTTTTGAAAGCAGTGATCCACATTCGTGGTAATAACAAAGTAGTCTTTGTCTTTCACCAATTCAAATAACCTTTTATAAACGGGTATCGGCGGAGCGGAATAACGGTTTATAAAAATATATCTCGACCAATAAGCCCAATACTCTTCAAGCGTCGGATAAGGATAAAATCCGCCCGAATACATATCATGAAAATCATACTTCTTTTCAAAATCGGAGAAATTGTCATGAAAACGCTTGCCGGAATATAAAAAGCCCGCCGAAGCCGAAAGTCCAGCTCCCGCTCCGATAATCACTGTCTCCGCTTTATCGAGCGCCGCGGAAAGCTTATAAATATCATCCGAGCAGTTTTTTGTAGATCTCATGATCATACTCCTTGAATACATTAAAAATCACTTTTATCTCGCTTTTGGTTTCCTTTTTATATTCCCCGACCGTTTGAACGGCAATCTTTGCGGCGCGTTCGTTCGGAAAGTTGAATTCTCCCGTGGAGATACAGCAAAACGCTATACTTTCAAGGAAATTTTTATCCGCAAGGGCAAGGCATGAACGGTAGCAGTTCGAAAGCTGTTTTTCGTGCGTTCCGTCAAGATCGCCGCGAACCATAGGACCGACAGTGTGTATAATATACATGCACGGCAAATTGTATCCGGGCGTGATTTTCGCTCTCCCGACCGGCTCTTCTCTGCCTTGCAAGCTCATAATATCGCAACAAGATTTTCTGAGTTCCACGCCCGCGAAAGTATGGATGGCGTTATCGATACAATTATGATTCGGGCAGAAGCACCCTAACATACGTGAATTTGCGGCGTTCACTATCGCGTCGCATTTAAGCGTCGTTATATCTCCTTTCCAAAGATATATATCGGGCATGATAGGGTTTAGCTCCGCAATGTCAGTTATACCTTTAAGCAGTAATTCTTCCCTCAGATATTCGCCCTGTATCTTTAAAAATTCTCTGCTTGCACTTTTTGGCATACGTATATTCACAAGGGCGCGGAAAAGTCTCTTTTGCTCTTCCGTATCATTCGGAATAGCCGCACTTTCATTCCTTTCCGATAAAAGATATTCAATTAAATATTTTCTTCTTTCCATCTGTTCCATATTTCATTTCCTTATAACCGCCTTTAAAGGACAAATATCGATACAATTTCCGCAATTAAGGCAGTTTTCCCGCCGAATGTCCGCTTTCACATTTATTTCAATGCAGTTTTGCGGACACACGGTCAAACATTTTCCGCAGGCATTGCATTTATCCGTGATAAAATATCCGACTTCTTTCAAATCTTCGGATCCGAATGAAAACGAATAGCGCTCTATCGGCTTTTTTGAAAGGTCAAACCATTCTCCGTTTCCTTCATATATATAAAACACAGTAAGCGCCGATCGGGAACACTCGGCAGGATATATTTCGTACATATAAGTATTTTTATCGAGCAGTCTTTTCAAGCGTTCAGAGCCTACCTCTTTCACCTTGCCGCAAACGGTTACCGCGACGCTTGACATCGTATCCTCTCCATTTATCCCCGTAAGGGAGAGATAACCGTTTTTCTTCAACCGACTGTAAAAATTTTTGCCTTTCGCCGTAAGAAAATAAAGTCCGTTTTCGTCATAGTCCATAATGTCGACAGCGCAAGTCACGGGATTTCCGTTATCGTCATTTGTCGCCATTATAACCGTATGAATCGTGGATTTCAAATAATCGAATATTTTTTCGTTTCCATTTTTTCCTCTGATATGTCAAGAGAGCGACCGACGCACCGACCGCCCTCTCATAATAGTTTGATTTTCATGCAACACGTTGCATTTATCCGAATACAAAGCGCTCACACATATTTTCTCTTTTGGACGTAAGAGCTCTTCGGCACGCCCGTCTTTATAATTTCAGGCGTAGAAAAATCCTTCCGTCATATCAAGATAATTCTGACCGCTGTATTCGGGATACTGTTTTTGTACCTCTGCTTTGAAGCTCTCGGCATCCGCAGAGTTTGCCGCGATTTTTTTCAGATTTTCAAGATAGTCTATTTTCGTTTTTGCATCTTTCAGATCTTCCGGTGTGTAGTGAGAAGTGAGAATCAGATCATAACCTTTTTCGATATAACCGTTCAATTCCGCAATAATCCCATCGGCGTGGTTTGCGCCCGCAACAATGGAATGGCAGTCATGACCGAGCATATGGGTGTATACCGCATTGATTTCCGGAATCACAATATCGAATGCCTCTGCGGTCTTATTTATAACAAAATCAATTCCGCCGATTGTCACCTTGCCCTCGCCTATGATATTTGTGATCTTATGAATCGAGTTATCGAAAATTTCTCCGAAAGCGTTTGTGAAGTTATTCACCAAAGCCTTTCCGCCGCCGTTTTCGGAATAGTCTGCCGCGTTCTGCGTAGAATATTTCGGAACATCGGGAAGAAACGAAGCGCCCGCACCATGGTATGCAATAAGCATGCCGGCTACATCCATACATTTCAAATATTCCGCAAGTTCTTTATTATTGTCAAAGAAGCAAGGAGATTCGATTATCACGGCCTTGCCGTTTTTTTCAACGATAAATACCTCATCGTCGATGAAATCGTTTGTCTTGTATGCGTGTAACTTAACACCGCCGAAATCGTAAATGTTCATTTCGCCTTTTGTAAGTTTTACGTTTGTAAATTCAGTCTTTTTCATTTTAATACCTCCGGGATAATAAATCTTTATTGCCGCCTTTCAGCTTGCACCTATATTATAGCGAAACGAAAAACACAATACAATTACGTTACTTTTCTATTATCTGATAATAGATTTATTACTCGGTTTCTTTTTTGAACTATTGATTTTGCACGCGCTTTTTGGTATAATGTTTGTACAGTTGTAAATATAACAAGAAGGAGACGTCATTATGCTTACAAAAGAAGAATTGCCCGAATGCCCAGTGGCAACCACCGTAAACCTCATAGGAAACAAATGGAAATTGCTTATCCTCCGCAATCTTATATATAACGGCGAGCAGCGTTTCACGGACTTTGTAAAGTCGATTCCCGGTATAAGCAAAAAGGTATTGACAGACGACCTGAGATCGCTCGAAAACGACGGACTTATAAACAGAGAGGTCTTTGCGGAAATCCCCCCGAAAGTCGTCTATTCTTTATCGGAGCTCGGCAAATCGTTGAAACCGATTCTCGACGCTATGTTTACATGGGGAACCGAGTATAAAAACAGCCTGTAAAATAAATAAGGCGATATAAAACATCATAAATATAACGCCGTGAGAAACATCTCTCACGGCGTCATTTCTTTGTTTGCGGAAAAATTTTATATATTATCAGACGACAGCGTCCGTCATGGTATAATTTTCCAAAGAATTCTCTTTTACCTGAATGCATATATACTTTATCGCCGTCTTATCGGAAGCGAAAAACTGTCTTTTCGCCGACGGAGAAATACGTATAAAATCCCCCGCCTTTAATTCTACGCTTTCGCCGTCTATCACGGCTCTTCCTTCGCCCGAAAGAATCGCATAGATCTCTTCGTTCTGCTTATGCGAATGAACAAACGGAACATTTGCCCCCGCAGGCAGTATATTTATACTTATTTCGGCGCCCGTAAGAGCAAGACTGTCGTGAAGCTCCGTGCGAGACTCTTCACCGACATTTATTTTTTTGTAGTTATTCATATTAAAAATCCTCCCGAATTTGTTGTTGATTTGATTATAATCAAATATAAATAAAAAGTCCATATCGTTACAAATCTATTATCAGGTAATAGATTTGTAACCGAGTTACTTTTTTATAACCTAAATACTTGACTAAAAAATATATATTTGATATTATATAAAAAATACAAAAATATCGTAATATAAAACCGTTTTTTTGTGTTTTAAAATCAAAATTAAAATAATAAAGCAGGCAAAACAGTTTTTATAAAATCAAAAAACAAACGGAGGAAGACCATGAAAAATTTCAGCAATTTCGGAGTTATGATAGACTGTTCAAGAAATGCGGTACCCAACAAGGAAGGACTCAAAAAATTTATAAAAATTATATCGGATATGGGATATAATTTTGCAATGCTCTACACGGAAGATACATACGAAGTGGAGAACGAGCCCTTCTTCGGCTACAAAAGAGGCAGATATTCTAAAAACGAGCTGAAAGAAATAGATTCTTATGCCCGTTCCGTCGGCGTTGAGCTTATCCCGTGCATACAGACGCTCGCACATCTGAACGCCCCGCTCCGCTGGGACGAATACCGCCCGATATTCGATATAGACGATATAATAATGGTAGACGAAGAAAGAACTTATGAGCTTATTGAAAATATGTTCCGTTCACTTGCCGAATCGTACACATCGAGAAAAGTACATATCGGAATGGACGAAGCACACCACGTGGGACTTGGAAGATACCTTGACGCGCACGGTTACAGCAACAGATACGAACTGCTACTTCGCCATTTGAATAAAGTTTGCGATATCGCGAAAAAATACGGGTTTGAACCGATGATGTGGTCGGATATGTTTTACTGCCTTGCAAGCGGAGGTTCTTACCACCGTCCCGTGGAATCTTTCCCCGATGAAGTGAAAAACAGTATGCCGAAAGAGCTTTCCCTTGTATATTGGGACTATTACAGAGAAAATTACGAGCATTACTCAAACATGCTCGAATCACATAAAAGACTTACGGATAAAATCTGGTTTGCAGGCGGAGCATGGTGCTGGGGCGACTTTGCGCCTCATTCAAGGCTCAGCATGAAAAGGAATGAAATATCCATAAAAGCCTGCCTTGATAAAGGTATAAAAAATGTTATTCTCACCATGTGGGGCGACAACGGCGGAGAATGTACTTACTTTTCGGTTCTTCCCGCTCTTATGCACGCCGTAGCGATTGCCGAGGGCATGAGCGAAGAAGAAATGAAAGAAAAATTCCGTGAAATCACCGGCGAAAAATACGACTCATTTATAGACCTCGATCTTCCGAACTACATCTTCGGAGAGAAAGAGCCGATAGGTCAAAGCTTTTACGGCAAACAGGGATTCTATAACGACGTATTCCTCGGACTCCTTGACAATAACGAGAAAAGAAAAGGCGAAAAAGAGACCGGCATTTTCGAAAAATATTCCGAAAAGTTAAAACAAGATGCCGACGAAAGCCATAATTTCGCATTTCTTTTCAATACCATGGCGGCTTATTGCGATGTATTGAGCATAAAATTCGATCTGGGAAAAAGAGTTAGAGCGGCATATGCCGAAACCGACAAGGAAACTCTGAAAAAACTTGCGGAAAATGATTTTCCGGAGTGTATAAAAAGAATGCGTATATTCTATGAAACATTCAGAACTCAATGGTACACGGTAAATAAAACATACGGTTTTGAAATTCAGGATTTGCGTCTTGGAGGACTTATACTCAGAATGGAAAGCTGCCGCGAAAGATTGCTAGATTATTGCGACGGAAAGATAGACAAAATAGAAGAACTTGAAGAGCCTGTTATGTTTAACGACAGCGGAATAATAAACAGCTGGGCAAGAATGATATCAGCAAATACTATATAAGGCGGTTTTATAAGCTATACGATATATAAAAAGCTCCGCAAAATTTTATAAAAAGCAAAAAACACGGCATATGACGTGTTTTTTGTATGTGCGTTATAAGTTGGGGCATCTGCCCCAAACCCCGACCAAAGGACTTTTCGTGAAAAGTCCTTTGGAACCTCAAAAGCTTCGCAAAAATAAATTGGTGTATTCGGGACGAAAGTTTTACGGATTTTTAAGGGGCTTTTTCAAAAGCCCCTTAAAGCAAGGTTTGGAACGCAGTTCCAACATATTACGACAATTAAAAAAGCACGGCATTGCCGTGCTTTTTGTGTGTGCATTATAAGTTGGGGCTATCCGCCCCAAACCCTGACCAAGGGACTTTTCGTGAAAAGTCCCTTGGAGCCTCAAAAGCTTTCGCAAAAATAAACAGATATGTTTGAGACAAAAAGCTAATTTCCGAAATTCATATTCGCATAAATTTTGCTCATTCGCTCATTTGTAAAGCGCATATCTATAAATTCCCAGAACCAATTCGAAGCCTCAACGCCCGAAAGTCTTTGAGACCAGCGGAACATCGCAATAAGACTTACAACCGCGTCAAAAACAAAGAAAGCAAAAAGCACCCATGTTATAATCTTTCCCGCGCGGTCCGGAATTTTAAGTATCAGCATTGAAAACGCGGGATAAATACATTTTATCCAGAAATATCCGAGTATCCCCCAAAAGACGGAATATAAAAGGCATATTCTGCCGTTTATATTGAAAGGAACATTGCTGTAATCCCACGAACGTGAGCCGAGCACGAATTCCTGTCCCCACGAACAAAAATATTCCGCAAAGCTTCCGACGAAAAATCCTCCGAAAAATGATATCCAGCCATTTCTGTTCCTGAATTTATAGAGTGCCGCAGTCAAAGCGAGCGCGCCGAATCCGTATAAAGGATTAAACGGACCGTACACCATACCGGCACGGCTTTCGAGATATCCGTTTTTAAGTAAACACCATATAAGCTCCACAACAACGCCGACGAAACTTCCCATGAAGCATATCAAAAACATTTTATAAAAATTAAGCCCGGAAGCAAAATGTTTATTCGTTTTTTCTTTATAATCTATCAGAGCGTTTGCCGGCAGAGACGGAATAAATTTATGATGCTTTCTTCTGGTTTCTCTATATCGCGAAGAAAGCTCGTCGGCAGAGCCGAAAAGTTTAAAATACGCTTTCATCATATTCGATTTTACACGTTTTATGGAAGCTATTTTCTCTTTTACCTCCGATTCAAACTCCTCTGTTTTGGGCTCGTTTAAAATTCGGTTATAATATTCGTCAAGAGATTCTTTCTCTTTTACGGCAGCATCAAGAAGATCTATGCTCTTCTCTTCCATATCGGATATATTATCCGGCAGAACATTTTCCAAAGGAACAACTTTATTTTCCGTGCAATTATTTTTGTCTTCTTTTATCTTTTTGCTCTTCTCTTTTTTCTTTTTTTCAAAATTCTTCATACAAAAGTCCTCTCGATCAGGCAATAAAATACATGATGATAAACATTGGTATAAAATAAGTAATTATAAATGCGGCTATACCGTTTTCGGTTTAAATGAAATTTTTCTCTTTCATATCAAGCCACGCTTTATATGGTTATTTTATCATACTTCCGCAAAAAAATAAACCCTCTATATTACAAAATACGACAGGAACGAATATGCTTTATTTAAAATTTACAAAATAGGCATAAACCGTTATTGATTTTTCACTCAATAAATATTATAATATAATCTACAATTATGTTGAAAGGAATGTGCGCTTTGGCAGAAGATTTCAACGATTACGGCAGCTATCAAAGATACACAGAAGAGCAAGAGTTTAAAAAATTGCCCCTTATAAAAAAGATTTTCAGTTGGCGCGGTTTTAAGATATTTTTAAAGCTCTTGGGCTATCTTATTATAATATCTGTTTTCGCGATACTGTTTTTCAGAATGTGTACCTCAAAACCGTCCGATGAGGCTGTTAAACTCATATGGACAAATAACTCATATAAAGCTTATAAAGACAACGGCGACAATTTAAATATATACACGCAAAACATAGGAAATCCGCTCGATAAAGACGGAAAATTTGCGGTATACGATTTCAGGTATATTCCCGAAACAAAGGAAGTACAGTTCACCATAAGATACAATATAAGCACGGTGGAAACACTTGCAACAGAGCTTACAAAAAAGAAAAAAGAGCTTTTGGGCGAAGAGTTTACCGATAACGACGTAATAACCTCCGATTCTCTTCCCGAACTCCCGTTTTTGTTCACCATAAGGGACGACAAAGGAAACGTCTATACGGAAAGCGAATACGTCACATTCAATAAAAATCTGTATACCTATCTGCGAATAACGTTTTCGGGAGTCGATCTTCTGACAACGGAAAAAAATACTCCGTCCTCATATTTCCCGTCCCCGAATGCAGACTCTCCGGGGTTTATATACAAAGGAAGATTCAAAGCCGAAAACAAAGTTTCCCCCGTGACGTATCTATTCCTTGATTCATATTACAAAGAAGATTATACTCTTGGCAATTCTTTTTCGGACACGCTGACATTTTACCGCGCCGAAAGAGGGCTGAATCTCTACAATTACAAAAAAGAAAAACCGCAGGGCGTAACAGAAGGTCTCATCTTTGCCTCTGCATCGAAAAATTAAGAAAAAACAAGCTGACTGGGCGGAACAATCGCGTGGTATTGTGCCGAAAGGTATTATCATGAGGAAAGTCCGGGCTTCATAGGGCAGGGATAACGGATAACGTCCGCCGAAGGTGACTTCCGGGAAAGTGCAACAGAAATAGACCGCCGCGAAAGCGGTAAGGATGGAAAGGCGAGGTAAGAGCTCACCGACCGACAGGTAACTGCCGGTGCCATGTAAACCCTATCCGAAGCAACGCCCCGCGTTTACACGGTTTTGCCCGACCAAAACGAAAGTTTGGCGCGAGGCGGCAATTCAAGAAATTGAATAAGGCGTATGGCGACATACGTCGCAGATAGATGATTGTTCTCGACAGAACCCGGCTTACACGCCCAGTCAACGTTTTTTAATAAAATCAGAAGCACGGCAATGCCGTGCTTTTTTTGTGCGTTATAAGTTGGGGCATCCGCCCCAAACCCCGACACAAAGGACTTTTCGTGAAAAGCCCTTTGGAATCTCAAAAGCTTTGCCAAAATAAAGTGGTGCATTTTGAGCGAAGTTCTTTGGCACACCTTTCTCCGAAAGAAAGGTGTGTGCGGATTTTTAAGGGGCTTTTTCAAAAGCCTCTTAAAGCAAGGTCCTCTCACGCAGTTCCAACTGTTGACGACAATTAAAAAAACGCGGCAATGCCGCGTTTTTTGTGTAAGCACTGAATGTTGGGGCTATCCGCCCCAAACCCTGACCAAAGGACTTTTCGTGAAAAGTCCTTTGGAATCTCAAAAGCTTCACAAAAATAAAGTGGTGTATTTTGAGGGAAATTCTTTGGCACACCTTTCTTATAAGAAAGGTGTGTGCGTCCGCCTACTTTTCTTTTAAGAAAAGCAGGACCCGAATATGCGCAAAAACTGAGAAGCTTTCATTCCGCGCCATGCCAAATTCCGCGGAACACGAAAACTCTCATACGACAAAAACGCATTCGGCTTCTCCGTCGTAAAAGCCATTTTATATCCGCACGCTTTCGCCGCCTCTATCTCGCGTTTCCCGTAAACTCCGCGCGGATAAGCAAGACAAGTAACGCGCTTCCCCGTTATACGCTCTATTTCCGATTTTGAATCGTAAAATTCATGAAAAAGCTCTTCTTCATCGCATTCTATCATATCAGTGTGTGAACAAGTATGGCTCTGAAAGCTTACAAGACCGCTTTCCGACATCTCTTTTATTTCTTCCTCATTCATATAGCCGTCTTTACCTATATAATCCGAAATTATAAATATCGTCGCTTTCATACCGTACTTTTTAAGTATGGGAAACATTTCAGTATAATTGTCTTTATATCCGTCGTCCAACGTAATGGCGACGCGCCTTTTTGCCGATGGTTCGTTTATCTCTTCCGCAAATACAGTCTCTACTCCCATTTTCCCGATACAGGAAAGCTGAAAGTCAAACTCCGAAGGTCTTACATATAGGTATTCTCCCTCCGTCGGCGCGTCATCATCTATAAGATGATACATTATAACATTGCACTTTGAAGTTCTGTAAAATTTATTTTCAATAACTATGGAAAAAGCAAAAAACGCTGTCACCGCAAGTATCGCGATGAAAAGCGTTTTTTTTACTGATACGTATCTCACTTCGCGTCGCTCCTGACATCCGGCAGTTAAGACAGACTCTGCCGTTTTTTCGGTTCGGTACCCATGGCGAAGTTTTAAAAGAATTCTCCGAACGGGTATTTTCACGTCCCCATTACAAAGTATTCGCTTTTATTTTTCTTATATTCGCACCGACAAAACGAAGTTTTTCCACAATATCGTCATATCCGCGTTCCACATAGTAAAAATCATCTATTTCGGTCCTGCCCTTTGCCGCAAGTCCCGCGATTATCATTGCCGCGCCCGCACGCAGATCCACGGCGCGCACATTTGCCGAAACAAGCTCGCTTACCCCGTCTATCACCGCGGTGTTGCCGTTTACGTTTATCACAGCGCCCATTCTCTTCAATTCCTCGACATAGCGGAAACGGTTATCCCAAATAGTGTCCGTAAGCTGGCTCTGCCCTTTCGCAATGCACATAAGCACCGCTATCTGCGGATTCATATCCGTGGGAAATCCCGGATACGGGCGTGTCTGTATATTTATTTTTTTGAGTTCGCCTTTTCTTGAAACAAGTACGGCGTCGTCAAATTCTTCAACGTCAACACCCATTTCGGTAAGCTTTGCGGTTATCGCTT
>ULQL01078915.1_pt1 | contig 11580 bp, 8 predicted proteins | sample 1954411 | NCBI WGS metagenome assembly ULQL01 (sample SAMEA4835654, study PRJEB28245) | human gut metagenome | biome: gut microbiome; material: fecal sample | place: Denmark | collected 2008 | reverse complement strand
GGATATCGGATTTGTTCACCGTGGTTAACTTTGGAACGTTTGTTCGCAAAATTATTATCCTACTGACGGGGTAGGATTAAAATGATGAGGTGCTATAAAATCATGAAATATCGCACGCGTTTTTTGTTCGGTAAAATAAGGGTGCTATCAGGCGTTTTTGTTTGGTTGCGTGTACCGTTTTTGGTACACGTTATAGGCGGGGTAGTTGAAACTATGAAACGTAAAAGTTAGCCGTGGCTAACTCCGATGTGGTCAATCTAAACACAACCAGTAAAATTTTACACCTAAATCACACTCTCCAAAACACTCCAATAACACTCTAACATCGTTAACAACCATCAAAATATCGTCAAAATACATTACATATACACCATACATACCAACACATATATAACTACATACACAATATAAAAAACTACGGTTTATCAACGGAACGAATTATCTTGATCAATAATCAAGCAATTAAATAAAACTATCTATATATCATTCTCATCAGGTAAAACAAATCAATATAGAACACTAGTGAATATAACTACATACCAACTACATAGAACAACGTACACCATATAATCGCAACATAATAAAAAAAACAACATCCGAATGAAACAAACAATTCAACCTTGATATAATGTCATTTAATGAAACAAAATTTTGCGATTTACCGTCTATTTTTGGGAAATACTTTAATAGATTACATTAATTTATGGTTATATACGCTTAATAACGGAGTCTATTTCTGATGGGTATATATCTGTTTAATCATTTGTTTTTTGTAAAACCATATATAAGTATGTTGACCATATCTTTATTAGAAGTTTTTTTAAAAGCTTTTAAATTCTATTTGCCTATTTGAAGCCAACTCCATATACTGAAAGTGACAGTAAAGATAATTGGCGCGCAAGCATCGTTGTTGATTGGTGCGCTAACATCGAAACGATTAGTTTGTGGCCTACGTTGCTATTTATTGACCGAGTTTCAAAACATGTTGCGCTATATTATCTATATTGTTATATTATCTTATTGTTAGGAGTTGCAGAAATCCGCACATTTTTGTGGGTGGTTTTGATATAATATGTGAAACCACCCACACTATTTGTGGGTGGTCGGCACTTTTTAACGCACCTTTACAATAGAATACGGTATTGCACATTGATAAAAATTGATTTTAGGTTGATGTTTGGAGGTGATTGAATGTCGGCATCTAAATACGAAAGGTCTTCTATTGAAGAGCTTGATGGTTCTTCTGGAACTTACTTCGTCATACCTTCTTCAATCATCTTGAAAAGAAACAAGGATATTGGAGATAGACTTGTAACCGCATTTTCATTCTTCTCTGTTAACAGAGGGTTGAATTGGAAGGCTATGTTCTCATTGAACAAGATGGTTGAATGGTGCGGTAAGAATCCAGATAGACATAAAGGAGGAATAAACGACAAGTTTAAGAAAACGGTTGAGTTCCTTGAGGACGAAGGATATTTGGGCTTAGAGGATAAGATTGCGAATTCAACTTGCTGCACTGCTGTTATCAACAAATCGAAAATAACGGAAGAGTGTCAGACGAATAAGAAGAGATTCGCGACTGTTTACCTTGACGAGGTTGAGAAGATATTATCTTGGCAGAATCCTAATAAGAAAGATACATATGTTAATCCAGATGTTCTGATCAGAGTGTTCTCCTATCTTAGAATGATGATTAGCAGAAGGCCGAATAAGCTGTCTGCACAGGAAGTAGGAGAAAGCATCGAGAAGAGAATGTTGAGATTACCAGAAGCATACAACGGTTACTATTGCGATATGGCAAACGATTTAAACATCACTTCAAGAGCGTTCTCTGAATCAATCAAGATTCTTAAAGAAATCGGGCTTATATACTATGAGTCGTTGCCAAGGGTTAAGGTAAACGGAAAATGGATTACTACTCATACGATCTTCTGTAATGCTTACAAGCGAGAGGGAAAGCATCTTTTCGCAAGCGGAGAAGATTATTACGGTGTTGAGATAAAAAACAAGAAGAAAATGTTAAGGCTCATCGATAACAATGGTTGCCTCGATGAGAACGGAGGTGTTTGATATGGGAAGATCAATCGGATATTTAAAGTACGAGAACGTTGGTTGCGTTGATGAATATTACGAGCTAGACGAATACGACTTCTACCCACCAGAAGACGATAGGCTATATTGCTCTGGCATTGATGATGTTGAAGGAGGAGACAACTACGATGATTACGTTAAATGGTTTTGGAAAGAATACGAAAATGATATTTACAATTAACTGATAATGTTATATGCTGTACCAAGAGTTTGAAAACGAGTTATGAAAGACGGGTGTGAACGTTATGGGACTTTACGCATGTGTTTTTATCGTGGCTTGCATCATCGGTTTCGCTACGGACATTTTTTAATTTGATTTAAGAAACTTGACAATCGGCGCTACTAGCGTCGCGAATATGAATACTGTTAGGAGGTGCAGATGTGCTAGATAAACAGATAAACGTATACTCTCTTGACACTGGCAACTTTTATGATAACAAGGAGTCTCATTTGCATTGGATAAACCATAAGCTTAGAGCCGAGAGAAATATTCTTGTGAACGGTGGAAATATCAAAGGTTCTGACGGGAAGACAAAGAGAACGATTATCGGAACCAGAGAAATGGAAAACGAGTTTTCAAAGTATGGAATCGACAAAGATTGTCTTTCAGCTATTTGCAAGGATGAATACGATTTCTCTTCTCATGGATATAGTGCAGAATATCTTAAAAAGCTTGGCAAAAAGTATCGCAATTATAAAAATCTTATTTCTATGAAGAACGAGAAAATCAAGAAGAGCAAGAACATGCTGCTTGATCTTCTTTCCAACAAAGTTGAAGAGAATATCAAGTCTGGTGGAAAGCATCACGTTAGAACCTTGCGTGACAACCAGGTGTCTGAGAAGAATATCATTTCGGTGTTTGATTCTTATTTCACGAGAACGATTGGTGCAAAGCCAGACGAGTTATGTGAAGATTTTATGGTAATCCAGGTTTATTACTTCGATGTTATCAAAGATCTTATCTATCATGGTTTTATGTATAAGGGTGAGAAATACATTTACTTCACCTCTTCTGCTGGTCAAATCAGAACCAAGAAATGCGTGTTCGTGAAAGAATCTGTTTGGAAAAAATGCGAGAAGTCTATTATGTGTGGACTTACCGTTGATGATATCAACGCAAAAGGCGGCAACAACCCGAACAAGCATCTCGCCTACCTTGCCCTCGCAAATTCTGCCACTGATGTTTGGGATGAATTCGATATCGATAAGACGATTGTGATAGACGATTTCGAAACAGAGGTTCTTGGAACATATGATTTGATTGACGATGAAGATTATTCTGTGAACAGAACAACTGGTCATGTGCCTATCACTCATACTGATGGTGCTGGTATGATGTTGCCAAGCATGGGTAAGAATCGCATGGTCAGATTGCCGTGGGTAAAAGGTTTGCTTGGAGCTTTTGATTTCAAAAAGTTCATCGAAGTAAATTGTTGCTCTCCTGTTATTAAAGATATTTACGGTAAAGAACACGATGTTGTTGCTGAAGATATCCAGGTTATATTCACGAAATCTCAATTCAAGATGCATAAGTATTATGAGTCATGGGATCAATATAAATATCTTTTCAAGAAATATAATTGCACAGCTGGCATGACAAACATTGAAGAAGATAGAATCAAAGATGCGACAATCAACTATCAAATGCTTCAAACATTAACAGATGTTACAGATGACGAGATTGTGGATATAGCCAGGCAATCTATTGACAAGCTTAACAACCTCTGCTCTTCTGTTGACAATATCAAGGATGTGTTCGGTGTTACTCCATACAACACGCACAAGACGGCTTTTCAAAAGGCAATCGACCTCTACCCTTCCCTATTGAATGATGAATACGCCAAATCTCAATTAAGGGATATCAAAGATAGTATGGTTAAGAAATTCAAAGCTGGAAAGCTTAGTGTCCATGGGAAGTATACCTTCCTCTTGCCAGATTTTTATGCAGCTTGCGAACATTGGTTCATGGGAATTGAAAATCCAAATGGGTTGATTGACGATGGCGAGGTTTTTTGCTGGCTGTTTAGAAAAGATAATAAGCTTGATTGTCTTAGATCGCCCCATTTATTTATGGAACATGCGATTAGAGACAACGTTGCTTGTCGTGAATATGGTGAAAGACAAATAAGAATAAGAGAATGGTTTTGCACAGATGCAGTTTATACTAGCTGCAAGGATATGATAAGCAAGATTCTTCAATTCGATGTTGATGGTGATAAGAGTTTGGTGGTTGCCGATAAAACTCTTATAAAAGTTGCCGAAAGAAACTTAAATAGATTCAATATCGTTCCTTTATATTACAATATGAGAAAGGCAGAACCAGTTCATCTTGACAATGCCGCTATTTATAATGGGCTTAATGCCGCTTTTGTTGGTGGGAATATCGGCATATATAGCAATAACATTTCTAAGATTTGGAATAGTGAAGTCTTTATTTCTGGAACCGACGAAGAAAAGAAACAGGCGATTGATGTTATCAGGTTGCTTTGTATGGAGAATAATTTTGTAATCGACTATGCTAAAACTCTGTACAAACCAGAAAGACCAGATTATGAAAAAGAGTTGATTACTGATTTTACCAATGATTCTCTCCCCCACTTCTTTGTTTATGCAAAGGATAAGAGCGAACATCAGGTTGTTAGCGCTAACGAGAGTCTTGTGAATAAACTTGAGAGTGCAATACCGAATCCTCGCATCAATTGTAGAAAACTTGGATTGGATAATATTGATTACAAATTAATGATGGGTAATGTTGATGTTGAATTTGAATATAAATTTACAGACAGAGGAAAACTAATTAAAGAAGAAACCGATCCAATGATTGTCAAGTATTGTGAGCTTAATAGCAAACATCATTTTATACTTGAAAATGCTTTACGTGTTGATAAGACTTTTTCTATTGATGTTGTTAGAAAATCTCAATATATCAAAAGTTTGAAATATAAAAACGCATCTGATGAAATAAAAAATGAATTATCTCGGTTTGGATATGATGATAAGGAAATAGCAGATATACTTGTTAAATTTCTGTATGATGTTAAGAAAAGCAAACATAAAGCGGCGTTGTGGTTATGTTATGGAGATATTTTATATGACAATCTTCTAAATAATATTCACAAGAAAACCAAAGATATCCAGTGTATAGACTGTGGTGAGTGGTTTGAGGTTGACGTTAAAGACAATGAAACTTGCAGATGTAGTGAGTGTCGTGACGAACATGTCAGAAAGCTTGCGAGATTAAGAAAGCAAAAACAGCGTAAAAGAGAAATGTCACGCGCGCAAACTTCTTAATTAAATAACCTACTATTAAGGTTATATGTTAAAAAACAGAAAATGCAAAATGCATAGAATTAAGGCAATTTGAAAAATGCGAAATGTCGGTTATATGGAAAGTAAATATTTCAAAGCATTTTTCAAACGCCTTCTATTATATTTAATATGGAGGAATTCGATGGATAATAAAAATAAAATAAAAAATACATATACCAAAGATATGTTGATCAATGAGATTTCAAGTGAATGCGACAAGAGTAAACGTCTTGTCAAAGAAATTTATGATGCAACCGAAGATAAGGTTTTTGATATTCTATCTTCCGCTAATGAAAACGAAGATGTGTCGATTAGATTATTTGAAGGTATTGTTATTGATGCGACATATATTCCAGAGCATGAAAAAATTAATAACCTAACTGGTGAATCTATTATCGCCAAGAGCAAGATAAAGCCAAAGGCAAAAATTACAAGAAGTTATTGCGAAAAGGTTAGTTCTGGAATTAAATAGTTTTATATAACCAGCGCTATGCTGTTTATATAGTCGCGTATGAATATGATTGTTCATACGCCATAATCTTTGCATTCATATTTTTACACCTTTCTTTGCTGTTGTTGTGGCTGCTTTCCCAGCCATAGCAGCAAAGATATCATGATACAAAGATGATTTAGATGAATATGGGGCGATAGCGCTTATGCTGTCGCTCTTTTTCTATTTAAGGGTGAAATTAGTTTAAACCTAGAACATCCAACAGTGTATGAAATAAAAATTTGGAAGATATTTGTTAAAATCAAATATTTCACCAACATCTTGTTGGGTTAAAAACAAGATGAAAAACAAGGAGGTGCCATACGTGAACTTTCACATGGATGAGTCTGAGAACCTAGAACATTTTATTTGGAGACTTGGACAGGCAAAAGATTCTGGAATACTTGATATGAGTTGGGATGATATTGCTGATGTTATAAACAAAGAGATTGGAAATGAAGATATGCCATTCTCTTCTTCTGCATTCAGGAAGCCATATCAACAAGCTAAGAGATTTTATGATGCTGGAGTTTTCGGTGAGATGAGCGATGGCGAATATTTAAAAGAACTGCAATCTCAAAAGCAAGAGCTTGAAAAACAAAAGGTAAAAGTAAGAGATGAAAGAAACGAGCTTAAACGTGTTATTCGCGAAGAGGCTCGCAAAGAAAGTTTTAAAGATCAGGTGTTAAGAAGTATCGCTGAAAGCGACTGCCACCCTCTTCTTTACGACGAGATGAAGAAGTTTGATGGTGTTCTTAAATCTGATAACGATATTGTGTGTACATTTTTTGATGTTCACACGGGAATCGAAGTTGATAATTATTTTAATAAATTTAATAATGATGTTTTGCGAAACAGAATCAATCAATACCTTGATAAGATATTTGAAATTCAATTAAGACATGGATCCGAAAATATTTACGTAATTCTTAGCGAACTTATTTCTGGATTTATTCACAATACTATTCGTATTGAAAACAATCAAAACATTATTGAGCAGTTTTTAACTGTTACAAATTACATATCTCAATTTTTAACAGAGCTAAGCTATAAATTCAACACTGTAAATATCTATGTTTGTCCTGGTAATCATAGTCGAATGATGCAGAATAAAGATGATAATTTGCGTGGAGAAAATATGGACTTGCTTGCTATTCCATATTTAAGTGCTAAATTACAAAATTTCAACAACGTTTATTTTAATGAAAATACAATTGACTCTTCTATTGCGGTGTTTAATGTGCGTGGACAAAAAATTTTCGCAGTACATGGAGATAAAGATTCTCCAAACACAATGACGCAAAAATTAACTATGTATACATCTATTAAACCAGATATTATTTATTGTGGGCATAGACATACCAACGCAATGGTAACATCATATAATACAAAGGTATTGCAGGCTGGCTGTATGTCTGGTGGTGGAGACGAATATTGTATGGATAAACGTCTTATGAATAAAGCGGAACAAATTATATCTATAATTACAAATAATGGGCTTGATTGTATTTATGATGTGAAATTCAATTAAATAGTATTTTAATAGAGATGGCGCACGTCGTGAGACGTTATTAAGTCCATCTCTCTTTTTATTCAATGTTATTAAGCGAATAATTAGAGAGATGATTTAATGAAAAGAAATTATAAAATATATATGCACAAAAATAAAATAAACGGAAAAGTGTACATAGGGCAAACATATACGGATTTGAAGCAAAGATTTGGCAATGGAAAATATTATTCTGGATGTCCAAAATTTTATAATGCAATAAAAAAATATGGTTGGAATAATTTTGATCATATTCTTTTAGAAGAAAATATTGCTACCGAAAAAGAGGCAAATGAAAAAGAGATTTATTATATCGACAAGTATAATTCAACTGATAGTGCTTTTGGATATAATATACAAAGTGGCGGACATGAACAAACAGCATTATCAATATCTGTATACAAATACGACCTAAACGGAAATTATATTGAAGAGTATAATTCTATAGCAGACGCAAATAGAGACAATAACATATCAAATGGGAAAATATCTGAATGTTGTAACGGCAAAAGAAAAAGTGCTGGCGGATACATGTGGTCATATGAGAAAGTAGATAAGTTAAAAAAATATTATAAAAGCACAAAGTCAAAACCAGTACACCAATATTCTTTATCTGGTTATTATATAAAAACATACGATAAATTGTCAGACGTTATAAAAGAATTTGATTTATTAAATGGCGCTCATATATCTAATTGTTGTAATGGAAATAGAGAAACGGCATATGGGTATATGTGGAGCTATGAAAAACATAAAAACATTGAACATGCTAAAAATACTCATAAGCAAGGTGTTGGCGTTGTTCAATATGGAAAAGATGGTGAGTTCATAGCGCGTTTTAACAATCGCACTGAAGCGTCAGAACAATTTGGTGATAATAGTAAAAAGGCGTATTTTGCTATAAGCAATTGTTTGAATAATAAATCAAAAAGTGCATATGGGTATTATTGGAAATATGATTTATAGACACTTATTAATTGTGTATTTCAGTGTGAAGAAAGGTGGTGTAGTGTCGTATGGAAGAAAATAAAACAAGGAGCAAAAAAGCAGCTTCGACACTACATTGTATATGCTGCGATAAAGATTTCAATGAAAGAGAATTTTACAGTTCCGATAGCATTCTATTTAAATCAGCTGGTAAGATTCCTTATTGCAAAGAATGCATTGAAAAATTATATAAACATTATTTAACCGCATATAAGAAACTTGGTTACAGTAATCCAGATAGAAAAGCTGTTGAAAGAATGTGCATGTTTCTTGATATTTATTATAGCAACAATGTTTTTGACAGCGTTATAAAACAAATTGATACAAAAGGATTAACCTCTTCTGTCATTGCAACTTATATTAGGCAAATTAAATTAACCCAATATAAAGGTAAAGATTATGACACAACGATTTCTGAGAAGAATATGGCCTTTAAAGATGTTGATTTGTCGGATCAGGATGAAGACAAGAAGAAAGAAATTGAAGCTGCTATAAAGATTTTCGGCACTGGCTTCGAAAACGAAGATTATCTTTTCCTTTATGAGCAATATAATGATTGGACTGCTAGACACGAGTGTAACACAAAAGCTCAAGAAGAAATATTTAAAAATATATGCTTTACGCAGCTTGAAATACTTAAAGCTACTAGAGCTAAGAGCGATACAAAAGATTTAACAGCAACATTTCAAAAATTGCTTGAAACTGCTAAGTTGCAGCCAAAGCAAAATTCTGGAGATACGACTGCTGACAATCAAACGTTTGGAACGCTGATTGATAAGTGGGAAAACACAAGGCCGATACCAGAAGTCGAAGAAGATTTGCGCGATGTTGATAAGATAGGTCTTTATATAAATGTGTTCTTTAAGGGTCATCTTGCAAAGATGATGGGTCTTAAAAATGGATTGTCGAAACTTTATGACAAGTACATGGCTAAATATACTGTTGAAAAACCAGAATATGATGGCGATGAAGATAATGAGGCTTTGTTTGATGCTATTTTCGGCGGCACTATCGAAGACGATAGCTAGGCGGTGTCGTTATGGCTAAGAATGCTAACAGAAAAATGTCTGAAAAAGAAGTCGCAAATGAAAAATCTGAACGCATCATGAACGGCGTTGCTGCGTGGGCTGGTTTTTACAGAGAGAATCCACATCGTTTTGTAAAAGATTATTTGAATGTAAATCTTAAATTGTTTCAAAAGATATTGTTGTATGCCATGATGCACAACGACTTCTTTATGTATTTGGCAGCGCGTGGTCAGGGCAAGACGTTTTTAACAGCGCTCTTCTGTGTTGTTAGATGTATTCTATTCCCCAAAACAAAAATTTGCGTTGCATCTGCAACAAGACCACAGGCAAATGAAGTTTTGTTGAAGATAACAGATGATTTTATGAAGAACTACGGATGGGGTTCTGAAAATCTTAAAAGAGAAATAACTTATGCTGCTGTTGGGGCGAACAAAGCTGTTATCGAATTTGCGAATGGCTCGTGGATAAGAGTTGTCACTGCTGCCGATTCTGGTCGTGGTGCGCGCGCAAATATTCTTTTAGTTGATGAGTTTAGAATGGTCGATCTTAACACAATCAACACTGTTCTCAGAAGATTTCTTACTGCACCAAGACAGCCAAATTATCTGAATAATCCAAAATACGCGCATCTTCTAGAACGAAACAAAGAATTTTATATGAGTTCTGCGTGGTATAAGTCTCATTGGTCTTTTGAAAAGGCGAAGGCTTACACCGTCAATTTTTTAGATGATACAAAGAAATATTTTATTTGTGGGCTTCCATATCAGGTATCTGTTAAAGAAGGTCTTTTGCAGAAAGAAGCGCTTCAGGATGAGATGTCTGAAATAGACTTTGATGATACAAAGTGGAGTATGGAAATGGATTGCTTGTTCTTCGGCGATACCGAAGGCGCGTTCTTCTCATTTGATGATATCGGATGCAGAAGAACTTTGCAAACAGCTGTTTATCCCCCATCTCTCATAAGCAGTAAGACATATAAAGTTCCTGATTTGGTTGCAAATGAAAGGCGCATTATGTCTGTTGACGTTGCTTTGATGGCTTCAAACAAACATAAGAATGACGCTAGTTCAATTATAATTAATAGCGCTATTCCAACAAATAGCAATAATTTTATATCAAACATTGTATATCTTGAAAACCACGAAGGGCTTAATACTGATGAACTTGCCCTTGTGGTTCGAAGATTGTTCAAAATATATAAATGCACCGATCTCGTACTCGATACTAATGGTAGTGGACTTGGCGTGTTCGATGCTCTTATCAGAGATATGGTAGACCCAGAAACGGGAGAATTATATAGCGCATTATCTTGCTGCAATGATAAAGATATGGCGGCTAGATGTAAGGTGCCAAATGCTCCAAAGGTTATTTGGTCTATCAAGGCAAACGCATCTTTTAATAACGAGATTTGTATTTTGCTCAGAAGTGGTTTCAAACAAGGTAAAATTAACCTTCTTGTTTCTGAGTTTGAAGCGGATGAAATTCTTGGTGATAAAATCAAGGGATTCAATAAAATGCAACCATTTGAGCAAATGCAATATAAAATGCCGTATATTCAAACCACGTTGTTGATATATGAGCTTACGAAACTCGAACATGAAATAAAGGGAACGAACATTAAGATAACTGAAAAATCTGGTATGAGAAAAGACAGGTATAGCTCGTTAGCTTATAACTATTATGTTCAATGCCAACTCGAAAGAGAGATTCTTCAGAAAAGAACCATTTCATTTGATATTAAAGATTACGCTAATAAAATGAGACGGTTGAATAAAAAACCAAATATGTATTAATGAACGCTATAAACGTATTAAGGAGGTGAGTTGGTTTAATGGCTGATGAAAGTAAAAATGATGATTCTAAATACACCGAAGTATACAGTAAAGAAGATTATATCAAAGATGAGAATTCGTTTAGCAAATCTGAAAAAGAAGGAAAAATTGATTGGAGTTCTTTTAGCAGATTGATGATTAACGATCTTTGTTTAAATAGTAAAATTTTAGAAACTGGATGCATTGGGAAAATTAGGCTTGAGGATATTGAATTTGCGATTAGACATCCTAATAGCGGATATAGAGTTTTAATGGAAGCGTCTGCTTATCTTATGAGAATATCGCCACATTATT
>ULQL01022658.1_pt1 | contig 11652 bp, 10 predicted proteins | sample 1954411 | NCBI WGS metagenome assembly ULQL01 (sample SAMEA4835654, study PRJEB28245) | human gut metagenome | biome: gut microbiome; material: fecal sample | place: Denmark | collected 2008 | reverse complement strand
GCCCTTTCAGGGCGTGTGGAGCTTACATGCGAAAGTTGAGTAATTGAGTAATTGAGTAATGAGAAGAATTATCATCATTAAAACCAATATATTACACAAGCAAAAGATATGGACATTGAATTTGTGAGAAGCCGTTTTATCAAGCATTTCGATGGTAAGACAGGCAACATATACTTCTCGCCGGGTCGCATCAACCTCATCGGCGAGCACACGGACTACAACGGGGGCTTCGTCTTCCCTGGCGCCGTGGACAAGGGCATTATGGCCGAGGTGCGCCCCAATGGTCTCAACACCATCATGTGCTACTCCATCGACTTGAAGGATCGCGTGGAGTTCAAGGTGGACGATCCTGAGGGTCCGCGCGCCACGTGGGCACGCTTCATCTACGGCATGGTGCAGGAGTTTCGCAAGCTCGGCGTGGAGGTGAAGGGGTTCAATATCGCCTTCGCGGGCGACGTGCCTCTCGGAGCGGGCATGAGCAGTTCGGCAGCCCTGGAGAGCTGCATCGGCTGCGCCCTCAACGACCTCTTTGCCGACAACAAGGTGTCGAAATGGGACATCGCCTTGGCGGGACAGGCCACAGAGCATAAGTACATCGGGGTCAACTGCGGCATCATGGACCAGTTTGCCAGCGTCTTCGGACAGGCTGGCAAGTTGATGCGTCTCGACTGCCGTAGCCGCGAGTTCGAGTACTTCCCCTTCGACCCCAAGGGATACCAGCTCGTATTGGTCAACTCCAAGGTGAAGCACGAGTTGGTGGGAAGCCCGTACAACGACCGTCGCAGAAGTTGCGAGAATGTGGTCAAGGCCATCGCCGCCCAGTTCCCCGACCGCCACTTCGAGACGCTCCGCGACGCTGAATGGACCGACCTGGAGGCCGTCCGCAACAAGGTGAGCGAGGAGGACTATAGCCGTGCTCACTATGTGTTGGGCGAGAAGGCCCGCGTACTGGCTGTATGCGATGCACTCAACCTGGGCGACTACGAGACCGTAGGCCAGAAGATGTATGAGACCCATGACGGTCTGAGCAACGAGTATGACGTGAGCTGCGAAGAGCTCGACTTCCTCAACGACGTAGCCCGCGAGTGTGGCGTCACGGGATCCCGCATCATGGGCGGTGGCTTCGGCGGTTGTACCATCAACCTCGTCAAGGAAGAGCGCTACGACCACTTCGTCGAGGAAGTGACCAAACGCTTCGCTGCGAAGTATGGCCATGCCCCCGAGGTCTATCCTGTCGTCATCAGCGAAGGTTCCCACAAAGTCTGCTAAGGACCCGACGACATTGCCTCTTTGAATCCCCCGAAAGGGCGGGATTTCAAAGAGGACAGTATTTCAAAACGGGGTTGGCAAGCGATTTAATTCGCACTTGCCAACCCCGTTTTCTTTTTCGGCGGTCTCTACCATTTATACATAGCGTGGCCGATTTGCAGAAATCGTTCTACATACGTTCTCCAGAATCTGATCAGTTATGGACGAGCGTACCGATAGCCTCTCCCGCCATCACCTTGGCGAGATTGCCATAGACATCCATGTTGAAGACATAGATGGGAAGATGGTTCTCCTTACACATCGTGGTGGCCGTGAGGTCCATGACCTTCAGACCGCGGGTATAGATCTCGTCGTAGGTGATGTCGTCAAACTTCGTGGCCGTCGGGTCTTTCTCGGGGTCGGCAGTATAGATGCCATCCACGCGTGTACCTTTCAGCATCACATCTGCCTCTATCTCGATACCACGGAGCGACGAACCCGTATCGGTGGAGAAGTAGGGGCAACCCGTTCCTGCACCGAAGATGCAGACATAGCCAGCCTCCATGGCCTCGATGGCCTTCCACTTGCTATACAACTCGCCGATAGGCTCCATACGAATGGCGGTTAGCACCTTGTTTTTGACACCCAATGCACCGAGAGCAGAGCTCAAGGCGAGCGAGTTGATGACGGTGGCACACATGCCCATTTGGTCGCCCTTCACACGGTCGAAGCCCTTCTGCGAACCCGACAGGCCGCGGAAGATATTGCCACCACCGATGACGATACCGATCTGTACACCCATCTCCTGCACTTCTTTAATCTGGCGCGCGTAGTCCGCCAAACGCTCGGGGTCAATACCATACCCCTGCTTGCCCATCAGGCTCTCTCCAGAGAGCTTGAGCAGTATTCGTTTAAATCTTGCCATTGCTGATTATATTGATAAATTTCTACTTTTATAATAAGTTACAATACCCCTCTATTGGGCTGCGGGGATCATAAACTCCACTTCTTTGAAGCTGTATTCGCGGATGCAGCCCTGCCGGTCGTGGAGCAACAGGCGCCCATCGTCTTCCACACCGAAGATGCGTCCCTCAAACTCACCCTCCTTGTCCCGGAAGCGATAATAGCCGTCGCGGTGGTAAAGGTTCATAAAATAGAGTTCGGAGATGTCTCCATAGGCTCCCTCACGGGTCAGTTCATAGTATTTCTTGAACGAGACGATGAGTTCTTGCAGCAGTTGCTCGCGATCTACGTCGTGGCCCACAATCTGTTTGAGTGACACGGGATTGGGCAAGTCGTCGGAGAAAGCGGTCTGATTGACATTCAGTCCGATGCCATAGACGCATTTTTTGAGACCTTGCGAACTGACCGCCGTCTCGATCAGCGTGCCACTCAACTTGCGGTCGTTCCAATAGATGTCGTTTGGCCATTTCAGGGTGATCCCCTCCGTATAGCCATCGAGCACCTCCTTGATAGCCAAGGCCCCTGCCTCGGAGAGGAGAAACTGCCGTCCCACGGGGATCCATGAGGGATGGATGAGGACGCTGAAGAGCAGGTTCATTCCTTCGGCAGACTCCCACCGGTTCGTCCCCTGCCCCCTTCCCGCCGTCTGATGATCAGCGGTGACGACCACCATATCCTCGTCTTCTACAGCGGGTTGGTAGGTCCTGAGGTAGTTATTCGTGCTATCGACCTCGCCGAGGCGTACCACGGTCACGGGCTTCTCCTTCGGCTTGCGGCCCAGTTGGGCTTTGATTCGTGAAAAGATTTTCATGTTGCTGTGTTCGTTTACATCTGTGAGGCCCACATGACTACATCAATGGGACGTCCTCGACATGTCTGACTTGCGCCGTCTCTGCATGGGTTCCGACGATGGTGATGATGTCGAAACGTATGCGGGAATGGACCTGATAGGTTTTCACAAAAGCATTGGTGGCAATGATGATCGACCGTATCTTCTGTGGCGTGACGGCCAGCGAGGCATCGCCAAAGCGTTCGTTGCGCCGCGTCTTCACCTCCACGATCACCAGGAGGTCTTCGTCCTCCTTTTGGGCGATGAGGTCAAGGTCGCGATGTCCACAATGCCAGTCGCGAAAGAGTATCTTGAAGCCTTGACGCTCCAAGTGGCGGGCAGCCAATTCTTCGCCCCAACGTCCCAACTCATTGTGCGCAGCCATACCCTATCCTATTCGTTTGTTCGCTAATCATCGCACAAATTTACGAATTTTATCCGAATCTTCGGCCATTCTAAGGGGCTTTTTTCCTGGTTCTATAGCAAATTGAGGGAAGGAGGTGGCCCGTGGTGCCGCAAGACGAGGTGGTTGACATCCTTCGATAGTGCCCCTCTGTCCGTCCTTACCGTACCAGCGAACAAAGAAACGGCGCGTTTTCTTCCATAATCGGAAAAGAATTTGTAATTTCGCAATCTGATTGAAGAACTTGACTGTATGCAAGAAAAAAAGACATATACCTTTGAGGAGGCCTACGAGGCCACCTTGAACTATTTCGACGGCGACGCACTCGCTGCCCGCGTCTGGGTGAGCAAGTACGCCATGAAGGACGGGATGGGGCATATCTATGAGCAGACTCCCACCGACATGCACTGGCGCATCGCCCACGAGATAGCCAGGATAGAGACCAACTACCCCCATCCCCTCACGGCCGAGGAGGTGTTCACCCTTCTCGACCACTTCCGATATATCATTCCCGCGGGCAGCCCAATGACGGGCATCGGCAACGACCATCAGATTGCCTCGCTCTCCAACTGCTTCGTCATCGGTATCGACGGCGACGCCGACTCCTACGGGGCCATCATGCGACTCGACGAGGAGCAGGTGCAACTCATGAAGCGGCGCGGAGGCGTAGGCCACGACTTGAGCCAGATCCGTCCCAAGGGCACTCCTGTCAACAACTCCGCCCTCACCTCGACGGGGCTGGTGCCGTTCATGGAACGCTTCAGCAATTCCACGAGGGAGGTGGCGCAGGACGGAAGACGGGGCGCACTGATGCTCTCGGTCTCCATCAAGCACCCCGACGCGGGGGCTTTCATCGATGCCAAGATGGAGGAGGGCAAGGTGACGGGGGCCAATGTCAGCGTCAGGATCAGCGACGAGTTTATGCGGGCAGCCGCAGAGAATGGTTACTTCACACAGCAGTTTCCTGTTGATAGCGACCACCCATGGGTCCGCAAGGAAATATCGGCGCGCAAACTATGGGAGAAAATCGTCCACAATGCCTGGAAGAGCGCAGAGCCCGGTGTACTGTTTTGGGACACGATCATCCGGGAGAGCATCCCCGACTGCTATGCGGACCTGGGATTCCGGACGACCAGCACCAACCCCTGCGGCGAGATACCACTCTGTCCCTACGACAGTTGCCGTCTGCTCGCACTCAACCTCTACTCCTACGTCCTCAACCCCTTCACTTCCGAGGCGCATTTCGACTTCGACACCTTCAGCCGACATGCTCAGATGGCCCAGCGCATCATGGATGACATCGTAGATTTGGAACTGGAGAAGATCGATGGCATCATCGCCAAAATCGACAGCGACCCACAGGCAGAGGACGTGAAGTATGCCGAGCGTCGCCTTTGGGAGAAGATCAAGAAAAAGACGGCCATGGGACGACGCACGGGCGTGGGCATCACTGCCGAGGGCGACATGCTGGCCGCCTTGGGACTGCGCTATGGCACGCCGGAGGCCACCGACTTTGCTGTCAAGGTGCAGCGCACACTGGCATTGAACGCCTACCGTGCATCGGTGACGATGGCGCAGGAGCGAGGCGCTTTTGCCATCTACGACGCCCAGCGCGAGACGGGCAACCCATTCATCCAGCGCATCAAGGAGGCCGACGGGGCCCTCTACGACGACATGGTACGCTTCGGCCGACGCAACATCGCGTGCTTGACCATTGCTCCCACGGGCACCACATCGCTGATGACGCAGACCACGAGTGGCATAGAACCGGTCTTCATGCCCGTCTATAAGCGTCGGCGCAAGGTCAATCCCAACGACGCCGACGTGCGTGTGGACTATGTTGACGAGGTCGGTGACGCATTTGAGGAGTATATCGTCTATCACCAGAAGTTTCAGAAGTGGATGACCATAGAAGGGATCGATCCTACCCTCCCCTATTCGCAGGAGGAACTCGACGCCCTGGTGGCTCGTTCTCCTTACTACAAGGCCACGGCCAACGACGTCGATTGGTTGATGAAGGTGCGAATGCAGGGGGCTATCCAGAAGTGGGTGGACCATAGCATCTCCGTGACGGTCAACCTGCCCAGTGGCGTCGATGAGGCATTGGTCAACCAACTCTATATGGAGGCTTGGCAGAGTGGCTGCAAAGGGTGCACCATCTACCGCGACGGCAGCCGGTCGGGGGTGATGCTCTCGGTATCAAAGAAGAACAAGGAGGATGCGCAGGACGGTGAAGCCAAGGACTTGCGACAGGCTACGGAGATCAGAAAACCGGTCTTCCAGCAGCCGCCCGTGCTCGAAACGAGACCGAAGGAACTGGACTGCGACGTGGTGCGCTTCCAGAACAACAAGGAGAAATGGGTGGCCTTCGTCGGACTGGTAGATGGACGCCCCTACGAGATCTTCACCGGACTGCAGGATGACGAGGAGGGCATCGTACTGCCCAAGACGGTCACGAAGGGCAAGATCATCAAGCAGACCAACCCCGACGGCACTCACCGCTACGATTTCCAGTTCAAGAACCGGCGTGGATACAAGACGACCGTCGAGGGACTGTCGGAGAAGTTCAACCCGGAATACTGGAACTATGCGAAACTCATCTCGGGTGTGCTGCGCTATAGAATGCCGATCAGCCATGTGATCAAACTCGTCGGGTCGCTCCAGCTCAAGAGTGAGCATATCAACACATGGAAAGTGGGCGTGGAGCGCGCGCTGAAGAAATATGTCAGCGATGGCACGAAGGCCAACGGCCAGGTCTGTCCCGTCTGTGGACAGGAGACGATCGTCTATCAAGAGGGATGCCTGTTGTGTACGAATTGTGGCGCAAGCCGATGCGGATGAATTACCCTATGGAGACCTATATTCTCATCGACAACCTCCAGCTCCACTGCCCCATCGGGGTGATGAAGCAGGAACAGGTGATAGGCAACGACTTCTGTATCAACCTGCGGATAGGCTACGATTTCACCCGTGCGATGACCTCGGACGACGTTGACGACACGCTCAACTATGCGGCGGTCTATCAGCGCACGCGAGAGGTACTGGCTCGCCCGGTCGCCTTGATAGAAAAGGCAGCGGGCAATGTGGCCCAGGCACTACTGGAGGAATGGCCTGAGATCACATCCATCAACCTCCGCATCATCAAGCGCAACCCGCCCATGGGGGCCGACTGCGATGGAGCAGGCGTGGAAATACATTTAATAAACGATAAAAACCGCTTGCGGTGAATGAGTTTTGCGATTTTATCCGTAATTTTGCACCTGGTATGGTAAAGAAGCTTTCCCTCCTTATGGTCCTGCTGTGTGTGGGGTGGTCGCTCATGGCGGCTACGCCCAAGCGTTTCACACTCGTCATTGACGCAGGACACGGCGGCCATGACACGGGCGCCCGTGGCGTTTTCTCACAGGAAAAAGACATCAACCTCAGTGTGGCCTTGTGTTTCGGTAAGTTGATAGAAAGCAACTGTCCCGACGTGAAAGTTATCTACACGCGCAAGGACGACCGCTTCGTCACACTGCATGAGCGGGCTGCCATAGCCAACCGCAACAAGGCCGACCTCTTCATCTCCGTCCACACCAACGCCGTGGCCCGCGGCCACACCGTGCAGGGTTTCCAGGTCTATACCCTGGGTATGCACCGAGCCAAGGACAACCTCGATGTGGCTATGCGCGAGAACTCCGTCATCTCACTGGAGAAGGACTACGAGCAGACTTATCAAGGCTTCGACCCGAAGTCGTCGGAGAGCTATATCATGTTTGAGTTTATCCAAAGCGCGAACATGGAGCGCAGCATTGAGTTGGCACGGTTCATCCAGCGCAGCGTCTGCTCGGACGTAGGGCGCAATGACAAGGGGGTACACCAGGCGGGATTCCTCGTGCTCCGCGAGACGTCCATGCCGAGTTGCCTGATCGAGTTGGGATTCATCACCACTCCGGAGGAAGAGGACTTCCTTAATACGGAGGAGGGACAGGCCAGCATGGCGGAGGCGTTCTATAAGGCTTTCGTCAAATACAGAAAGAAGTATGAGCCACAATGGACGGTCCCCACTCGCGAGACGAAGCCGATCAGCATAGCGCCCGCCGTGACCAAGAAACTGGCCATCGGCGCACAACCGAAGAAGGTGCAGCCCGTGGCGGTACCCGTCATCCCCGCTCCGCAGAAGCCGAAGGAGACGACCAAGGAGCAAGCACCAGACAAACAGGCCGCTCCGGCCCCACAGCCACAACTTCCTCCCGAGGCACAGGCGGCCATCAAAGGGGTGGTGCCCGTCTTCAAGGTACAAGTCTTCGCCATCAACCGACAGCTGCACCACGACAGCGAGCAGTTCAAAGGCCACAATGAGGTGGACAGCTTTGTGGAGAACGGTCTCTACAAATACACCATCGGAGCAAGCACCAATTACAACGATATCATCAAGCTGAAAAAAAAGCTGAGCAATGACTTCCCCAACTGCTTCATCATCGCCTTCGATGGCGACAAGCGGATGAACACCTCGCTGGCCATAGCGGCTTTCCTCCAAAATGCGAAGAAGAAGTAAGCACGCAGACCAAGACTGGTCGGCTGAACGACGCACATAGCCTCTCAATGAAAATCAGAACAAATGGAAAAAAAGTATTTTAGCAACGAAGTGAAGATAGCCCTTGTGGCCGTCCTGGGAATCGTCATCCTCTTCTTCGGGATGCAGTTTCTCAAAGGGATGAACCTATTCTCTACCTCTAACGCCTATTTGATGAAGTTTGACAACATCAACGGGTTGTCAGCTTCCACGCCCATCTACGCCAATGGATACAAGGTAGGTACGGTACATAGCATTGCCTACAACTACACCCAACCGGGAGACATCACGGTCGTGGCAGACATTGAGAAGGATATGAAGATTCCCGAGGGAACGGAGGCGGAGATTGTCAGCGATCTGATGGGCAACATCCAGGTGAACCTCGTCCTCGGCACTTCGAGCCAATACCTGCCCACCAATGGCGTGATCCAGGGCCATTCCTCCGATGGTGCCATGGAGGCGGTCAAGGGGATGGTACCGCAGGTGCAGGCCCTGCTCCCGAAGCTCGACTCCATCGCCCACAACCTCAACATGCTGCTGGCAGACCCGGCTATTGCGGGAACGCTGCACAATGTAAACCAGATCTCGTCGGACCTGACGACTTCTACGCGCGAATTGAACCAGCTCCTGGCCTCGCTCAACCGTGACCTGCCGGCCTTGACGGGCAAGGCAGGAAGATTGCTCGCCCATAGCGACCAGCTCGTCTGCGATGCCCGGTCGGGACTGTCCATGACGCTCGGCAATGCCAATGGTCTGATGACAAACCTCAACGGCAAACTCGAAGGGGTGGATGTCGAAGGAACCATGGCACGGGTGAACACCGCACTCGACCATGTGAACCAACTGACGGCGAAACTCAACTCGGGTGAAGGTTCACTGGGTCTGTTCCTCAACGATCCCACACTTTACAACAACATGAACCAGACGATGCGCGATGCCGACAGCCTGCTTGTCAACCTCAAGGCGCATCCGAAACGATACGTCCACTTCTCTATCTTCGGCAAGAAGGATAAATAAGTGAGACGCAAAGGCACGAGGGGCTGCACGGACCATGGCTGACAAGTCGTCCGTCGCAGCCCTTGACTTTTCCCATAGGGACAGCAGACTGCCGACACTATGCAAAATGTTTGCGGACACAACAAGCAGAAAGGAAAAAACTACTCAAATCGTTTGAGCAATCCAAAAACTTGTTGTATCTTCGCATCCATAATATAACGTAACAAAATTAAAGACCTTTGGCAATATGACAGATTGGAAGAAACTCCAAAACGGCTCTGACATCCGTGGCGTAGCGCTCGCAGGTGTCGAGGGAGAAGACGTCAACCTCACCAGTGAGGTGGCGGGCATTCTGGGACGATGCTTCGTAGCATGGCTCTCAAAACGCAACAACAAACAACACATCAGCGTCAGCGTAGGCCACGACCCACGACTCTCAAGCACGCAGGTCAAGGATGCCGTCATCGAGGGGTTGGAAGCCAGCGGTGCGAAGGCCTTCGACTGCGAATTGGCTTCGACGCCAGCGATGTTCATGACGACCATCGACAACGAGTCTCCGGTTGATGGTGCCATCATGGTGACGGCAAGTCACCTGCCCTGGAACCGCAACGGACTGAAGTTCTTCACTCCGCAAGGCGGCCTTGGCAAGAAGGACATCAAGGAACTGCTCCTCATGGCTGAGCAGGGCGAGTATGAAAAAGAGAACCTCTCGGGCGAGGCGGCCAAGTGGGACTTCATGGAGAAGTACTGCCAGCTGCTCCGCGACTACATCAAGGGAGAGGTGAACAAGGGGGACCAACCACTGGCGGGCCTCGACATCGTGGTCGATGCGGGCAACGGATCGGGTGGTTTCTTCCCCGAGAAGGTACTGAAGCCCCTGGGGGCTGACACCTCGGGTGGTATCTATCTGAATCCGGACGGACACTTCCCCAACCATGCTCCCAACCCCGAGAGCACGGATGCCATGATGGCAATCTGCCGGGCCGTCACCCGTCACCATGCCGACCTGGGTATCATCTTCGACACCGACGTGGACCGTTCGGCCATCGTGGACCACTATGGTGACCCCATCAACCGCAACTCCCTCATCGCACTCATCGCTGCGATAATACTCAGGGAGCACCCGGGCACGACAATCGTCACCGACTCCGTGACCTCTGAGGGACTGGCCGAGTTTATCAAGGCGCATGGCGGCAAACACCATCGCTTCAAGCGCGGCTACAGAAACGTCATCGACGAGGCCATCCGACTCAACAACGAGGGCGAGGAGTGCTGGCTGGCCATCGAGACATCAGGACATGCTGCCCTGCGCAAGAACTACTTCTTGGACGATGGCGCCTACCTCGTGGCAAAGCTCATCACCGAGGCTGCACGCATGAAGCATGAGGGCAAGGAACTCTCCGATCTGATCCACGACCTCAAGAAACCGGCAGAGAGCAAGGAGAAGCGCATCAAACTCGATCCGGAGCGCTTCGTGGAGGAAGGCAAGGAAAAACTGGAGCGCCTCCGCAGCAAGGTGGCAGAGCAACCCGACTGGCACATCGTAGAGCCCAACTACGAGGGCGTGCGCGTCAGTTGCACGGGAGAGTTTGAGCAGGGATGGTTCCTGCTTCGCCTCTCACTCCACGATCCTGTCATGGTACTCAACATCGAGTCCAACACCTTCGGTGGTGTAGCGATTATCGAAGAGAGAATCCAAAAGTTGCTGGAGGAATAAAATCCTAAAAAAGACTAAAAGGAGGACAAGTTCCTCCTTTTTTCTTTGCCCAATCGAGAAATTTCAAGTACCTTTGCAACCGCTTTCGAAAGGAAGTCAACACGGGCAAGTCTCATACGGCTAGCTCCCTTCGAATCCCCCAGGACGGGAACGTAGCAAGGGTAGTAGGTTGTAGCAGCGCGATATGAACCGCTTGCCCACCCCGCCTCTTTAGCTCAGTTGGCCAGAGCACGTGATTTGTAATCTCGGGGTCGTTGGTTCGAATCCGACAAGAGGCTCAAACATCATCATTTCAATCAAGGCGTGTAACGAAGTAATTCGGCTGCACGCCTTTGTTTTTGTCCTATATTCACGCGTGTATGCCTCTACGGTGAACCGCTTCTGAGGGCGGCATCGCCCTATAGAAACAAAATGTGATGGAGCAAATTACCCAGATGGATGAGGACTTATATAATAAGGAGAAAAAGATATGGAAAAGACGGACGAATACTTCATGCGGCTGGCGCTGAAAGAGGCCGAGATGGCACTATCAGAGAACGAAATCCCCATCGGAGCAGTCATCGTAGCCAATGGGAAAGTGATAGCGCGCGCGCACAACCAGACGGAGACGCTCCACGACGTGACAGCGCATGCGGAGATGCTCGCCATTACGGCCGCAGCCAACCAGCTGGGGGGCAAATATCTCTCGGGATGCACCCTCTATGTCACTGTAGAGCCCTGCGTGATGTGTGCGGGGGCCATCGGCTGGGCACAGATCTCACGCATCGTCTATGGCTGTGGAGAAGAGAAACGGGGCTTCTCGCGCTTTGCGCCCCAAGCGCTGCATCCCAGGGCCACCATCACTGCGGGCGTGCTGGAGAACGACTGCAAGGCGGTCATGCAAGACTTCTTCAAACGGAAGCGGAAATAGTCAAGAGAAGAGCGTGGAAGCGGCTCAGAAT
>ULQL01054806.1_pt1 | contig 11668 bp, 5 predicted proteins | sample 1954411 | NCBI WGS metagenome assembly ULQL01 (sample SAMEA4835654, study PRJEB28245) | human gut metagenome | biome: gut microbiome; material: fecal sample | place: Denmark | collected 2008 | reverse complement strand
AGCAGCTGAAGAGAAAACAGAGTTCGACGTAGAGTTAACAGAAGTTGGACCAAACAAAGTTAAAGTTATCAAAGTTGTTCGTGAAGCAACAGGATTAGGATTAAAAGAAGCTAAGGACTTAGTTGATGGAGCTCCTAAGATCCTTAAAGAAGCAGCTGACAAAGCTACAGCTGATGATATCAAAGCTAAACTTGAAGCTGAAGGCGCTAAAGTTACTCTTAAATAATTTCATTATTTTTGAAGAATTAGCTATTTTAAAGCCATGGTGTGTGCACCATGGCTTTTTGTGTACTTTATGCAAAAATATGTTATTTTTTTATTTTTGTCGGTAAAAATAACGAATAACCATTGCTTTCACTGAAAAAAGAATGTACAATAGTGATAATACGAAAATAGAAAAGGTGCGAACCACATGAAGAACAAAACGCAGGAAAACGAAAAGAAAACGATAATTCCAAAACAGAAAAAACAGCGGTCAGTGAAAAAGGAGAAAAGCGCAGTGACAAAGAAAACTGCTAAAAAAACCAGAAACAGCAGCATGGCAGTGAAACTGGTAGCGATTCTTGTACTGATGGTTGCTGTGACCATGGTATCAAATGTGATTAACTATGATGCAATGGTGAAGATGAACCATTCGATCAAAGATGTCACAGACAGCAAAGTGCCGGATCTGCAGAATGCTTACAACATACAGTATAGTCTTGAAGCAGTGCAGAAGGATTTCTATCGTTATCTTGCGACAACAAAAGGTGAGACAAGCCATACAGAAGCCAGAAATGATTATGCAGCGGACCGGGAGGCTGTGGCTGATCTTGTGCAGCAGATGTATGATGCCACAGAGGGTGACGGACAGAAGCAGATTATGCAGAAAATCTATGATGGTGTGAACAACGTTCTGGAACGTATGGACAATGCCATGGAAAAATACGACGATGGAAAGACTGGAAAAGTTTCCATCGAAGTCAATGTGATCCGTGTCTGCATGGAAGAGGTGAATACTTATATTACCGGAATCCAGCAGAAGAGTGTGAATGAGATGGATGAGGCAACAGCCCAGTCACATGCTACCTATCAGGCAGTTTCCAAGGTGTGCGTTGGAATGGCTGCGGTATCTATTCTTGTTGGAATAGCTGGAATTCTTGTTATTCTGATCGGCGTTGTGAAACCAATGCGCGCAGCAACCAGAGATCTCATGAAGATGATCACTGAGATCGATGGGGGAAGTGGTGATCTTACTGCACATCTGAAGGTCAGAGGCAATGATGAGATCGGACAGATGGTTCGTGGATTCAACCAGTTTATAGATGTATTGAGAAATCTGATCGAGAAGATAAAAAAAGGTTCCGGAGAACTCGAACATACAGCGGCGAGCGTTGACGACGGAATCCGTGCAGCGGGCGATAAGATCACAGGCACATCTGCGACGATGGAACAGCTGGCAGCCAGCATGCAGGAAGTATCTGCAACCGTTATTAATATTACTGAGAATATTGAGAGCATCCGAAAAGACATCACAGTTATGGCAGATAAGACAGGAGAGGGACTTGAACGTGTGGACAGTATCCGCCAGAAGGCAGAGGGTATGAAGGCAGATGCAACTGCAAGCCAGGTGTCTGCAGCCGATATGGTGGCGCGTATTTCAGGAGAACTTTCCACTGCGATTGAACAGAGCAAACAGGTGGAAGAGATCAATAAGCTTACAGATGAGATATTGTCAATTTCTTCACAGACAAATCTTCTTGCATTGAATGCTTCCATTGAAGCAGCAAGAGCCGGGGAAGCCGGAAAAGGCTTTGCGGTCGTTGCAGATGAGATTCGGAAGCTTGCGGATGAAAGCAGAAATACAGCTAATGGAATTCAGAATATCAGTAAGATGGTAACAGAATCGGTAGAAAACTTAGCTGGAAATGCGGGCAAGATGCTTGATTTTGTAAATCAGGACGTCTTGAATGACTACAAGGGAATGGTTGAATCCGGTGAGACTTACAATGAGGATGCCGTACAGATGAATGAGATGATGCAGGATCTTCAGAGTGTAGCAGAGAATCTCCGCCGGGCTGCAAATGAAATTTCGGAGGCTGCAGATGGCGTATCCAATGCAGTGAACCAGAGCGCAGCGGGCGTGTCTAATGCGGCAGAGTATACTTCTGAACTTGCAGGTCATATGACCGGAATCAATGAATCTGTTGAGAAGAATGTGAACATCGCAGAAACATTGAAGAATGAGGTAGCTGGTTTCCAGTGTGAATAAGCGATAGCGATTGCAGCTTTGTAATCATGCATAAGACAAAATAGAAATATAAGATACTATATATAGAAGAAACAGATACACAATATACTACGGATAGGTATCTGTTTCTTCTTTTTTATAAATACTAATAAATTTATTAGAAAAAATGAAATTTGTCTTGACGATTTTACTTGACTTGATATATAATATACGTTGCACTATTGTGGTGCAGTAGGCTTATAGCCATAAGATGTGAGTGTTCACATACCGTATATACAGGCGGTAGATGCAATACAACAGGCAATTTGTTTGTTGAGAATAAAAACGAGAGGTGAAACGTCAATGGAGAAAAACAGAATACGTCCGGTGAAAGCCGGAAAAGGCATGCGTATGAGTTACTCAAGACAGAAAGAGGTATTGGAAATGCCAAACCTTATAGAAGTTCAGAAAGACTCCTATAAGTGGTTTTTGGACGAAGGCTTAAAAGAAGTTTTCGACGATATCTCTCCGATTGCAGATTACAGCGGTCATCTGAGTCTGGAATTTGTGGATTTTACATTATGCGAAGATGATGTAAAGTACACAATCCCTGAGTGCAAAGAAAGAGACGCAACATATGCAGCACCTTTAAAGGTAAAGGTAAGACTTCACAACAAAGAAACTGATGAAATCAACGAGCATGAAATTTTCATGGGCGACCTTCCTTTGATGACTGAAACTGGAACTTTCGTAATCAATGGTGCAGAGCGAGTAATCGTCAGCCAGTTGGTTCGTTCCCCTGGTATCTATTATGGTATCGCTCACGATAAAGTGGGTAAACAATTGTATTCTTGTACTGTAATTCCAAACCGTGGAGCTTGGTTAGAGTATGAAACAGACTCCAATGACGTATTTTACGTTCGTGTAGATAGAACCAGAAAAGTGCCGATCACAGTATTGATCCGTGCGCTTGGTGTTGGAAGCAACCAGGAAATCATTGATTTATTTGGTGAGGAACCTAAGATCGTTGCAAGTTTTGGCAAGGATGTTGCTACAAATTACGAAGAAGGACTTCTTGAATTATATAAGAAAATCAGACCAGGCGAGCCGCTTTCAGTAGAAAGTGCGGAGAGCCTTATTAATGCTATGTTCTTTGACCCAAGAAGATATGATCTTGCAAAGGTAGGACGTTATAAGTTCAATAAGAAGTTAGCATTAAAGAACCGTATCAACGGACATGTTCTGGCAGAAGATGTTGTTGATGTGACAACTGGTGAGATCATCGCAGAAGCAGGTACAGAAGTAACCCGTTCTTTAGCTGATGATATCCAGAATGCAGCAGTGCCATATGTATGGATCCAGACCGAGACAAGAAATGTAAAAGTTCTTTCTTCTATGATGGTAGATTTAAGACATTACGTTGACTGCAATCCAAAGGAACTTGGAATTACAGAATTAGTTTACTACCCGATTCTTGCACAGTTAATGGAAGAAAATCCGGATGTGGAAGATTTAAAAGAAGCAATTAAGAAAAATGTACATGATCTGATTCCAAAGCATATTACAAAAGATGATATCTTCGCATCCATTAATTATAATATGCATTTAGAGTATGGTATTGGTCATGATGATGATATCGACCATTTGGGCAACAGACGTATCCGTGCGGTTGGCGAATTATTACAGAACCAGTACAGAATCGGACTTTCCAGATTAGAGAGAGTTGTCCGTGAAAGAATGACGACACTTGACCTGGATGGTATTTCTCCACAGAGTTTAATTAACATCAAACCGGTAACTGCAGCAGTGAAAGAGTTCTTCGGTTCTTCCCAGCTGTCTCAGTTCATGGATCAGAACAACCCTCTTGGTGAGCTGACTCACAAGAGACGTTTATCTGCATTGGGACCTGGTGGTTTGTCCAGAGACCGTGCCGGATTCGAGGTTCGAGACGTTCATTATTCTCACTATGGACGTATGTGTCCTATTGAGACGCCTGAAGGTCCTAACATCGGTCTGATCAACTCACTGGCAAGTTATGCGCGTATTAATGAGTATGGTTTCATTGAAGCTCCATACCGTAAGATTGATAAATCAGATCCAAAGAATCCTCGTGTCACGGATGAAGTAGTCTACATGACAGCGGATGAAGAGGATAATTACCATGTAGCACAGGCGAACGAGGCACTTGATGCAGAGGGACATTTTGTTCGTAATTCTGTATCCGGTCGTTATCTGGATGAGACACAGGAATATGAGAAGACCATGTTTGATTACATGGACGTATCTCCTAAGATGGTATTCTCTGTTGCGACTGCATTAATTCCGTTCTTACAGAACGATGATGCGAACCGTGCGCTGATGGGATCAAACATGCAGCGTCAGGCAGTACCTCTTCTTACAACAGAAGCTCCTGTTGTTGGTACAGGTATGGAGACAAAAGCGGCCGTTGACTCAGGTGTCTGCGTTGTTGCAAAAAAAGCAGGTACAATTGAAAGCTCTGAGTCCAATCAGATCATTGTAAAAAATGATGATGGAACAAGAGATGTATACAAACTTACAAAGTTTTCAAGAAGTAACCAGTCAAACTGCTACAATCAGAGACCAATCGTATTCAAGGGTGACCATGTAGAGGTTGGTGAGGTTATCGCAGACGGACCATCTACTTCTAACGGAGAACTTGGACTTGGTAAGAACCCATTGATCGGATTTATGACCTGGGAAGGTTATAACTACGAGGATGCTGTTCTTTTAAGTGAGAGACTTGTACAGGATGATGTTTATACATCCATCCATATTGAAGAATATGAAGCAGAAGCACGTGACACCAAATTAGGACCGGAGGAGATTACTCGTGACGTTCCAGGTGTCGGTGATGATGCATTAAAAGACCTTGATGAAAGAGGTATTATCCGTATCGGTGCAGAGGTTCGTGCCGGTGATATCTTAGTCGGAAAAGTTACTCCTAAGGGAGAGACAGAACTGACAGCAGAAGAGAGACTTCTCCGTGCAATTTTTGGTGAGAAGGCAAGAGAAGTACGTGATACTTCCTTAAAAGTTCCTCACGGCGAATATGGTATCGTTGTGGAAGCCAAAGTATTTACAAGAGAAAACGGAGATGAGTTATCTCCAGGAGTAAACCAGGCAGTCCGCATTTACATTGCACAGAAGAGAAAAATCTCTGTCGGTGATAAGATGGCCGGCCGTCATGGTAACAAGGGTGTCGTTTCCCGTGTATTACCTGTAGAAGATATGCCATTCCTTCCAAATGGTCGTCCTCTTGATATCGTATTGAATCCATTAGGTGTACCTTCCCGTATGAATATCGGTCAGGTCCTTGAGATTCACCTGAGTCTTGCTGCAAAAGCATTGGGATTCAATATTGCAACACCGGTATTTGATGGTGCAAAGGAAATTGATATCCAGGATACACTGGAATTGGCTAATGATTATGTAAACTTCGAATGGGAAGATTTTGAAGCAAAATACAAAGATGTACTTGGCGAAGAAGTTATGAAGTACTTATGGGACAACAGAGACCACAGAGCACTGTGGAAAGGTGTTCCAATTTCCCGTGATGGAAAAGTTCAGCTGCGTGATGGACGTACCGGAGAACCATTTGATTCACCTGTAACAATCGGACACATGCATTACCTGAAACTGCACCACCTGGTAGATGATAAGATCCATGCACGTTCTACTGGTCCTTACTCCTTAGTTACCCAGCAGCCACTTGGTGGTAAAGCGCAGTTCGGTGGACAGCGTTTCGGTGAGATGGAGGTTTGGGCACTGGAAGCTTACGGTGCAGCATATACCTTACAGGAAATCCTTACAGTGAAGTCTGATGATGTTGTAGGACGTGTTAAGACTTATGAGGCAATTATCAAAGGTGATAATATTCCTGAACCGGGAATTCCAGAATCATTCAAGGTATTACTGAAAGAGTTACAGTCCTTAGGACTTGATGTCACAGTATTAGATGACGAAGGAAATGAAGTTGAATTAATGGAAACAAGTGAGTACGGTAACACCGACCTGAACTCCATTATTTCAGGCGATAAAGATTTCGCTTTTGAAGACAGTGAATCATTCTCCAAGATGGGATTCACAAAGAAAGAATTTGATTCTGAAAACGAAGAACTTGTTGACGTAGAAGAAGAGGAAGACACCGATGCAGATGATGACTCTGATTTTTACGATGATATGCCGGAAGACAATTTCGAAGAGTAAATAATCAATAAGCATTTAAGGTCTGTGCATCCGCACAGACCGATAAAGAGAGTCGATTCTGTAAAGTAGAGAAAGGGAGTGTCATAGATGCCAGAAACAACAAATAAAGAGGCAATTAACCAGTCTGTTTCATTTGATGCCATCCGTATTGGTTTAGCATCCCCGGAAAAGATCAGAGAATGGTCCCGCGGTGAAGTTAAAAAACCGGAAACAATCAACTATAGAACATTGAAACCGGAAAAAGATGGTCTTTTCTGTGAGAAGATTTTTGGACCTAGCAAAGACTGGGAATGTCATTGCGGTAAATATAAGAAAATTCGTTACAAGGGCGTTGTCTGCGACCGTTGTGGCGTTGAGATCACAAAATCCAGCGTTCGTAGAGAGCGTATGGGACACATCGAGCTTGCTGCACCTGTATCCCATATCTGGTACTTCAAAGGAATTCCATCGCGTATGGGATTGATCCTTGACTTATCTCCAAGAACATTGGAGAAAGTTTTATACTTTGCTTCTTACATCGTATTGGATGCAGGCAATACTGCATTACAGTACAAACAGGTACTTTCCGAAGGAGAATACCAGGATGCAAGAGAACAGTACGGCAATGCATTCCGTGTAGGAATGGGTGCTGAGGCAATTCAAGAATTATTACAGGCGATTGATCTGGAAAAAGATTCTGCTGAATTAAAAGCAGAGTTAGAAGATGCAACTGGTCAGAAACGTGCCAGAATCATTAAGAGACTGGAAGTTGTAGAAGCATTCCGTGAATCTGGAAACAAACCAGAATGGATGATCATGACCGTTGTACCGGTTATCCCACCAGATCTTCGTCCAATGGTTCAGTTGGATGGTGGACGTTTTGCTACCTCTGATTTGAATGATTTATATAGAAGAATTATCAACAGAAATAACCGTTTGAGAAGACTTCTTGAGTTAGGAGCTCCTGATATCATCGTTCGTAACGAGAAACGTATGTTACAGGAAGCTGTTGATGCCCTGATCGATAACGGTCGTCGTGGACGTCCGGTTACAGGACCAGGAAACAGAGCATTAAAATCCTTATCCGATATGTTAAAAGGTAAATCCGGTCGTTTCAGACAGAACTTACTTGGTAAACGTGTTGACTATTCAGGACGTTCCGTTATCTGTGTTGAGCCAAAATTAAAGATTTATCAGTGTGGTCTTCCAAAAGAGATGGCAATTGAATTATTCAAACCTTTCGTTATGAAAGAACTTGTTGCCAACGGATCTGCACACAACATCAAGAGTGCTAAGAAAATGGTCGAGAGACTCCAGACAGAAGTTTGGGATGTCTTAGAAGACGTTATCAAAGAGCATCCGGTTATGTTAAACCGTGCTCCTACACTGCATAGATTAGGTATTCAGGCATTCGAGCCAATCTTAGTAGAAGGTAAAGCAATCAAGTTACATCCATTGGTATGTACCGCGTTCAACGCCGACTTCGATGGTGACCAGATGGCTGTACATCTTCCATTATCTGTAGAGGCTCAGGCTGAGTGTAGATTTATGCTTCTCTCACCGAACAACCTGTTAAAACCATCTGACGGTGGTCTTGTAGCAGTTCCTTCACAGGATATGGTCCTTGGTATCTACTACTTAACACAGGAGAGACCGGGAGCTAAGGGAGAGGGCAAAATCTTCAAGAGTGTCAACGAAGCAATCCTTGCATACGAGAACGGAGCAGTAACACTTCACTCCAGAATCAAAGTCCGTATGACAAAGACAATGCCGGATGGAAAAGAAATCACAGGAGTTGTTGAGTCCACATTAGGACGTTTCATCTTCAATGAGATCATTCCTCAGGATTTAGGATTTGTTGACAGAAGCATTCCTGGCAATGAATTAAAACTGGAAGTAGATTTCCTTGTTGCCAAGAAACAGAACAAACAGATTCTTGAAAAAGTAATCAATATCCATGGTGCTACCAAGACAGCAGAAGTTCTGGATGCTGTAAAAGCTATGGGTTACAAATATTCCACAAGAGCAGCGATGACCGTATCCATTTCCGATATGACGGTTCCGCCAGAGAAACCTGCAATGATCAAAGCAGCTCAGGATACAGTAGACAGAATTACAAAACAGTACAAACGTGGTCTTATCACAGAGGAAGAACGTTACAAAGAAGTTGTTGAGACATGGAAGGAGACCGATGATGAGCTTACAAAAGTGCTTCTGGAAGGTCTTGATAAATACAACAACATCTTCATGATGGCGGATTCCGGAGCCCGTGGTTCTGATAAACAGATCAAACAGCTTGCAGGTATGCGTGGTTTGATGGCTGATACAACCGGTAGAACAATCGAGTTGCCTATCAAATCCAACTTCCGTGATGGTCTTGATGTATTGGAGTACTTCATGTCTGCGCATGGAGCACGAAAAGGTATGTCCGATACAGCGCTTCGTACAGCCGATTCCGGATACCTTACGAGACGTCTTGTAGACGTATCACAGCATATGATCGTTCGTGAATCTGACTGCGGTGAAGGCAAGAACAGAGAAATCCCTGGTATGTGGGTAACTGCATTCATGGATGGAAAAGAAGAGATAGAAAGTCTTCAGGAACGTATTACAGGTCGTTTCTCCTGCAATACAATTTGTGATAAAGATGGCAATGTCATTGTAAAGGCAAACCATATGATCACACCAAAACGTGCAGCAGAAGTTATGAGCCGTGGTGTTGATGAGAATGGCAATCCAATCGAGAAAGTGAAGATCCGTACCGTATTATCCTGCCGCTCCCATATGGGTGTATGTGCAAAATGTTATGGAGCAAACATGGCTACCGGTCAGGCAGTTCAGGTTGGTGAGGCTGTTGGTATCATCGCAGCACAGTCCATCGGTGAGCCTGGTACACAGCTTACCATGCGTACTTTCCATACAGGTGGTGTTGCCGGTACCGATATCACACAGGGTCTTCCTCGTGTCGAAGAAATTTTCGAGGCAAGAAAACCGAAGGGACTTGCCATTATCACAGAATTTGGTGGCGTAGCTAACATCAAAGATACTAAGAAGAAACGTGAGATCATCGTTACAAACAATGAGACTGGTGAATCTAAGGCATACTTAATCCCTTACGGTTCCAGAATCAAAGTAATGGACGGCGCAGTACTTGAAGCTGGTGACGAGCTGACCGAAGGTTCTGTAAATCCACATGACATCTTAAAGATCAAAGGTGTTCGTGCCGTTCAGGATTACATGCTCCGCGAGGTTCAGCGTGTATACCGTTTACAGGGTGTTGAAATCAACGACAAACATATCGAGTTGATCGTACGTCAGATGTTGCAGAAAGTCCGCGTTGAGACAAACGGTGATTCTGACATGCTTCCGGGAACATTAGTAGATACTCTTGATTTTGAGGATACAAATGAACTGCTTGAGAGTGAAGGAAAAGAAATGGCAGAAGGAAAACAGGTATTACTTGGTATTACCAAAGCTTCCTTAGCTACGAACTCCTTCTTATCGGCAGCTTCCTTCCAGGAGACAACAAAAGTTCTGACAGAAGCAGCTATCAAAGGAAAAGTTGATCCACTGATCGGTATGAAAGAAAACGTAATCATTGGTAAACTGATCCCGGCTGGTACAGGTATGAAGAGATACCGCAATATCAAACTTGATTCTGATGTCAATGAAAATGACGAGATTGATTTTGATGACGATTCTTTTGCAGATGAAGAATTTGCACCAGTAGAAGAATAAGATATTGAAATAAGAGAGGAATGGATGAAAATCTGTTCCTCTTTTTTCATAATCACAATATCTTGTATAAAAAGCCAGATATTGGAAATGCTTTAAAAGCATAAGAAAAATCTATGTAAAAGTGCTTGACATCTGGGATGGACACCTATATAATAATTTAGCGTGCACAAAAAGGCATGCAGTTTGAACTTTTTTGTTCACATAATATTAACAGGAGGTGAAAATAATGCCAACATTTAACCAGTTAGTAAGAAAAGGACGTCAGACATCTGTTAAGAAGTCTACAGCACCTGCACTTCAGAAGGGTTACAACTCTTTACAGAAGAGACCTACAGATGCTCCTTCTCCACAGAAGAGAGGTGTTTGTACAGCTGTTAAGACAGCTACTCCTAAAAAACCTAACTCAGCTCTTAGAAAGATCGCCAGAGTACGTCTCTCTAACGGAATCGAAGTAACAAGCTACATTCCAGGTGAAGGACACAACTTACAGGAGCATAGCGTTGTTATGATCCGTGGTGGACGTGTTAAGGACTTACCAGGTACAAGATATCACATCATCCGTGGTACACTTGATACAGCAGGTGTTGCTAACAGAAAACAGGCTCGTTCTAAATACGGCGCTAAGAGACCAAAGGCTTCTAAGTAATTTTTGATTACAGAATGAAGTAAAACCAATAGTATCACAAACAGAACTAAAAGGTTTAGTGTTGGAATTGTTTCACTAGAGATATATTTCCGCACGAACACTAAGGGGGAACAAGATTTTGTTCCGAGATGGGCTTGCCCATTTTACACATGTGAGTACCGTTGAATTAATCGAAATGAAGTTCACTGACAACATGTTGCATTGAACTTTCATTGCAAATGTTGCAGAGCCGGGAAACCGGACACAGTAAATGCAGGGAAGACCTGTATAGTAAATTATGATTAAGGAGGGAAGAACCGTGCCACGTAAAGGACATACTCAGAAAAGAGACGTATTAGCAGATCCAATTTACAATAACAAAGTCGTTACAAAGCTTGTCAACAACATTATGTTAGATGGTAAGAAAGGTGTAGCACAGAAAATTGTATATGGAGCTTTCGCAAGAGTAGAAGAGAAAACAGAAAGACCTGCTCTTGAGGTATTTGAAGAAGCCATGAATAACGTTATGCCTGTTCTTGAAGTAAAGGCTAGACGTATTGGTGGTGCAACATACCAGGTACCAATCGAAGTTAGACCAGACCGTCGTCAGGCTTTAGGACTTCGTTGGTTAACAACTTTCTCACGTAACAGAGGTGAGAAGACCATGGAAGAAAGACTTGCAAATGAAATCATGGATGCAGCTAACAACACAGGTGCATCTGTTAAGAGAAAAGAAGATATGCACAAAATGGCAGAAGCAAACAAAGCATTCGCTCATTACCGCTTCTAATATCATTTGCCATATGAATAGATACCGGGAGCAAAGCAATTTTGCTCTCAAGTATTATAAAAATGTTCTGCGCATATCGGCGTAGTAAATTAAGGAGGAA
>ULQL01051100.1_pt1 | contig 11701 bp, 9 predicted proteins | sample 1954411 | NCBI WGS metagenome assembly ULQL01 (sample SAMEA4835654, study PRJEB28245) | human gut metagenome | biome: gut microbiome; material: fecal sample | place: Denmark | collected 2008 | reverse complement strand
TCTTTCGTTCCCGACACGCCGTCGTCAATGATCCAGCTTTCAACAGACAAATTCAGTCTGCGTGCCAAATTTTCTACCCCGATTTTTTGATTGTCGCAATCCTGCTTGTCCGTAGACACCCTTAAATAGCCGTATACCGTCATTTCTTTTACTCCTTAATATCAGTTAAAATTTCCGGATTGATACGGTTCATGTCGAAAAAACGGATTGTGTCCACAGGCTACGCAGAGCAAGATTATATATTTAATTCAGATACTTCCAGCAAACCACGATTGTTTTTTACTTTTGCTGTATTTACAAAAAAAAGAAGTATTCCGAATTCATCTGGATTTTGCCGGTCGGTTTAAATATATTGGAGGCTCGTTTTAATTATTTTCCGTAATAAATTTTAACTTTAATGAACAAAGATTTTTTAAAAATTGCGCAGAAAAATCAAAAAAAAGCTTTTGAAATTATTCAAAAGCTGAACGTTTATGCCGCATGGGAAACCGTCGGCGCAACGGTCAATCTGATCGGTTCATTGAAAACAGGGCTGCTGATGAAGCATCTGGACATTGATTTCCATATTTACACGCCGGAATTAAAACTGTCCGACAGTTTTCGTGCCATTGAAAAAATTGCTGAAAACGGCGGCGTTGAAAAAATCGAATATGTCAATCTGCTTTCAGCGCCGGACGCCTGTCTGGAATGGCATGTTTTTTATAAGGACGAAGATCAAAACATCTGGCAGATCGACATGATTCATATTGTCAAAGGATCGCGATACGACGGTTTTTTTGAAAACATTGCCGCCCGGATCAGCCAAAACGCGGCGCCGGAACAAAAAGAAACGATCCTGCGGTTAAAATATGAAACACCCGACAGCGAAAAAATCGCCGGCATAGAATACTGCCGCGCCGTTATGCAGGGCGGTGTACGGACATATCCGGAATTAATCAAATGGCGCAGGGAAAATCCCGTCAGCGGCATTCTGGAATGGCTGCCGGAATAAAAAAGTCTTTGTTCTTATTCTTGCCAAAACGAACAAACATGATTATCATAAAGTGATTTATTAACAAATAAAGACACTTTTTAGATGCATACTTCTCCTTTCCCCGATACGGCGCTGTTATGCCTGAGCGTTATGGCGCAGTTATTTGAACGCAAAACCAATCCGCAGCAGCTGCGTCATTTGTCCGGCAAAGGATCGGAAGCTTTTGACGAAACGGATATTCTGCGTGCGGCCGGTGTTTTGGATTTAAAAGCCAAAGCGATTCAAAGCGAAGAGAGGCGGCTGGCGAAAACGCCGCTGCCCGCGATTGCCCGTGCGCGGGACGGCACTTTTTTTATTTTGGCAAAATACGCGCCGGATAAAGTTTTGATCACCGCCCGGACAAAGGACGGCCGGAAATCCTGCCGGCGGAAGAATTTCATCAATTATGGACGGGACGGCTGATCTTATTTACGTCGCGGCGCAGCATAAAAAATCTGTGGAGGCGATTTGATATTTCCTGGTTTGTGCCAGCCGTCCTGAAATACAAAAAACTGTTCGGCGAAGTTTTGCTGTCGTCTTTGTTTTTGCAGATATTCGCTCTGGTTTCGCCGTTATTGTTTCAGGTGATTATTGACAAAGTGCTGGTTCATCACAGCCTGAGCACGTTAGACGTTATCTTTTTTACTTTGATCTGCATGACGGTGTTTGAATGTGTGTTAAGCACGCTGCGGACATATATTTTTTCCCACACAACGAACAGGATCGACGTCGAGCTCGGAGCGCAGCTGTTTAAACATCTGCTGGCGCTGCCGCTGGCTTACTTCGGAACGCGGCGCGTCGGCGATACCGTGGCGCGGGTGCGTGAATTGGAAAATATCCGTAATTTTTTAACGGGATCCGCGCTGACTTTGGTTATCGACACGGCTTTTACCGTCGTCTTTTTTGCCGTCATGCTGATGTATGCGCCTTTTTTAACGCTGATTGTCGCGCTGTCCATTCCGTTCTATGTCGTTTTGTCTTTGCTGGCTTCGCCCGTTTTGCACAAAAGAGTGGAAGAAAAATTCAAACACGGTGCGGAAAATCAGGCTTTTCTGGTCGAATCCGTTTCCGCAATCGAAACGCTGAAAGCGCTGGCGGTGGAACCGCAGTCCGTGCGCCGGTGGGAAGAACAACTGGCCGCGTATGTCGCCAGCTCGTTTAAAGTATCCAATCTGGCGAATATCTGCCATAACGCAATCAGCTTTATTCAAAAAACAACGTCGGCGCTGACTTTGTTTTTCGGGGCAAAGCTGGTTATTGAAGGCAAAATGACGGTCGGCCAGTTGGTGGCGTTCAATACGCTGGCCGGCCATGTTTCCGCGCCGATCCTGCGTCTGGCGCAGCTTTGGCAGGATTTTCAACAGGTGCGTATTTCAATCGACAGGCTGGGCGACGTTTTGAACACGCCGGCCGAACCAGCAGTAAATTCGGGACAGGCTCCGGCCTCCGTTTTAAAAGGCGACGTTAAATTTACGAACGTTTCTTTCCGTTACGCTTTGGACAAACCGCAGGTTCTGTCCGAGATTTCTTTACACGTCAAACCCGGCGAAAGCGTCGGTATCGTCGGATCTTCGGGATCGGGGAAAAGCACGCTGACAAAATTGATTCAACGGCTGTACCTGCCGGAATCGGGACGGATAACGATTGACGACATCGACATTTCGACGGCGGATCCGTCATGGCTGAGGCGGCAGATCGGCGTTGTTTTGCAGGAAAACACTTTACTGAACCGTTCCGTGCGCGACAACATCGCTCTGGCCGATCCCGTTCAGCCGGTCGAACGCGTAATCGAAGTCGCCAAAATGGCCGGCGCGCATGACTTTATCGCGGAAATGCCCGAAGGATACGACACGATTATCGGCGAACGCGGGGCGTCTTTATCCGGCGGGCAAAGGCAAAGAATTGCCATCGCAAGGGCTTTGCTGGTCAATCCGCGGATTTTGATTTTTGACGAAGCGACGTCCGCGCTGGATTATGAATCGGAATCTTTGATTAAAAAGAACATGGCGGCGATCAGCAAAAACAGAACGGTGTTTATTATCGCGCATCGTTTGTCCACGGTTCGGACGTGCGACAGGATCATCGTGATTGAAAAAGGCCGGATTATCGAAGAAGGCACACACGATTCTCTGCTTTCCCGCCCCGGCAGCCGGTACGGTTATCTGTGGAACTGCCAGATTAACGGAGAAGCCGCATGAACGACGCGCCGTCTTTGGAACAACAGTTTCTGCCCGCCGTTTTGGAAATTACGGAAACGCCGCCGTCTCCTTTGGGACGCGCGACAATGTACACGATTATCGGCGTATTTTGCTTTGCGCTGCTGCTCAGCCTGGTCTGCAAAGTCGACATTATCGCCGTCGCGCCGGGAAAAATTATTTCCGGCGGACACAACAAGTTGATTCAGCCGTTAAAAAGCGGCGTTGTCGACGATATCTTTGTCCGCGACGGCCAAACCGTTAAAAAAGGCGATCCGCTGGTCCGGATTAAATTTGAAGACGCCGAAGCAAATCGTATTCGTTTAGAACAGGAATTGCTTTTTGCTTCGATGGACGCGGCGCGTTTGTCGGCTTTGCTGGAAACAGACCCGGAAAAATCGTTTTCTCCGCCGGCCGCCGCTTCGGAAGAGCTGAAAGCCAAAAACAGAATTTTATTAAAAAACGAATCGGACAAAATTAAAACGCAGCTGGCCGTTATTGATGAACAAATCGTTCAGGCGCAGGCGGAAAAAGCAACGGCGCGGGCGTCCATAAAAAAAATCGAACGCCTGCTGCCCAACGTCCGATTCCGCACCGATCAGTACCGCGACATTTATGAAAAAGGAAGCATCGCCAAATCGTTTTTTCTGGAAAAAGAAAAAGAACTGATTCAGTACGAAGAGGATTTAAACGTTCAGCGCAAGACGCTGGCGGAAATCGAAGCGAAATTACACGTCCTGCAAACACAGAAAGAACAGGAAAAACTGAATTTTAAAAATGATGTGCTTTATCGCCTGCAGGAAGCGTCCAACAAAGAAAAACTGTTAAAAGACGAATACGCCAACGCGCAGTGGATCGACGGCCTGACGACGATCAAAGCGCCGGCGGACGGAATTATTCAGGAAATGGAAATTCACACGGTCGGCGGCGTTGTCACTCCGGCGCAGACGTTGATGAAACTGGTGCCGTCCGACAGCGTTCTGGAAGTAGAAGCCATGGTTTTAAACAAAGACGTAGGGTTTGTCAAAGAAGGACAGGACGTCAGCATTAAAATCGACAGTTTTCCTTACACGCGGTATGGTACGATTAACGGAAAACTGACGCATTTATCGCGTGACGCGGTAGAAAACGAACAGCTGGGGCTGGTTTATATCGCGCGGATTTCCATGGCAAAGGATTTTATCCGCGTAGAAGACAAAGATGTCCGCCTGTCCGCCGGCATGAACACATCGGCGGAAATCAAGACCGGCCGGCGGCGGCTGATTGAAATTATCCTGACGCCGTTTATGGAATACGCGTCCGAAAGCCTGCGCGAAAGATAAATTACGGATCGTCGTCAAGCGGAGCGGAAGCGTGCGTTCCGTCGCAGAACGGTTTATTTTGCGACCGACCGCAACGGCATAATGTCACGCGGTTTCTGATTTCGTAAACGCGCCCGTCGGCGCCTTCGATTTTAATGCCGCCCTTGATAAACAGGGGGCCGCTGCATTGTGCGGCGGGATCTTCCAGCACGCTGATTTCTTTTTTCAGTTCCGGTTCCACCAGCCGACCCGTTTCGTTGTCTTTGATCATCAACCTTCCGGCGGGACAGGACAAAGCTTCGCGCAAAGCCAGAGCGTCTGCCCGGCGTGATCCTTCCGTCACCAGATTCCAGACCTGGCCGAAAGCGTCGCAAAAACGGGCGAAAGCGCAATAAGCGTCATTGTCCAGCAAAGTATACCGCTTTCCTTCAAAGATCTGAACATCGTTCAAAATCGGTTCGTTTGACGCCGTTTCCGTTCCGATAAAGTTGACTTCAATATGCCGTTCGTCGCAAAACGGCGGGTGTTTGGAATGTCCGCAGCGGCACAGCGCAATGCACGGTTCATTTTCATCAGACGGCGTAAAGACCCGCCCTGATTCATATTCCCAGGAATCGCCGTCTTCGTTCTGCGCGATATATTCCTGTTTAATTAATGGCTTGCCGTAAACCAAATAAGGACCGTTTTCCGTAATTTTAAATAAATACCGTCCTGCGGCGTTTTTTGTTTCATGCGAATCTCCCGTCAAAGCAATCTTTACGGTAAAAAATTTACCTGTTTTCCGACAGATCATAATCCGAGCATAACCGTTTTATCCGAAAAGAAAAAAACAGTTAAAAGTAGCACTGCCAAAATATTCATTTTTCGCCATAATTTCGCCATAATTATTAACAAATAGGCGCCGAATTTAATTTTATTATTTATTTTCAATATGTTGTATGCCCCCCCCCCCCCTGTTTTACATCAAACATAATTTTGCCACAATCTGATGATATTATTAAAAGTGGAAAAAATTATAAACATTAGAGGAGGTCCAAATAATGAAAAAATTTTTCCTTCTTGCCGCAGTCGCGGGTCTGACCGCCACTCCGGCAGTAGCAGCAACAGGGGTAAGCAATGTTGCTTATCAAACCACTGTTAATACTGCGCCTGCCACATTTACAACCACAAAAGCTGCCAGTACATGGACAGCCGCAGACGTCAGCACATTAAACGCCAGTCAAACCAAGACGTTAACCAGTACTCAGCTCAAAGCTCTTGACAGCTCTGCGCTGCAAGCCGTAAAGGTAAGCGATTTAGACGCAACGGCGGTTAAACAGCTGGATTTGGGAACAATCAAAAAATTTACGCCGGTTCAACGAAGTGAACTGTTGCAGCTTCAGTTAGCGGACGATTCCATAAAAGAATTAACAATTAACCGCGCTGATCTGAAGATACCCAATCAAAATTTGATTCTTGAAAAAGTTCCCTGTGTCGAATTTGACGATGACGTCGTGGAAGCGCCCGAATTCAAGGTAAAATACGAACTCGACAATAACGGGCTGAAAACCGCAACCCTGACAGAAGCGGAATTTAAACCTTTTATTTCTGTTAAAAAATATCCGCAGCTGTATAAAATCACGGATTGGGATCCTGAAACCGAAGTCATTAATCCATTAACAAACAGAGTGGAATATTGCACCAGATATTCCGGCAAATGTAAATTAGACACAACTCTGGTCAAAAATTATATCTCGACCAAAAAAATCCGCAAATTGAAACTGTGTGACAACAACGTGAAAGTGCTTCCCATTATTGACATGCAGTGTGTAGGCGTCAAATGCGGAGAAGGACAAGAATGCTCCAATGGTTGTTGTGAATATCAAAAAACGACGACAGCGAACGTGATTTTAAGACCTGCTCTGCAATCTAAATACGAAATCAAAGATTTAGAGCTGATTGCCAAACCCGTGGCTCTGAAAGACGAAACAGCTAAACTGTTCCTTGATGACCCTGCCGTTGAAAAAGAGATACTTGATACAAAAGTCCTGATGGAAAAAGCGACGAATGCTTCTCAGGCAAAATTGCAGACGTTAACAGCCGTCAAGTCTGTGAAATAGTTTGGCAAACCTAATGATTAAAGGAGAAAACTTATGAAAAAACTGTTTTTGTTTTTTACAGGTGTCTGGTTTGCCGCAAGCTCTGTTCAGGCGGCGGAAACTTCCGGCATTTTTTCAGATAATACGTTTACGATCGCAGCCGCGGTAAAGCTCGGCAGAAGCGCAGGCGTTACCTCTGCGCCAAAATATTCCGGACTGAACGATGGCGGCACTTTAGGCGGTGATGGCACCGGTGGCGGCAAAACGGAATTAAACGTCTGTTCAACCGACGCCGATTGTAACGACGATGAAAAATGTTCCAACAATGCCTGCGTTCCCGCCTGCAGCGCGACCAAATGTGATACCGGAAAATTGTGCGTTGCAAAGTCCCACGGCACATGTAAAACGCCTTGCGAACTGTCCCCTTGTTCGGACGGTTTGAAATGCATCAACAACGGCGACACCACAAAATGTGTAAAATGTATCACGGACAGCGATTGCGGCAGCAACGGCGTATGCACGGCAAACAATCTCTGTCTTTACAGAATCGTCAATTTGTGCCGCAATAAGATCTGTCCCAAAGGAAATCGCTGTTTCCTCGGACGGTGCGAACCGTACCCGTTAGGATCTACAAACGATCCGCAGTGTTCCTCTACGCAGGTTGCCGACGGAAACGGCGGCTGCAAAAACCCGTGTGACGGCGTTGTCTGCCCGCGCGGAAAAATCTGCACGCCTTCCAGCGGAAAAGCCTGCTGCGGCGACTGCACGCTTAAAGCTGTCAACGCGGTAAGATTACAGACATTAAATAATGATCTGAAACTGCCGGCCACAACGGCTTTAAGATGGCACTCGCAGTTAAATGTCTGCCTGCCGAAACTGGAATATAAGTTTGTCGCCGACGACTTTAAGTTAGTGACAAAACCGTTCCCGTATACCGGTTTGGTCAGAGCCGTCGAATTAGATGACACTTTAACGGATAAATCCGTCGTAAAACTGATTGAAGCGACTCCCGTAAAATTCAACGGTTCTCTGACAGTTAAAGACGCAGTACAACTTCGGGCGGATCCTGTTTTGGTCAAAGCCGTCACAACCAATGATGACATTTTGACCATTCAGAAAACACCCGCGATAACGGCGTCACCGACATTGCAGCAGCTTAAAGTTGCTCAGTAATTTCGGTTTAATATACGGAAAAGCCCCCGGAAACGGGGGCTTTTTTATTGAGAAACAATAAAATATTCTTTATAAATAATTTTTTAGGTTCCCCTTTTACAAAAAGAAAAATATCCATGTTCGCCCTTTTTAATCTGTCTATATTTATCAGCGCGTTTTTACTGTTCCTGATCCAGCCGATGACAGCCAATATTCTGTTGCCTAAAGTCGGCGGTTCCCCCAATATATGGAATGCCTGTACGGTATTTTTTCAAATCTCTCTGCTGGCCGGTTATCTTTATTCTTATGTTTTATCCGGCCGCTTTTCTTTAAAACGGCAGATTGTTATTCACTGCCTTTTATTATTTGCCGCCCTGTTCGCCGTTCGTTTTCAATTTCAAACGGACATAATCGACGTCAACCGGCCGGCCGCGGGTGCCTTAAAATCTTTATTAAAAAATATTTTCTTTCCTTTTGTTTTATTATCAACGACTTCCCCCTTAATTCAGCGTTGGCTGTCTTTATCTGATTTGAAAGAACGTAAAAATCCTTATTCGTTGTATGTATGCAGCAATATCGGCAGCTTGGCCGCTTTATATATTTATCCGCTGGCGATCGAAAAAATATTCAGCGTTAAAAGCCAGGGCATGTTATGGCATTTCCTGTTCGGCTGCTTTTTCTGCACCGTCTTGGGAATCGCTTTTTATTTAAACAAAACAACTTTTCAAACAGATGAAATTTCCAAAAACAAAACGATTCCGAAAATCAACGCCGTTTCCGTTTTTTACTGGATCCTTCTCGCCTTTATTCCGTCCAGCCTGATGCTGGGGGTAACAAACCATTTATCAACCGATATCGGCGGATTACCTTTTTTGTGGATATTGCCGCTGTCTTTATATCTGTTCTCGTTTATTTTGACTTTTTCCAAATTTTATACGCCGGACGCGGCCGATATTTTCCGCCGGCTGTATAAAACGGCTGTTGTACTGGTGATTATTTTCTTCTTTCATTTTAAAATATTGTCATCGGCCCGCGATAATCTTTTCCTGATTTTCAGCCACTGTTTGTTTTATTTCATTTTTTCCGTATATTGTCACGGCCTTTTGTCCGCACGAAAACCCGCCCCCGAAAAATTAACTCTGTTTTATTTATGTTTAGCCGTCGGCGGGGCTTTAGGCGGCGTTTTCAATACGTTCGCGGCTCCGTATCTGTTTTTATCTTTTATGGAATATCCTTTTATTCTAGCGGCTTCTCTGCCGTTTGTCCTCAGCTCGTTTTCGGAAAATAAAAAGGATTTAATTAAAAATATCCTGCTCAGCGCCGCGGCGGTTCTTCTGTTCGTCTTTGTTCCGAATTTCAGCGCGGCCGTTGAAAAAAAATTACAAAATCTGCTTGAAATAAAAATAGGGATCGACCTTTTACTGGCGGCGGCCGGTTTTTTCTTTATTTTTTCAAAAAAGAAAAATTTACCGCTGTTCTTCTCTTTTCTGGTTTTGTTTTTACTGCTTCATTCGGGACGGACTGCGGAAGCCGTTTTCCAAAAAAGAAATTTTTTCGGAACGCTTGCCGTAAAAAAAATAGCTTCGGGTAATCCTTTTTTACCTTCGTTCATCATTTTGGAACACGGCGATACGTTTCACGGCGTGCAAAAAGTACGAATTTTGCCGGAAAAAATAATTTATTCGTACGATCCCGATGCTTATTACGGACCACAGTCGGCAATCAAAGATTTTTTTAAAATTTTCAAACGCCCTTCTCCCGCAGTCATTGCCTGGCTGGGGCTGGGTTCCGGCGCGACAATATGTTACGCGCCGCCGCAAACGCGCCACGACATTTTTGAAATCGATCGAGACATTGTTGAAATCTCAACAAAACACAGGTATTTCAGATACTTGGAACACTGCGCCCCCTCCGCCGATATTAAAATCGGAGATGCCAGAATAGAAATCGGCAAACAAACAAATCAAAAATATGATTTGATCGTCATCGACGTTTTCAGTTCTCATTTTATTCCCGTTCATTTAACAACTGAAGAGGCCGTTGAAACTTACCGTTCAAAATTAAAACCCGGCGGATTAATCCTGTTTCATATCAGTTCCCGCGCTTTCAATGTCGAACCGGTTTTAGCAAAAATCGCAGCGGAATTAAAAATGGTATTTATTGTCCGTTATCTGCCGCCGTATGATCGGGATTATCCTCAATGGGGAGTTTTATCAGATGATCCGGAATCCCCGGAAATAAAAGCGCTGCTTTCAATGTCGGGCTGGAAAACGGTTAAAGCAAAGCAGGACAGTCCTCTTTGGACAGATGATTTCCATAACCTGTTGTCAGCTTTGCGCCGATAACCCCGCTTAATCGTCATAGGCGCCGCGCCGGCCGATTTGAACGTCTCGGTTAACGTTGACGCATTCGATCAGCCCGAAAGAAAACATCAATGTCAGCATGACCGTTCCGCCGTAGGAAATCATCGGCAAAGGCACGCCGACAACAGGCAACAGTCCCATCACCATGGCGATATTGATAAACACATACAAAAACAAATTCGTCGTCAGCCCCAGCGCCAGCAGCCGTCCGAAAAAACTGGCAGACCTGAAAGCAATAACATACCCGTAAAAAATCAGCGCCAAATACAGCAGCAGCAAAGAAACCGACCCGACTAATCCGAATTCTTCGGCCAGAACGGTAAAAATAAAATCCGTATGTTTTTCAGGCAGAAAATTCAACCGGCTTTGTGTTCCTTGCAAAAATCCTTTGCCGAAAACGCCGCCGGATCCCAGTGTAATTTTGGATTGCAGAATATGATACCCCTTGCCCAGCGGATCCCGCTCGGGATCTAAAAAAGTAAACACGCGCTCTTTTTGGTAATCATGTAAAAAACGCCAACCGATCGGAATCGAAATCAGCCCCGCAATGCCCAAAGCAACAAATTTCCACATCTGAATTCCGACCAGAAAAAACAACGACAAAGATCCCGCACCCATTAAAACTGCCGTTCCCAAATCAGGCTGTTTTAAAACCAGCGCCACCGGAATCAAAACCATAAACGACGGAATAACAATCGCCGACATACTCATCATTTCCTGCAGGGAACTGCCGTGGAAATATCGCGAAAGCGCCAAGATCAAACCGATTTTCATCAACTCGGACGGCTGTATCCGAATAAATCCCAAATTCAGCCAACGCTGGGCCCCCATAGCGTCATGACCGAAAAATTCCACGACAAACAGCAGAATAACCGCACCGATATAAAAAACATACGCGTATTTCAACCAGAACCGCAAATCAATCATGGCAACGACAAACATCACCGCACAACCCAGCCAGAAACGGGAAAACTGACGGCCGGCCCACGGTTCCCAATTCCCGTTCGCCGCGGCATACAAAACGACAAAGCCGGAAAACGCGACCAGAAAAATTAAAAAGATATAACACCAGCTGAGGTGTAAAAAACGTTCTTTCAGCGTCATATTCGGATTACGTAACCGGAAAGGAGAAAAATCCGCCATTGTCATATCCCTTCTGCCTGCATATTCTTTTTCGGATTCTTGGGCGGTTTTGACGCCGGATCCAGCTTTAACGCGGCTTCCATAATCGCGCGCGCGACCGGCGCCGCCGTAGACGCGCCGCCGCCGCCGTGTTCGATCACAACGGCCAGAGCATAACGCGGATTATCCGTCGGACCGAAAGAAACAAATAAAGCGTGATTCCTGTCTTCCCACGGCAGTTCGTCCTGACTGCGCAGACCTTCTTCGCGTTCTTTCATCGAAATGCGTTTGACCTGCGTCGTTCCCGTTTTCCCGGCGATCAGTTTGCCGTCAACATTCAGTCGCGCCGTTTTGGCCGTTCCTTTCGCCGCATTAACAACGTTAAACATGCCTTCGCGCATCAGCTGAAGGTATGTTTTTGAAATGTTTAAATTTTCCCCCGGACTGACAGATGTATCCCTGTTTTCTGGCACTAAAA
>ULQL01032737.1_pt1 | contig 11724 bp, 10 predicted proteins | sample 1954411 | NCBI WGS metagenome assembly ULQL01 (sample SAMEA4835654, study PRJEB28245) | human gut metagenome | biome: gut microbiome; material: fecal sample | place: Denmark | collected 2008 | reverse complement strand
AGCGCCATACCGACGGTTAGCTGTGCAACGCTTTCGGTTGAATATCCCGGAACATTGCAAAGGGAAATGTTGTGGGAAGCGCAAAAATTCAAATCTATATTATCGTATCCCGTTGCCGCCACACATATGAGTTTGAGTTTTGAGGCTGCCGATAAATTATTTTCTCCGAGCTTTATCTTATTGACTATAACGACATCGGCATTTATAATTCGTTCTTCTACTTCATCAGGTTTTGTAGAATCGAAAATATCTATTTCCGCCTTCAATTTATAAAGGGGAGAAAGATCTATATCGTCTCCCAGCGTCATTTTATCAAGTATGACTATTTTCATATATAACCTCGAATTTTAAAATTTGATTTTTTCCGAAAACACTTTTCAATAATTATACTATATATTGAAATTCAATGCAATCGATATTATCAATAAAACAGTAACATAAAAAACAGAAAAATGTCTGATAATATTATATTTAGAGAGTTGACAAATAATCTATATTGTAGTATAATCAAAACAAAATTGTTGAGTTTATGTTTTATATTATATGTGCGTTGATGTACTATGATTTAGGTTAAGACTTAAACTCTGATTATTTGTATATTACTATTTTTACGGGGACATAACAACTGATGAATAACGAAGAAAAAGGAACTACCGAAATCGATCTTTTGCAGATCGCGTCCGCTCTCATAAAAAGATGGTGGATAATACTTGTTGCGTCTGTCGTTTGTGCCGTATCGGCTTTCGGTTATACTTATTTGAAAGTCACGCCGCTTTACCAGGCAAGCGCACTTTTGTATGTAAATAATTCTTCCGTTTCTTTGAACGATATAACGGTGTCGGATTTGACGGCTTCAAAGTCGCTGGTTGATTCATATTCTGTAATATTGAAATCCAGGCTTACTCTTGAAGAAGTAATAAAAAAAGCCCATCTCAACTACTCATATGAAACTTTGTATTCAATGGTATCCGCACAATCCGTAAACAAGACCGAAATATTTTCGGTTACTGTGAAAAGCTCCGATCCGGATGAAGCGAGAATAATTGCGAATACAATAGTGGAAATCTTACCCGCGAAGATTTCGGAGATTATCAAAGGCTCTTCCGTCTCGATAGTCGATCTTGCGGTCACGCCGAAATCAAGTTATTATCCGAGTTACAGCAAAAATTCCATAATGGGTTTTCTTGTGGGATTTATTGTAAGCGCGGCTGTGATAATTATATTGGAAGTTTTCGTAAACGACAAAATTCAATCGGAAGATTGGTTGCGTTCTAATTTCGGTGAAAGTATTCCTGTTCTTTCTGTAATACCCGACATTTCTTCCGAAAAGAACGGGAAAAGTTACGGCGGATACAAAAGTTATAGAAGTTACAGAAGCTATCCGTCTACTGGCAATAAGCGCGGAACGGAGAAGAAAAATTGAAAGCATTAGATGATATTATGAATGAAGAAACAAAAAATACCGTCCAAATGCCCCGCAAGGCTGGCGATATGGCAAAAGAAAAAAATCCTCCGGTAACAAAATTCGGAGAAGGACTGGATTTTGCATCTCAGGAAGCATATAATCTTTTAAGAGCAAATATAACATTTTCTTTTTCCGAGCAGGAAAAGGGAAGAATAATAGGCGTTACAAGTGCGTGTCCTTCCGACGGTAAGACCACCACATCAATAAATATTGCTTACTCAATGGCAAAGAGCGGAAAGAAAGTTCTTTTAATAGACGGAGATATGCGCAAACCGAAGATTCACAGAATGCTAGCAAAACCGCTTTCCCCCGGTCTTTCCAACTTGCTTGTTACAAAACCGTCTGGGATAACCCATAGCGGTGTAATGCATGAAAATCTCTCTATTCTTACGGCAGGAGATATACCTCCGAATCCCTCGGAGCTTCTTGCTTCTTTAAAGATGAAGGATATACTTGATTTTGTTTCTCAGCATTACGACTTTATCATAATCGATTTGCCACCAGTTTTGGCGGTTTCCGATGCACTTTCCGTTTCTCAGTATCTTGACGGAATTATTCTCGTTGTAAGACATAAAGTGACAAGACGCCGTGAAATAAACGATGCGGTGCGTCAGCTCCGTTTTGCTAAGGCCCGTATTTTAGGCTTTGTATATAACGACTGCGGTCATTCCGAAAAGGGATATTACAAAAAGCACGGTCACTATTATAAAGATTATAAAAATTAAATTATTTTAAGTAAATAAAAATCTATTTTATATATGAAAGGGAAAAACCATGAAAAAAATCATTTCTTCTGTTTTAGCTATTATTTTACTGTTTTCTTTGGCATTGACTTGCCTTGCGGCAGACACTACGCCAAGTGTTGAAGCAAAACCGGCGCCCGAACTCACTCCCATAGATCCCGAGAATCCCGATGTTGTAGCTCAGATAAAAACATCTTCCGACACGAAAGATGTTATTAAAGGTGCTCTTTCGGTAATTTCTCTTGCAAACAAAGACACCGCTCCCGAAGATGTAAAGAACAATCTTACGAAAACTTTTGACGATATCAATGAAGGCAAGCTTGACAAAGTTATAGCAAAAGCCGCAAAAGCAATAAACAAAGATTATACAAGCAATAATCTTATTGCAACAGATCTTTTCGAGCTTTCTCTTTCCGCAGAAGCTCAGGCAGAACTCAAAAATTCCAACGGCAGTTACATATCCGTTAAGTTCAAAGTAGCAAAAGCGCCCGCTGCCGTTCTTCACCTTAATACAGAAACAAACGAATGGATAGATGTCGGCTCTGATAATATCATTGATAACAAAGACGGCACTGTTACGGTAAACTTCTCATCTCTTTGCCCTGTAATATTCCTCAGCGTAAACGAGAACGCACCTGTTGAAGAACCGAGCAATAACACATGGTTAATAATTATTATATGCGTTATAGCTGTCGCTCTCATCGTTATAGTTGTTGTATGTGTAAACAACAGCAAAAAGAAAAGCAAAAAAGCTTCTTCCAACAAAGACACAAAAACAAACAAATAATTAAAATTGAAACAGATCAATACCACCGGTAAAATCGGTGGTATTGATTTAATAAGGTGCAATATGCAACGTGAAAAGAGAAATAAGATATTAAAATTTTCCGCTTTTATTGCCGCTGCTCTCGTTATTATAATTCTTTTGTCTCAAATGGACCGCATAGTAAGAAAAATCGGAATAGGCGGCAAGGGCGCGATAGATAATTATAATGATATGAAAACAGTATATCTTAACGGAGAGGCTTATCTTCCGAAAAAAAATATAATAACTTTTCTTGTAATAGGTCTTGACGATTTCGGAAAAGTCCAGAGCAGCGGATCGTATAATAACACGGCACAGGCGGACTTTCTTATGCTCTGCATAATAGATAAGGAAAACGAAAAATATTCGTTTATTCATATAAACCGTGATACCATGACGAGCGTGGATATATTGGGCGTAACAGGCGTAAAAGCCGGAGAGGACACCATGCAGATCGCTCTTTCGCATACGTACGGAAACGGACTTTCGAAGAGCTGTGATAATACGGTTCGTGCTGTTTCGCGTTTGCTGTACGGTGTAAATATCGATTTTTATCTTTCCATGAATATGGATGCCATTTCTTCATTTACAGATTACATCGGCGGTGTTCCGATAGTCATCGAAGAAGATCTTACAATTATAGATGAAAGTTTTGTAAAGGGAGCTTCCGTCAATCTTACAGGACCGCTTGCGCTCAACTTTATTCGTGCCCGTTCCTCGCTTCCTGACAGTACAAATATTGCGCGAATGAATCGTCAAAAACAATTCTTAAATGCATTCGTTGATAAAATAAAGAAAACGGAAATCACGGATTCTTTTCTTGACGGAGCATATTCGTCTATAAAAGATTATTCTGTCACCAACTGTGATATATTTATGCTTGATACCCTTGTTGATTATATAAATGCATATTCTTTCGGCGGTATTATTTCTCCCGACGGAGAAGCGGTAAAGGGCGCGGAGTTTATAGAATTTTATGTAGATCAGCAGGATTTGCAAAAAATAGCTTCTGAATTATTATATGAAAAAAGATAAGTTTCTGAATACCGATATTGTTGATTTTCATTCGCATATACTTCCTTGCGTTGACGATGGCAGCAAGTCATTTGAACAGACAACGGGAATGCTTTATGAAACATCAAATCAAGGGATAAAATCAATTGTGGCGACTCCTCATTTCTATGCTTCCTCGGATATACCGGAAAAGTTTTTCAAAAGAAGAGAAGCAGCTCTTACAAAACTTCTTGATATTTACAATTCATTCTCTTCTGTTCCCGATATATATATAGGAGCTGAGGTGGCTTATTTTCCCGGCATGGGAAATTCCTCTATAACCAAAGATCTTTGCATTGTCGGGACTGATAAAATACTTGTGGAAATGCCCTTTGACACTTGGAATAATTCTGTTATTGAAGATATAATTTTGTTGAGGGATAAAGAGGGACTTTTCCCGATTATCGCTCATATAGAAAGATATATCAAATATCAAGAAAAAGGTGTTTTAGAATTTTTCAGAGATAACGGAATATTGATCCAATCAAATGCTGATTTTTTTGTCAACCGAAGAACCAGAAAAAAAGCTCTGAATATGCTTTGCGACGGCAAAATAAATCTTATAGGTTCGGATTGCCATAATACTTCCACAAGAAAGCAGAATATAGGTGAGGCAATAAATATTATTTCAGGTGCTTTCGGAGATGAGGCGATAGAAGATCTGGAAAGTCTCAGCTTTTCGGTTTTGCGTAATGCCGTTTCTTTAAAAAATTATCAATTTGCAAACAAATAAAATTAAATAAAATAACTGCCACCGGGTAGTAAAAATGCTTAAAAGCATTCGTGTGTACATCGTTAGGTCTTTGAAGATGTGCATTACGAATGCTTTTTTGAGGTTATAAAATGAAATCAAAATCCTATTTTACAAAGTTTGAAATCTTTTTATGGTTATTTTCGGTTGCAACGGTCATTCTTGCTTTCTTATTGCCGCAAGAAAAGAATATTCTTAATCTTATATCATCTCTTATAGGCGTAACCGCGCTCATTTTTGTTGCAAAGGGAAATGTCATAGGGCAGGTATTAACCGTTGTATTTGCCGTCTTTTACGGAATAGTATCTTTTTTCTTTAATTATTACGGAGAAATGATAACTTACTTAGGTATGACCGCACCTATCGCTCTTATCAGCATTTTTTCATGGCTTTCTCACCCTTCAAAGACAAAAAATGAAGTCAAAGTAGGACATATTACTTTAAAAAGCGGAATTTTCATGATAATATCCGCAATTATTGTCACGGGTGCTTTTTATTTTATTCTAAAAAAGCTTGGAACAGCCAACCTTATTATAAGTACAGTCTCCGTAACGACAAGTTTTTGCGCGTCTTATCTTTCGTTTCTGAGAAGTCCGTTTTATGCGGTAGCATATTCATTAAACGATCTGGTTCTTATCATTATGTGGATTCTCGCGAGTATCGAAAATCCGTCTTATATCCCTATGGTGATGTGCTTTGTGATGTTTTTTGCAAACGATATTTACGGATTTTACAGTTGGAGAAAGATGAAGAAACGCCAGAACGAAAACGGTTAGAAAAAATCTCCTCCGACAGGGAAGTTTTACATCGATATTTTCCTAATCTTTACAAAGCCCGCGAAAATGCTCTTGTATATTTTCTTGACGGAGGAAAAACACAAGGTTGCAAAAGAAGCGCTCGTTCCGCTGACATAGGCAATTTTCCTTCATATGACCGCTCTTTATGAAACAGAAGATTCCCCTGTATATCTCAAAAAAGCAGAAAAAATAATCGATATGCTTTTAGAAGATGAAACTGAAACTGATTTTATAAAATCAATTCGTGAGAAAATTCGAAAGCAGATTGCAAGCTTATAAGTGTGTTTATCGGATTTCGGATCAAAGCATATAGAAAAGGCAGAGAAATATCTCTGCCTTTTTTCTTAACCAAAAATAAAGTAATTTTCCTCATTTGAATTTTCGTTATATGGAAAGGAAATTTTGAAATATGGGTATAAATATGTCAAAAGTAAATGTCGAAAATTGCCGTTAATAAGTAATAGAACCCCGTTAATTCGAAGGAATTGACACAGTGAAAGCGGTTGAGCCGTTGCCGCTTTTCACAAATATTTTTCCACTATGCAGCTCTACAATTCTTTTGGCTATTGAAAGCCCCAGCCCGCTTCCTTTCGAAGAGTGCGATTTGTCGCATTGATAAAATTTATTGAATATCCACGGCATATCTTCTTCGCTTATTTCAACACCTGTATTTTTTATCGTAATATCTGTGGACTCTTCACTTTTTTGAATTTTTATTTCGATCTCTCCGTTTTTCGGAGTGAATTTTGCGGCATTGTCAAGCAGATTTATAAAAACCTCTTTCATCATGTCTTCGTTGGCGTCCATATAATGCTCGTCAAAATCGACGGATATGGAAATATTTTTTTCTTCCCATTTCTTTTCCAAAAGTATAACGCATGTGCGGATTTGTTCTGACAAATTGTAATGTGATATATTTGTAAGAATATTTTGATTTTCAAATTTTGTCATGTCAAGCACATTTTTTGACATAACCACAAGCCTGGAAGCCTCTTCCTCTATTATTTCGAGATATTCTTGCCGTTGTTCTTCTGTCAACGATCCCTTTTTTAACAATTTTGTAAATCCGAGTATTGAAGTAATAGGCGTTTTGAACTCATGAGAAAAGTTGTTTACAAAATCCGAGCGGAGAATTTCGGTATTTTCCAATTCTGTCGCAAGCGCATTGAAACTATTGTTAAGCTCGATTCCCATTTTGTAATTTCCCAGCTTTAAACGTGTTTCATAGTTTCCGTCTGCAAGAGAGTTTATACCGTTTATCATAGCATTAAACGGTTTCAAGGTGATTTTTCCGACCACAACGGTAATAATAGTTCCGACTATGATACTTGATATAACAAATATTATTATCGGCGGTATAAAAATACTCTTATCAGGATTATCAGTTGTAATAATTCCGTAATTTATAAGAATAGATACAGCTGTTCCCACTATCAAAAATGTTGTTGTAAGAATAAAGAACACTATTGCCGAAAAAACAAATGAAAGCATTGCTATATGATATGTTTTGTTCTTTTTCATATTTTCTTTACCGCCTTGTATCCCAGACCTCTTACGGATTCGATTTCAAATTCTTTATATCCCTCGAATCGCTTTCGGAGTCTTGCTATATGTACCGTAACCGTCTCCCAGCCCGTATCGCTGTTCATCCCCCATATTTCATCCATAAGCTGTATTCTTGTAAATATCTGCCCCGGATATGACAAAAGCTTATATAGCAAAAGAAATTCTTTCTGTGGAAGCTCTTGCACGGAATCCTTATTGGAAACTGTCATGGAATCATAGTCTATTACTACGTCTCCGATGATTATTTTTCTTTCCGTCATTATTTTAGAGCGCCGCAGAAGCGCTTTTATACGAAGAAGCATCTCTTCTTCGTCTATCGGCTTTGTCATAAAATCGTCTATTCCCGCAAGAAAACCTTTTTTCCTGTCGGAAGAGAGTTGCTTTGCGGAAATCATAAGTATAGGCAAGTCGTTTTTGGTGCTTCTGAGTGTTTTGGTGAATTCGTAACCGTCCATATTGGGCATCATGATATCGATTATGACAAGATCTATATGTTCATTTTCCATTATTTCGAGAGCTTTTTTTCCGTCTTCCGCAGTTGAGACTGTATATTTTTCCGCTTCTAAAACCGCACGCATGAGAAGTCTTGTATTTTTATCGTCGTCAACGACCAAAATATTAAACATCTGATAATCCTCCGTTTCTTAAAATGATTATATATGATTTTTTAAACCTTTGCAATAACATAATTTTTTCTTATACCGATAAAAGTTTATATTCCGTTTATTTTGAAAATATATTATATAACCAGTACAATGAAAGGAGTAGTATTAAATGCTGAAAATACTTAAAAAATTTACGATAAAAGAATGGCTGCTGTCGCTTATGGCTGTTCTGTCTATTGTGGCGCAGATCTGGCTTGATCTTACAATGCCGGATTACATGAATGAGATAACCAAGCTCATTCAAACAGAGGGAAGCGCAATGAGCGATATACTTATCGCAGGCGGAAAAATGCTTTTGTGCGCGTTGGGAAGTCTTGCGGCGGCGGTGTTGACTGCATTTATCGCATCAAGAATAGCTTCAAACTTTTCCGCAAACCTTCGTTCGCTTCTTTTTAATAAGGTCCAGTCCTTTTCGATGGCAGAAATAGGGAAGTTTTCTACCGCAAGTCTAATAACACGTTCCACAAACGACGTAACTCAGGTCCAGATGTTTGTAGTTATGGGATTGCAGGTAATCATAAAAGCGCCTATAACTGCGATCTGGGCAATACTAAAAATAGAAGATAAAAGCTGGCAGTGGACGCTTTCGACAGGTGTTGCCGTCGTACTGCTTTTGATAGTCGTTATAACTTGTGTTCTTATCTCAATGCCCAAATTTAAGATGATGCAGAAACTGACGGACGATTTGAACCGTGTTACAAGGGAAAATCTGACGGGTCTTTCCGTTGTGCGCGCATACAATGCAGAAGGATATCAGGAAAATAAATTTGACGCCGCCAATACAGCTTTAACCGATACAAGTCTTTTTGCACATCGCGTCATGGCATTTATGATGCCCGGAATACAGCTTATAAACAGCGGTCTTTCTCTTGCGATATATTGGATAGGAGCCATTCTTATAAATTCGGCAGGTATTCTCGATAAAGTGAATCTGTTTTCCGACATGGTCGTATTTTCCTCATATGCGATGCAGGTGGTAATGTCGTTTATGATGATAGTCATGATATCCGTAATGATACCGCGTGCTTCCGTTGCGGCAAAGAGAATAAATGAAGTTTTGGATACGGAACTTTCTTTGAGAGACGGCGAAAGAGTAGATGGTGAAATCGGCAAAAACGGCGAAGTAGAATTTAAAAACGTAAGTTTCCGTTATCCCGATTCCGATGAATACGTATTAAGCGGCATTTCTTTTACGGCGCACAAAGGCGAGACGGTCGCTTTTATCGGCGCTACCGGAAGCGGAAAGAGCACGGTAATAAACCTTGTACCGCGTTTTTACGACGTTTCCGAAGGAGAAGTCCTTGTTGACGGTGTAAATGTAAAAGAATACAATCAACAAAAGCTGCGCGATAAAATAGGTTATGTTTCCCAGAAAGCGATACTTTTTTCGGGAGATATAAAGAGCAACGTGGCATTCGGCGATAACGGAAAAGATAAAATCGCCGATTCCGATATAATCGATTCCGTATACACGGCGCAGGCGAACGATTTTGTCGAAAAAATGGATAACGGCTACGATTCGTATGTCGCCCAGGGAGGCTCCAATCTTTCGGGCGGTCAAAAACAGCGTATTTCGATAGCACGCGCAATCGCAAGACACCCCGAAATATTTATATTTGACGATTCTTTTTCCGCACTCGACTACAAAACGGACAAAAAACTCCGTTCGGCTCTTGCAAAGGACTGCAAAAACGCGACAAAGCTCATAGTGGCACAGCGTATAGGCACAATAAGAGACGCCGACAAAATAATAGTTCTCGAAGACGGAAAAATGGCAGGAATAGGAACACACGAAGAGCTCATGAACAATTGCGAAACATATAAGCAAATAGCTCTTTCACAGCTTTCAAAGGAGGAACTCGCATAATGTCAAACAAAGAATTTGAAAAAGAGAATGCGCGTCCGATGAGAAGAATGCCCGGTGGTCCGGGGCACGGTCCCGGCGGACCAGGCGGTCCGGGAGGCGGAGAAAAGGCGAAAAATTTTGTCGGCATATGGAAAAAACTCCTTAATTACAGCAAAAAGTATCATGCCGCCATCATAATTGCTCTTATCTGTGCTATCGGCGGCACTGTACTTACAATACTTGGTCCCGACAAGCTTTCCCAAATGACCAATCTTATAAAGGACGGCATACTGACGGGCATAGATTTGGATGGCGTTGCGAAAATAGGATTTGTACTTGTTGCGTTCTATGCCATGAGCTTTATACTTTCTTCCACGCAGAGTTTTATAATGTCCACGATAACCCAAAGAATCTCCAAAAGACTTCGCGGAGATATTTCGGGCAAGATAAACAGACTTCCTATGTGGTACTACAACAAAACGACGACAGGCGATATTCTTTCGCGCGTGACAAATGATGTAGATACCATAGCGCAATCGTTTAATATGAGTATAAGCACCCTTGTTTCGGCAATAACGCTTCTTGTAGGTTCGCTCATCATGATGATAAAAACGAATATCATAATGACACTTACTGCCGTGCTTTCCACAATAATAGGTTTGTTTATCATGATGTTTATAATGGGCCATTCGCAAAAGTATTTTACGCGCCAGCAAAAACACCTCGGAGAAATAAACGGACATATAGAGGAAATGTATTCGGGACACACCGTCGTAAAGGCTTACAACGGGGAAGAAAACTCAAAAAGAATCTTTGACGAAATGAACGGAAATCTCCGCGAGAGCGGATTTCGCGCGCAGTGCCTGTCCGGTCTCATGATGCCGATAATGTCGTTTATCGGAAATTTCGGTTATGTTGCCGTATGCGTTGTAGGTGCACTGCTCACCATGAACGGTAAAATCTCCTTTGGCGTCATTGTCGCATTTATGATGTATGTAAGATATTTTACACAGCCGCTATCTCAGATAGCACAGGCAATGCAGTCGTTGCAATCTGCCGGTGCCGCAGGAGAAAGAGTTTTCGAATTCCTCGAAGCAGAAGAAATGTCCGATGAAAGCAGTAAGAATGCTTCTATTGAAAACATCAGAGGCGAGGTCGAATTCAAACATGTAAAATTCGGTTACGAAGATTCCGACCGTGTTATAATAAACGATTTTTCCGCCAAAGCGCTTCCGGGACAGAAAATAGCGATAGTAGGTCCTACCGGAGCGGGAAAGACGACACTTGTAAATCTTCTTATGCGTTTCCATGAGATACAGGGCGGAGAAATCCTCATAGACGGAGTTTCAACAAATTCTTTAAAACGAGAAAATGTACATTCGCTTTTCTGCATGGTTTTGCAGGATACATGGCTATTTGAAGGCACCGTTCGCGAAAACCTTATATACTGCACCGAAAATGTAAGCGACGAAAAAATGAAAGAAGCGTGCCGCGCCGTAGGACTCGACCATTTTATAAGAACGCTTCCTCACGGTTACGACACAGTTTTGAACGACCAGGTAAGCCTTTCGCAGGGGCAGAAGCAACAGCTTACGATAGCTCGCGCAATGATAGCGGATAAACCCATGCTCATTCTCGACGAGGCTACAAGCTCCGTGGACACACGCACAGAGCTTGTTATACAGAACGCCATGGACGCACTCATGAAAGACCGCACTTCGTTCGTTATAGCTCACAGACTTTCGACAATAAAAAATGCGGATCTCATTCTTGTTTTGAAAGACGGAGACATAATAGAGAGCGGCACGCATGATGAGCTTCTGAATAAAAAAGGATTCTACGCCGATCTTTACAACAGCCAATTTGATAAATCGGCATAATATAACGGAGGAAAAAACGTGAATGACATTGAAACCCATTTGAAAGAAATAAAAAAAACGCGCGCTTCTCTTACAGTAGAGGAGCGCGCAGAAGAAATGCTTTCCAAAACTTATGGCTTTGCAAAGCTTATGACATACTATAAATGTGCTATG
>ULQL01026304.1_pt1 | contig 11750 bp, 3 predicted proteins | sample 1954411 | NCBI WGS metagenome assembly ULQL01 (sample SAMEA4835654, study PRJEB28245) | human gut metagenome | biome: gut microbiome; material: fecal sample | place: Denmark | collected 2008 | reverse complement strand
AAGGTGTTTTACCGAGTGGTGCACAATTAATCGTTAAGCGTGTTACAAGAAAAGCTATTTTGAACGCTGTTGAAGAAACAGTTACGGAAAAGGATAAAGAGGTTGATTCAGCTATAGCTCTGGATATTACGATTGTGAATGCAGATGGTATCGAAATTCAACCAAACGGAATTGTTAATGTTAGCTTTGAAAATGTAGCAGTTGGTGGTGAAGAAGTCAATGTTTACCATGTTACAGATGATGCAAGTACAGTAACTGAGGTTGCTACAAATACACAAAGCTTTGATGCAAATCACTTCTCAATTTATGTTATTACGGGTGAAAAGAAAGTCGAATTGACAACATTTAATTTTGTTGCAAATGAAAAAAATGTAAGTACACAGATCGTTAAAACGGGTGATACATTGATTACTCCAACGGCTCCAGATATTGCTGGAAAAGCATTTGTGGAATGGCAAGAAAATGGATCTAAGTTTGATGGCTTTGGTGTACAGACAATTACTAAGACTGAAACTCGTACAATTACTGCAAAATACGAAGACGCATTATATGTTTACTTCTATAATCCAGAAGGAACACAGATCATGCGTACAGAAAAGGTTGCAGATCACAAGGATCATGATTACTCACACGTATCTTATGATGTTGACGCAACTCACAAAATAGTTGGTTGGGCAGCAAATCAGAATGGAACTGATGACATCACAAAAAGTATTGCAGTACCAGAAGGAAGTACTTCTGTAAATGTATATGCGATTATTAAAGCAGGTTATTGGGTAACTTTTGATTCAAATGGTGGAAGTGCAATTGATTCTCAATTCGTATTTGACAAAATCTCTCTAAATGATCAAACAACACCTACAAAGCCTGGTTATAAATTTGATGGTTGGTACAATGGTGAATCAAAGGTAGTGGATGGAACACAAATCACTAAACCGATAACATTAAAGGCTCATTGGAAAGCTACTAAAGTAAGTTACACAGTTATTCACTGGTGGGAAAATGCCGATGATAATGGATATTCATTCCATGAATCTCAAGAATTACAAGGCTTGACTGGTGAAACAACAGCAGCTGTGGCTAAGTCTTATACAACAAATGGTAAAAACATTCATGGTGAATCAGTAACTGATAAAGCCTTTACTGCAAGTACTATTTCTCAAAAGACAATCAAAGGTGATGGATCGACGATTGTAAATGTATACTACAAGAGAAAAACGTATACAATGCATTTTAAAAAATATAGTAACTCTCGTACAGATTTATCAACAATCACTAAAAAATGGGGTCAAAGTATTTCGAAAGCTGAATGGCCAACATATGATGAAAATGGATTATGGCATATTTCTGATAGTAGATATTTATCGTATACAAGTACAATGCCAATGAAAGATTCCAAATTATGGAGTACAAGTGGTCATTATACTTATACTGCATATTATTATGTACAGAAAATTACTGGTAATGGTTATGATTTACACCATACAGATGTAATTAAAGGAAGCCGCTACTTAACAATTGGTAAGGAAGATTGTTATGCGATTTCTGGATTTAAATTTGAATATTGTTATCCTGGAGTGGGTGAATCATACAAGGATGCTAAGTTCTACTATACACGTAATTCTTATGACTTGAAGTTTATCAACAATGGTAAACAAGACAAGACAGTTTCTAAGAAATATGAACAAAGTATTTCAAGTGAGAACTATACTCCTACAAGACCTAGTTCACTTCCAGACTACTATGTGTTTGATGGATGGTATGAAAACGAACTTTGTGAAGGTGAAGCATATAACTTTACTGGTAAGAAGATGCAGCTCAAAATGTGACTCTATACGCAAAGTGGACGGCTTCTAATGTTAAGTTTACTTATAACTTGAATAATCCTGAAGGTACAGTAGATAAGGATACTAAGAAGGTAGAAGCTGGTACAGAAGCTAGTACAGTATTACCAAGTATTCCAACAATCAATGAATACTCATTTGCGGGTTGGTATTATGCGGATGGTAATGGAAATATTACTTCTGAAGTATTCAATACAAATAACACAATTACTAAAGATACAACTGTTGTTGGTAAATGGTTGTATAAAGGTGAATTAACAGTTGTTTATAATCCTGGTACTGAAAAGGATGCAACTGTTCCTACAGATGATAAGGTTTATGCTGGTGGTGCAAGAGTCACTGTAGCTGGTAATGCGACTACTACTTCAGATATGAAGTTCTTAGGTTGGAAATTAAATGGAAACGTTTATAAACCTGGACAATCATTTGAAGTAAACAAGGACATTGCGAATAAGGATAATCAGATTATCTTAACGGCAACTTGGGGTAATGCAGAAACTTCAACAACATTGACTTATGATCCTGGTAATGGAATTGGTAAAGTTAAGACAGTTAATGTCATGAATAATGAGGCAGTAAAAATTAAAGCTCATAATTCATTAGAATTTACGGCTCCTGTAGAAGCAGGTAAAGAATACTACTTTGCAGGTTGGGCTGATTCTAAAACAGGAAATGCAACTTATGCAGATGGACAAACAATCAATATTGATGCGAATGGTGAAAACGTTCTATATGCAGTTTGGGTTGAAAAGACTGAAATCACATTGGTTGCGAATAGTGGTACACGTACTTATAACGGTGCTGAACAGTCAATCGAAGGTTTTGAATCAACTACAATGAATGGTTACACAGTATCTGGATTAACAGCAGTAACTAAGGGTACAAATGTTGGTGAATATATTAACACTGTATTTGATGGAACGGCTAAGGTTGAAAAAGATGGTGTTGATGTAACGGATAAAGTGGTTGTGAAGACTCGTGCTGGTAAGCTAGTTATTACGCCTAAATCAATCAATCCTGAAGATGGAAAGACTGGTATTCAGGTAACTAAGCCTGATGACACAATGTACAATGGTGAAGAGCAGAAGAACAAGCCAACTGTAGAAGATACAAAGACAGGTGCAACACTTGTTGAAAATGTAGATTACACATTATCTTACAGTGAAGATGTGATCAATGCTGGAACAGTAACTGTAACGATTACAGGTACTGGAAACTATGAAGGTACAGTCGCTACTTCTTATGAAATCACTCCACGTAAAGTCATCATGACAAGTGCCGATGGATCTAAGGTTTATGATGGAAGTGCATTGACTAAGAACAAGGTAACTGAAAGTGAAGATGGATTCGTTAAGGATGATGGTGCTACATATAATGTAACTGGAAGTCAGACAGAGACAGGTTCAAGTAAGAATACATTCACTTATACATTGAATGAAAAGACATTAGAAAAGAACTATGTTATTGAGACAAAAGAAGGTACATTAGAGGTTACTCCTGTAACAGATAAAGTTGTAGTTGAAATCAAAGGTAAGACAAAGACTGAAACTTATAATGGAAATACACATGAAGTAGAAGGCTATGATGTTACAAATATTTCGAATGCATTATATCTAGAAGAAGCAATTCATTTTGAAGGTGCTGCCAAAGCATCTCGTAAAGATGTAGGAACTACTTATATGGGATTGAATGCATCTCAATTCAGTAATACAAGTGCTAACTTCACAAATGTAACATTTAGAGTAACAGATGGATGGTTGAAGGTTGATCCTAAGTCAATCGTTCCTAGTGAAACAAATGGTATGGAAGTTACTGGTCCTGCCGATACTATGTACAATGGTGATGAACAGAAACTTACACCGGTAGTAAAAGATCAGGGTAAAGTATTGACTGAAAATGTAGATTACGAATTATCATATACTGGTGACACAACAAATGTTGGTACAGTAAAAATTACTGTTTTGGGTAAAGGAAATTATGATGGTTCTACAGAAGTAAGTTACAAGATTACAAAGCGTAATGTAACATTGACAAGTGCAACAGATTCTAAGGTTTATGACAAGAATCCATTAACAAACTACAATGTAGCAGTTGGTGGTGATGGATTCGTTAAAGAAGAAGGTGCTACTTACAATGTAACTGGTAGTCAGACTGAAAAAGGTACTAGCAAGAATACATTCACCTATACATTAAAGAAGGGTACATTAGCTTCTAACTACAGTATCGAAGTAGTCTATGGTGATCTAACAGTCACAGCTGAAGATGGAGAAGTTGTAGTCGTAATTACTGGTCGTACTGGAACGTTCCCATATGATGGAACTGAAAAGAGTGTCAAAGGTTATGATGTATCGATTACTCAGGGTAGTACTTATACAGAAGCAGATTTCACATTCAGTGGAAATGATGAAGTTAAGAGTACAGAAGCTGGTACATACAATATGGGATTGAAGCCAGAAGATTTCACAAATAACAATACGAACTACAGTTCTGTAACGTTTGTAGTAACTGATGGATCATTAGTAATTAATCCTAAGTCAATCATTCCTGATGGACCGGATACTCCAGATGAAAAGAAGACTGGTATTGAAGTCACAGATCCTGAAGGTTCAATCTATGATGGTTTACCACATGTAAATCCATTGACAGTAACAGATACTAAGACTGGTAAGGATTTAGTAGAAAACAAAGATTACACATTGACATATAGTAGTGATGTAATCAATGTTGGTACAGTGAAAGTAAAAGTCAAAGGTATTGGAAACTATACAGGTGAATTTACTAAGAAATATCAGATTACTCCAAGAGAATATACAGTGACAACAGACAGTGCTGAAAAGCCTTATGATGGAACTGCATTAACAGCTGGTGGTAGAGTTAACAACTTAGTAGATGGCGAAACAGTTACATTAAAGATAACTGGTAGTCAGACTGAGGTTGGTTCTTCTAACAATACTTATAGTTTAACTTGGGATGGTTCTGCAAAAGAAAAGAACTATACTCATGGAACAGATTCAATTGGATTATTAACAGTTACTCCTAAGTCAATTATTCCTAGTGATACAAATGGTATTGAAGTAACAAAACCTGCTGATTCTAAGTATGATGGTAAGGTTCATGAAAATAAACCGACTGTAAAAGATAACAAGACGGATAAAACTTTAGTTGAAGGTACAGATTACACATTAGCTTATAAGGGTGATACTACAAATGTTGGTACAGTATCCGTAACGATTACAGGTATTGGAAACTACACAGGTAGTCATGATGTAACATATCAAATCACTAAGCGTACAGTTAAATTAACGAGTGTATCTGATTCTAAAACTTATGATGGAGCTCCATTAGTTAAACATGATGTAACAGTAAGTGAAGATGGATTTGCGGATGGTGAAGGTGCAACTTATAGTTATACTGGCACTCAGACAGATGCTGGTTCAAGTGAAAATACATTCACTTATGCATTGAATGAAGGAATGTTAGCTTCTAACTATGAAATTACAACTGCAAACGGTACATTAACAGTAGAAGCTGTGAAGACAGAAGTTAAAGTAGAAATTACTGGACATACAGATACAGTCACTTATGATGGACAAGTTCATTCAGTTAGTGGTTATGATGTCACAAAGATTTCGAATAAACTATATTCTGATACAGCTATTAGTTTCACAGGTACTGCAGTAGTAAGTAGAATAGTTGCTGGAACGTCTTATATGGGATTAACAGCTGCTCAGTTCAGTAATACAAGTGCTAACTTCACAAATGTAACATTCGTAGTTCATGATGGTTGGTTAAAGATTGATCCTAAGTCAATCATTCCTGATGGTCCGGATACTCCAGATGAAAAGAAGACTGGTATTGAAGTAACAAAACCTGCTGATTCTAAGTATGATGGTAATGTTCATGAAAATAAACCGGAAGTCAAAGATACTAAGACGGGTGCAACGTTAGTTGAAGGTACAGATTACACATTATCTTATAAGGGTGATACTACAAATGCTGGTACAGTAACAGTAACGATTACAGGTGCTGGAAACTACACAGGTAGTCATAATGTAGAATATCAAATCACTAAGCGTAATGTAACATTGACAAGTGCAACCGATTCTAAGGTTTATGATAAGACTCCATTAACAAACAGCAATATAACAATTGGTGGTGATGGATTCGCTAAATTAGAGGGTGCATCTTACAATGTAACTGGTTCTCAGACAAATGTTGGTGATAGTGACAATGAATTTACTTACAAGTTGAACGATGATACGAAGGCTTCTAACTACAACATCGAAGTTAAGTTTGGTAAATTATATATCACAACTCAAGATGGACAAGTGATTGTAGTCATTACGGGTCATAAAAAAACTTATGATTATGATGGAACTGAAAAGACAGTGAGCGGATATGATGTATCCATTACTGAAGGTAGTACGTATGCAGAAACAGATTTTACATTCAATGGAAATGCTGAAGTGAAAGCGACTGTAGCCAATACGTATCCAATGGGATTAAAGGCAAGTGATTTCACAAATAACAATACAAACTACAGTTCTGTAATGTTTGTAGTAAATGATGGATCATTAGTAATTAATCCTAAGTCAATCATTCCTGATGGACCGAATACTCCAGATGAAAAGAAGACGGGTATTGAAGTCACAAATCCTGAAGATTCAATCTATGATGGTTTACCACATGTAAATCCATTAACAATAACAGATACTAAGACTAAGACTGATTTAGAAGAAAACAAAGATTACACATTATCTTACAGTAAAGATGTAATCAATGTTGGTACAGTTGAAGTAAATGTTAAAGGTATCGGAAACTATACTGGTGAATTTACTAAGACTTATAAGATCACACCAAAAGAATATACAGTAACAACTGAATCTGCAAAGAAGGTTTATGATGGAACTGCATTAACAGCTGGTGGTAAGATTGAGGGTATCGTGGATGGTGAAGTGGTTGTTGTTCATACAACTGGTAGTCAGACGGAAGTTGGTTCAACTCCTAATACTTATAAATTAGAGTGGAAGAAAGCTTCAAGTAAAAACTACAAGTTAAAAGAAGATTCTATTGGAACATTAACAGTAACAGAACAGACAATCGATCCAGGTAAAGATCCAGACAATCCAAATCCTAACTACAGTGGTGTTACAATCAATAACCCAAGTAACTCTGTATATGATGGTAAGGAACACAAGTGGTCTCCTGCAGTTACAGATAAAGAAGGAAATGCATTGGTTGAAGGTACTGATTACGAAGTAGCGTACTCAACATCTGATTTCACAAATGTAACTGGAACAATCACAGTAACAATTACAGGTATTGGAAATTACACGGGAACAGTAACAAGAACATACGAAATCACACCTAAGGCTTATACAGTAACAACTGAATCTGCAAAGAAGGTTTATGATGGAACTGCATTAACAGCTGGCGGTAAGATTGAGGGTATTGTTTCTGGTGAAACAGTAGAATTTACTACAACGGGTAGTCGAACGGATGAAGGTACTTCAAAGAATACGTATAGCTTGAAGTGGAATGGATCAGCTATTCAGACAAACTACAAGCTTGCCAAAGAATCTATCGGTGATTTAACAGTAACGCCTAAGTCAATTATTCCTGATGAGCCTGATACTCCAGATGATAAGAAGACAGGTATTACGGTAAGTAATCCAAAAGATTCTAAGTATGATGGTCAAGAACACAGAGAAGTATTAACAGTTAAAGATACTAAGACTGGTAAAGATTTAATCGCAAATAAGGATTACACAGTAGTATATAGTGATGATTTAGTAAATGCTGGTACAGTAACTATTAAGGTTTCTGGATTAGGTAACTACAGTGGATCATTCACTAAGACGTACAAGATTACTAAGCGTTTAGTAACATTGACAAGTGCAACTGTAAGTAAGACTTATGATGGTCAAGCATTGACGAATACTTCTATCACAGTCAGTGGTGATGGATTCGTAGAAGGTGAAGGTGCTTCTTATGAGGTAACTGGAACTCAAACAAGTGTTGGAAATAGTGCTAACGCATTCGAATACAAATTAAATGAAAAGACATTAGCTTCTAACTACGATATTACTAAGGTTGTTGGTACATTAACAATTACAGCAGCTCCGGCTCCTGTAACTCCACCAACTTCACCAACTCCAGTAAGTCCTCCTCCAGTAACACCTCGATACATTCAACAAGTAGTTCCTGCTTTAACTCCACAAGAGGAAGTGAAGAAGGAAAAGACTCCTAAGGCTGAGCCTAAGGAAGAAAAGGTTGAAAAGGAAAAGACGCCTAAGGCTAGACCAGAGAAATTCTGGGCATTAATCAACTTGATTTGTGCTATCGTAACGGTATTATTCGGATTGTTGTTATTGATTTCTAAACGTCATAAGAATAAAGATGACGAAGACGATGAAACTAAAGATCAAACAACTACAAATGATGATGAAGAATCAGAACAAGAAAAGAAACGTGGAGCATTCACTCGCGTACTTGCAGTTCTAATCGCAATCCTATCTGTTGTATTCTTCCTAGTAACTGAAGACATGAGTCTTCGTTGGACTTGGACAGATCAATGGACAATTTGGATGGTTGTTATTGGATTAGTACAAATCGTAGTATTCTTCGTAGGACGTAAATGGAAAAACGTTGATGATGATGAAGACGAACAGGCACAACAAGCTTAATGAAAGTCAATAATCACACAAAGGGGTAGCCTAGTGCTACTCCTTTTGGCTTTGGTTATTTTTCTTGTTGTAAACATTCGTTCACAAGGTTTATAATTAATAGTGAATGTAAAGGAAATAGTTATGAAAAAACAATTAACGCAGTTAATGCCTACGCTTGTAGTTATGGTCTTGATACTGGCATTGACTGTCGCAACATACAATATTAGTTTAAGACAAGAAGAAGAGGAATGTTTTAACCGGTTAGAAAATGCGAGTGAAACCATGGTTCAAAGTATTAAAAATCGTGTGACTGATGATTTGAATTATTTACGCTTGATTGGAAAAGATTTCTCAAATGAAGACCATTTACCTACGTATGAAGAATATAAAGATCGACTTAGTACTTTTGAAGATGTATCTTTGTTTGAACGTGTTGATTTATTGATGAAAAACAATACGTTATATACAATGCATGATGAGGTGCAACAAATTTATACTAATGAATTTTTAGTATTGAATTCAACTGCAGAATATATGGATCGAGTTCATACAGATACTTTGACAAATAAGCGAAGTGTGAATTATTATGTGCCTATTCAACAAAATGAAACGGTAATCGCTTATTTAGTAGGTGTATTTCAATGTGACACAATGGATGATCAGTTTTATACAAAAATATTGAATGGAAAGACACACAACTCAATTATTGATACAACCGATGGACAGGTCGTGATGGATAATCAAGATTTGAATATTGATAATATTGCTTCAGATACGGATTTTAAATTATTGTCGCCAAAGAAGAATGTTTTGAAACAAATTCATTCTTTAAAATCTGGTGCTTTCGCTTCTGAAAAAAATGGCGAAAAGAAATATTTCGTTTATAAACCAGTTGGAGTATGCAATTGGGAACTTTTAGTTATGGTAAATGAAGAGGATGCCTTTGCGAATGTATTGACATTAAAGAACAATTATATGGTCATGGTCATCTGTGAAATATTGATTCTCTTATTGTATTGTGGATTCTATATCACAAAAGTTCGCAGAATATCTAAAAAATCTAATGAACTTAATGAAGATTTAAATGTATCCAATACATTAATTCAATGTGTTCGAAAATTATCGAATGATTTATATAAAGAAAGTACCATTGATGAAATTCTTCAGATCATTTGTGAGTTTTATCAAGCTGAAAGGTGTTATGTATTAGATTTGGATATGGACAATAAAAAGGCAAATGGTATCTTTGAATATGGAAAACGACATGATGATATTCATATTGAGAACATGGTTCGTTTGTGTTTAGAACATATGGATTTAGTGAATCAATTCTTTGAAAATCAAAAATCTTATTATATAGAAGATGTGACTCATGAAATACCTTCTACAAGTCCAATTTATGCGACTTTTATGCAACAAAAGATTCATAGTATTATAGTTGTACCGTTTATGGATAATAAAAAAATCAAAGGTGTTTTTGCGGTAGACAATCCAAAACAGAATTACTACCAAAAAGATTTCTTAGAATCTTTATGTTTCTTTATTAAAACGGCTATGGAAAGAGAAAAAGAGAAGACAAAACTAAATAATTTAAGTTATGTAGATTCTTTAACCTATGCACAAAATCGCAATCACTTTAATGAATATATAGAACAAAATAGAAACAAAGAACTCCATTCTTTAGGTGTTATTTACTTAGATTTAAATGGACTTAAAGAAATCAATGATAAAATGGGACATATCGCAGGAGATACACTCATTATTACTGCATCATATGCTCTACAAGAAATCTTCTTAGATAATTCCTATCGTGTAGGTGGAGATGAATTTGTGGTCATTGAACAAGATGTATCCGAACTCTTATTCTTTGATCAATATGCAAAATTACTCAAACGAATGAAAGAATTAGAAATCAGTGTTGCGACAGGTTGTGTATGGAAAGAAACTTGTTCAAATCTATCTGAAACTTTACAAGAAGCCGATCAAAAGATGTATGAAGATAAAAAGCGTTATTATTCTTTAGTTGAAAATGATCGAAGAAGCCGATAAAAAAGATTGGAAATTAAGCTCCAATCTTCTGTGTGTTTTTGAAATGAAGCTTTGCCACTTGGTAAAGCTTTTCTTTTCCAAATTTTTGTACAAATTTCTTACCGCACACATCCACCTTGCTTCCGGCACCCTTCTCAAATTTGAAATCATATTTTTCTTCCATAAGATCCCACGTTTCTAGAAAGGCATTTCTTGCCAGGATACTCGCACAAGCTACTGCCAGGTATTTGTTTTCGGCCTTGGTCTCAAATGTGATACCCCGAATGACTTCAGGAAAGCCTTGTAAGTAGCGATAGTAACTTTTTTCTTGCACAAACTGATCAATAACAATCTGCTTAGGAAGCGTATATCCTTTATGTACCAAATTTACATAAGCCTGGTTATGCAGACGACACTTCATATCTACCATATTACAAGTATCATGCATGTCATTATATTTTGAATTGGGAACAATCAAAATACTATGTGGACACACTTCCTTGATGATAGGTGCAAGCTTACGAATCTTAACATCATCCACCTGCTTTGAATCTTGAATGCCAAGATGCGCAAGTTTTTTGCGAGCCTTGTTTGTGACAATACAGCTAGCCACTACAACCGGACCAAAATAATCACCAGTACCCACTTCATCGCTGCCTGCTTGATCTTGTGCTTCACTATGCGTTTGTTTCGGTTCTAACCAAGAAAGATCGGCTCCCTGAAATACAACTTTACCACTTGTATATGCTGTAATCGAACATTCTTTCGTTTTGATTTGATAGTACGTATACTGTGGCGTACTTTCTTTTAATATAAAAGGAGATATTCGATTTTTTAATTGAAAGATCTCTTCTTTTGTCATATTCTTTGTCAATGTTGCCATTTTAATCACCTTATTTAGTTTACCATAAATTTTGTGTTAAAATAGGTGAGAACGGAGTATTTTATGGAACAAAATTTTAGAAATGAATTAAACCAGGCCATTGATTTTTCAAGTGTATTAACACAGATTTCTGCATTTTCTAGCTTTTCTTGCGCCAAAGAAAAAATTTTAAATGCGTTGCCTGTATTTGATAAATTAGAAATACAAGAACAATTAAACTATGCCAAAGAAGCCATTCAGTTTGAACAAGCCGGAGGCTTACTTTCTTTATCAGGAGCGAATGATATTTCTTTACCAGTCTCAAAAGCTTTGAAACAGATGACACTA
>ULQL01002151.1_pt1 | contig 11755 bp, 16 predicted proteins | sample 1954411 | NCBI WGS metagenome assembly ULQL01 (sample SAMEA4835654, study PRJEB28245) | human gut metagenome | biome: gut microbiome; material: fecal sample | place: Denmark | collected 2008 | reverse complement strand
TACTCCCAACAGGGTTTCGTGGGGTCTTTCGACGACTTTTAGGCTTGGAAGGCTACTCAGTACATTCGTATCCCCGATACGATCCTGATCCCGCCGGCTCTCTTTGCGGCTCTCGCCTCCAAGCAGCTCCCGAACGTTGACAAGAACGTTCTGGAATATGTCCTCCAGAACAACATTGCCGTCTCCAACGGCGGCAAGCTCACGATCCGTCCGGTTAAGTGGCTGAATGACAGCTCGATCAACAGCGGCAATGGTCGTCTGGTTGCCTACACGAAGGCTCGCGACGTTGTTCGCTTCCCGCTCGTTCAGCTCCAGTCCATGGCTCCGCAGTTCCGTGACTTCATGCAGTCCGTGCCGTACTACGGTGCTCTTGGCGGCGTTGAATTTGTCCGTCCGGAAATGGTCTACTACGGCGACCTCGCCTAAAGAGAGGAGGGCTCATGATGAAAAAGATTACCGTCGATGGGCCCGTCACTCTCAATCTCGAAGACAAGTCCCTCGCTTTTACCAAGGGGCGCGTTTACGAGGTCGAGGACGAAGTGGCGGCACACCCCTACTTGAAGCAGTACATCGTTCGCTGTGAGGACGTTGAGCAGGCTGCCAAGCCCGCTCGCAAGACGGCTCCCAGGGCGAAGAAGGAGGCCGAAGATGGCAAGTCCGACGCCGCAGGCGCTTAAGGTTTTTCGAGAAACCTTTCCTGAAATTACCGAGGACAAGTACCCGGATGCGGCGGTAAGAATCCGTCTGTCGCTCGCAGACAAGTTCTTTGCCGTCGACCGCTTTGAAGACGCCGAAGTCCGCGCACACGTCATGGGTCTGTATGCCGCTCACTATCTGACGGCATACGGCTCAACGGCATCGGGCGGTAACGGTAACGGCGGAACACTGGGTGTTGTCGCATCCAAGTCCGTAGACGGTGCGTCCGTGTCCTATGACACGAGCACTGGCACGGAAGAGGGTGCAGGGTTCTGGAACATGACGGCTTACGGACGTGAGCTTTATCAGCTCATGCAAATCTTCGGAGCTGGAGGCATCCAGATATGAAGCCCAAAACCTTGGCATCGCTTAACCACACTTCTCACGTTCAAGAACTCAACAAGAGCCTTGAGCGACTCAAGAGGAGTGTGGTTTTTGTTGGCATTGCATCGGGTTCAAAGACAGATGCTCGAGAAGATGGCGGTCCGCCCAATCATCTTTTGGGTTTTGTCCATGAGCACGGATCGCCCGCAGCCAACATTCCTCCGCGTCCCTTTCTTGTGCCGGGCGTGAAGTCTGGCAAGGAAAAGGTGACGAAGCATCTTGAAGCCGCCATGCGGGCCGCGCTCAATGACGACGACAAGGCTGTGAAGGCTCTGCTTGAACAAGCGGGGTTCGACGCTGTGTCTGCGGTCAAGCTCTACATGCGTAACGGTACCTTTGAGCCGCTCAAGCCGAGCACGATCAAGAACCGCAACCGCAGTCGACTGACCAAGGGCAAGCGAGAAAACGAACAGCAGGGGAAGAACATTCAACCTCTGACCAATACGGGCGCGTTGCGAGACGCGCTCGATTTCTATGTGGAGGATGGTGATGGCTGGGCTTGACGTATCTGAGGTTATTCGTGATCCGCTATTCACTTCACCTGTCACTTTGATCCCCAGAACGGAGACTGTCGACGATCTTGGCAATCCCACATGGGCTGATGGTGAGCGCGTGAGGATTCAAGCGGTCGTCACTTCCGACATGAAGAGCATTGAGCGCCTTCCTGACGCTCTGCAACGCGCAGGAACGATTATTGTGCGCTTCATGAAGGACGATGCTCCCGAAGGGTTTGGACACGGCTACGACGCTGTGGAGTGGAGCGGACGCAAGTTTGTTGTGAAGGATTGCGCGGACTACTCGCAATTCGGACAAGGCTTCATCCGCTTAACTTGTTGGCCTGAGGAGGCATCGGATGGCAGTTATCGACAGCCGATCAGCGAAAGTGCTGACGCCGATTGGCTCTGAGAACACGAAGTCACCAGAAGACAAGCTGCGAGTCTGGCTTGCCGCACTGACAGGACTCGACAATGCGCACGTCAGGCGCAGATGGCTCGCTCGACCGGGTACACGCTTCGCTCTTGATGAGGATTGGGCGGCGGTCGGCATCATTTCCGTTTCTACCTCGGGAACGCCCTATCAGCAGGGGCACAAGGGACGCTTGGACGATCCTGTCTCGGGAGACATCAAGCGCATCAGTCACCAGACTCTGACCTGCGTGGCTTCTTTCTACGGCTCAAATGCACAGGAACTCGCAGACTCCTTCCGCGAAGGCGCTCAAATCTTTCAGAACGCGAACGCGCTCAAGAAAGCGGGACTTGTGCTTCAAGGCGTCAATGAGGACATTCAGCATCTTCCTGACTTCCTCTTTGAACAATGGATTGACCGCTACGACGTGACCTTCAAGGTTGGTCGTGAGGTCGTCCGCACATACGGCGTCCGCGATCTTGCGAGCGTCGGGGATATAGAGATTCACACTGAAAAGGGGACGCTATGACAGCACCTACTCTTCCAATCTCTGACGTTGTCAACGTCAAGATTGAGATGTCGCCGACGGCGGCGGCTCTTCGCAATTTCGGGGCCTGCCTGATCATCGGTACTTCTGATGTCATCGACACTCAGGAGCGAATCCGCGCATATTCGGACATCACCACCGTTGCGCAAGACTTCGGCGTCGAGTCGAAGGAATATCTTGCCGCTCAGGCTTTCTTCTCCCAAACTCCCAAGCCGTCCGTCGTCCAGATTGGACGATGGGCGAAGTCCGCGACAGCAGGTCGACTGCGTGGTCGCGTGTTGTCGACGTCAGAGCAGAATATGGATGCCTTTGCGGAGATCGAGACAGGCTCCATTTCCTTCGCCATCGACGGAAAGCCCAAATCGCTTTCGAGCATCGATCTGTCGTCTGAAACCAATCTCAACGGCGTAGCCTCTCAGGTCACCTCGGCCTTGTCTGGTTCTGGTACGTGTCGATGGACGGGGACGCAGTTCGTTGTAACGTCGTCTACGACGGGTGAAACCTCGAGCGTCACGTGCAACGATGAAGGCCAGCTTGCCCAGCTTTTGGGCTTGAACGCTTCTGCGACATCCGTCAAGGGCAGCGCCTCTGAAAAACTCGTTGAGGCCTTAACCGTTCTTACGGACTTCCAAGGTTGGTACATGGCTTGTCTGGCCGACAAGACGAGTGATGAAGAAATGATCGCTGCTGCCGGCCTCATTGAGGCTGCTTCTCCCGCTCGCATGATCGGCTTCACGACTCAGAACACGCTCGAGCTTGACTCTACGCGTTCTGACACGCTTGGTGCGAAGCTTAAAGCACTCGGATACAACCGCACTGTGGTCATGTACTCGAGCTCTTCTGAAGTTGCCGTGGCAAGCATCTTTGGCCGCATGAGCACGGTCAACTTTGAGGGTTCCAATACGTGCATCACCTTGAAGTTCAAGCAGTGTCCGGGGGTTGCGGCTGAAAACCTCCGCATCTCTCAGGCGAACACGCTGAAGGCTCACAATGTCAATGTGTTCGCGGCTTATCAGAACGACACGAGCATTCTTCGTGAGGGCATTACCGCAGGCGGCTGGTTCATCGATGAAACGCACGGTCTGGACTGGCTCCAGAATCGTGTTGAGACCGATCTTTGGAATCTTCTCTACACGAGCAAGAAGGTTGGTCAGGACGAAATCGGCGCGGACAATCTCGTGGCAACGGTCAGCAAGTCGCTCGAGCAGGGCGTGAAGAACTGGCTGATTGCGCCTGGTGTCTGGAATGGCGATTCCTTCGGTGCGCTCAAGACAGGCGACACGCTTGCTACTGGCTACTACGTGTACATTCAGCCGTTTGACGAACAGTCGCAGTCTGATCGCGAAGCCCGCAAGGCTCCGCCGATTCAGATTGCTGTGAAGCTCAAGGGTGCAATCCACTTTGTCGACTGCACGATCACGGTCAACCGATAAGGAGAAGTAAATGTCCACATATTCCTTTATGGACGTGACGGCTACGTTTGCAGGCACAACTGGCGTGGTCGACCTTGGTTTTGGCTCTGCTGTGACCAAGGAAGGCATTACGGTCACGACCGCCAATTCCCGCAACACGATGACCGTCGGCGCGGACGGAGAGGTCATGCACAGCCTCAAGGCCGACAAGAGCGGTACTGTGACGGTACGACTGCTCTATACGTCTCCCGTCAATGCCACGCTTCAGACGATGTTCAACGCGCAGAGTCTTTCGAGCTCTGCGTGGGGCAACAACGTCATCACGATCAGAAACAAGGGCAACAACGAAATCATCACGTGCAGAAACGCCGCTTTCCAGAAGCTCCCCGACCGTACCTTCGCCGAAGAGGGGCAGATGGTCGAGTGGGTATTCGACTGCGGCAAGATTGACGTGATCACCGGGAGCTACTGATGCTTGAGCCGCTTGACGTAACGGTCGGCGGCCACCTCTACAAGGTTGGCCGTCTTGACCTTTTTGACTCTCTCAACGTGAGCCGTCTTGCGGCCCCCATCTTGCCGATCCTTTTTCATGAGGTGCTCAGCAAGGTGGCGCTTGAGGTCATGAACTCACCTGATGCGGATAAGGCAACGCCCGAGGAACGCATCGAGGCAATCGGGAAGCTGATCTATCTGTCTGCTCCGATTCTCAAAGTCCTTGCGGACATGCCGGAAGCCAACTTCCGCAAGATTGTCCGCACCTGTCTTTCTTGCGTGGAGCGCAAGTGCGACAAGCTTTGGTCAAGGGTCATGGCTGATGGGAATCTCATGTTTCAGGACATGACGCAACAGGACTGCATGACGCTTGTCATTCACGTGCTGAGCCGTGAGCTCCGCCCTACTATCGCCGCGCTCGGTCTATTTGGAGGGGCGGCGGCGAGCCAGAAGGCCTAGAGTTTCGGAAGCTTCCTGATGGGATGGACTATCTGCTACGTCCGGTGCACGCCGGCATGTGTAGATATGAAAGCCTCAAAGACGGTTCCCTCACGCTTGAAGATGTTTTGATCATGAACGTCAGTTTGGACAATCTCGCGTACAACCGCGGGCTGCTTGAAAGGGAGCGTTATGGCAACCGTACTTGAAGGATTTCTTGTTTCGCTTGGCTTTGACATCGATAAGGATGAGTTGGCGAAGTTCAATACCACCGTCGCCGAAGCCGGGCGGCGCTTCATGAGCATTGGCAAGGCGGCGGTAGGGGCCGGTGTCGCGATTGGCGCGGCTTTTGCGAAGTCTGCGGCGGAAGTCAATGACCTCTACAAAGTGTCGAACAATACGGGGACATCGATCTCCGGATTGATGAGGATGCAGGGGGCGGTCGAACGTGTTGGCGGGTCCGCCGAGGCGGTGAATGCGGCGTTTGGGGAGTTTGCAACCAAAGCAAAGACATATGGGTCGAGCTTTGAGCAGATGGTTCGCAATCAGGTTGGGGTTTCACTTCGTGACGCGACTGGCAATGCTCGAGATATGTCTGACGTGTTTGTCGACATCAGCAAAAAGCTTGCCCAGCTTTCGCGTACCGATCCAGGACTGGCGCGCATGAAGGCGGAAGCCTTGGGGCTAGGAGGAATCTTTGACGACATTGTCAAAGGAGACTTCCCAGCCGAGCTTGAGAGAGCCTCGCACTTTGCGGGGCTTTTTGGCAAGGAGATCGACAAGGGCGCAAACGCATCCCATCGAATGATGAACGAAATCTCTCAGGTGTGGGATACGGTTGCCGCCGGCGCGATGAGTGCGACGGCACAGATCACGGAAGCTCTTCAGTTGGATAAAAAGCTGTCCAGCTTCAACAATGACTTCGCAGACTTTCTGAAGTCCACGATTGACTCTCAAGTTCAGATCGTGAAAGATGCGTCGGGCTTCTTTGACTGGGTTGGGAAAGTCCTTTTCAAGTCGGGCGACTACTACGACAAGAGCCGCCAGAAGGTGCTCGAGGATCGCGTCAAGAGCGGAAATGCAACTGACGAAGAGAGGTCCGAGCTGAAGGATCTGAACAAATCGATCGAAAGTAACGCGAAGGCGGATGCCGCGCACATCGATAGACGCGTGATGAAGGCGCAGGGGGTCGATGACGACTGGGACGACACGACAAAGCTAAAGGCAAAGTTCTTTGGCGTAGACACGAATGACGTCGAGGCAATGAAGGATATTGGCTCTCGACGTGTCGAGACGGAAGATCTGATCGAGGTAGAGGACGACAAGGACGCTTACATGCTGGGCCTCGAGCTTCAGAAGCGTCAGCGCAGAGCCGACCAAGAGCGGCTGTACTTTGACGGAAGCCCTTACGCAAAGGAAGCGGCCGCACAAAAGGCGGCAGGACCTGTCGACAGTCGGTCTACAAGCATCACGCAGACGATTAACATCACGGCCCCTGACGCTCAGGCTGCAGGGGCGGCCGTAGTTCGGGAAACGAAGAAAGCCGCACAGCACGGCAATAGGGGGCTTGTCTGATGCCATCACTACCGTACAGCCTCGAGGCGCTTTTGCTGGGGCGCTCAAGAGGCATTACGCCCAGCGGGGGCGATGCGATCATTCCTGACGTGGTGATCTCCGAGACTCATGACGACGATGTGACGGTCACTCAGCATCCAGTTGATACCGGCGCGCCGATTTCTGATCATGCTTTTGCTCAACCGGCAATCGTGACTTGCGTCTTTGGGTGGTCTGACTCATCCAGGCTGATCAACTCGGCTCTTGACGGATCGATCCTTAAAGGCATGCAGACCACTAAGGACGTTTATGACAAGCTCCTCGAGCTCAAAAATGCCCGCATGCCGTTGCACTTGTCGACCGGCAAGCGAAAGTATGACTGCGTACTCATCACGAAGCTGAAGGTCACGACGACATCGGAAACGGAAAGCGCGGCGATCATCGAGATCACTTTCCAAGAGATTCTTCTGGCCGAAGCTAAAACCGTTTCCTTGAGTGCGACAAAGCAGAAGAATCCGAAAAAGACGGCATCCAAGAAGACGGGGTCAAAGCAACTGATTCCGTTAGAAGGTTACCGATATGGAGGTTGAAGATGGCCACCTACCGCATACCGCTTGATGCAGGAGCGCAAAGTTTCTCAATCATGCTGGGCGACTACCAGTACAAGCTGACGCTTGTGTATCGCGACTGCCTCTATGGCGGGTGGTATCTGGATATCGTTCGAGCTGACGGTGAAGAGTCTTGTTTAGGAATCCCGATCATTCTCGGGGTAGACCTATTTGCCCAACACGCATACAAAGGACTGGGACGACTGATCGCCTCACTTGATGGTGGGGGCGATCGCGTTCCGACCTATGACGACATGGGGTCGCTTTTGATTCTCACGTGGAGACAGGATGATGAGTGAAGCCAACTACCCTCAGTGGCTTCGCTACTTTCGCTTGATTGTGCAGACTGGTAACGGACAGGAGGCGCTAGACCTCAGCAACTTCCGGTGCAAGTTTCACATTACCCAAGCGATTGTTGGAAAGCCCTGCACGGCTGAAATCACCGTGTACAACGTGTCAACGGAAACGATTGATCGCATTCAGGCTCCCGTCAATGCTGTCGTTAAGCACAAGCATATGAAGGTGATCATTGAGGCCGGGTATCAGGAATCCCATTCTCTGATCTTTCAGGGGGACTTGTGGTGGAAGTCAACGGGCAGGGAGTCCGAGACAGACACTTACATGCGCCTGATTGCCGCTACTGGAGACCGTGCTCATCAGTACGCTGTTTGCAATGCCTCGCTACCGAAAGGCTCGACGCAGGCGGACGTGTACGACGCTGTTGTGACAAGCATGAAGCCTTACGGCGTTTCCTCGCCAAAGAAGCCTGACTTCATGGAAGGGCGTTTGTTGCGCGGCAAGGTGATTTTCAAGATGGCTGCGGATGCCATGCAGGGCGTAGCTGATACGAATGCTTTTGAGTGGGGCTACGGTACGGAAGGCGTGACCACAATCCGAAAGGACATGACGTACAAGAAAACCGAGGACGTTGTGGTACTCAATGCCAATACGGGGCTTGTTGGTCGTCCGACCGTCACCGTTGATGGCGTGGAGGCTCAATGCCTTCTACAGCCTCGAATTGATGTTGGCTCGCTCGTGCTGATCGACAACAACTCCATTCAAGGCGGCGATTACGACACAGCTGTAGATGCCGATCTGATGAGTCAGCAGGCGGCTACGGGCGGCTTCATCTCTGGTGACGGTCTCTATCGCGTGCTGAGCCGCGAGCACGTCGGCGACACTCGCGGAAACGAGTGGTACACGAAGATGGTTTGTGCAGGCGTCAATGCCGCGCAGACTCCTATGAACCCAACGGCTTTGAACAACATCCCGAATCTATGATCTCAACGAACGACAGGATCAACGATCCAGCATCAGAAAGGGACGCTCACTTCACCGGGCGTCAGGCAATGATGTGGACGGCGCTACCGGGCATCATTCAGAAATTCGACCCGGTCGAACTGACGTGCGAGGTACAGCCAGCGATCCAGGGGAAGCAGGTGCTAGAGGACGGCGGCATCGAGGTCGTGAATCTCCCGCTTCTTTTGGACTGCCCAGTCGTCTTCCCACACGCGGGAGGATGCTCGCTAACGTTCCCGATTAAGACAGGAGACGAGTGCTTGGTTATCTTTGCTTGCCGCGCCATAGATGCGTGGTGGCAGTCCGGCGGCATTCAGCCGCCTGCAGAAACACGCATGCACGACCTGTCTGACGGCTTCGTAATTCCAGGCCCGTGGAGTCAGGCTAAGCGCATCTCTGTCGTGTCGACCTCGAGGCTTGAGATCAGAAGTGATGATCACCAGGCGCTGGTTTCCATTCACCCGCAGTCCCATGACGTGACCGTAGAGACGACGGGGAAGCTTACGGGGACGATCGGAGGGGCGGCTACGCTCAAGTGTCCGACCTTGAAGATTGATTGTCCGTCAACGACGATCACGGGTGACGTGAAGATTGAAAAGAACCTGACGGTCGTAGGAGCGATTACAGGTACCGGTGGGCTTACGGTATCTGGAGGATCAGGCGCGACGGTATCTGGAGACGTGGTTGCAGACGGCATCAGCCTCAAGAGCCACACGCATACCGAACAAGGGGATGGGGCTGAAACATCTCTTCCTCACTGAGGCGAAAGCAAAAAAAAAACGAAGCCCGTTGGGAGTGCGATCCCGACGGGCTTTTTTAACACCTTTGCGATGTGTTTACGTGGAGAGTTTAACTCAAATATTAGTGGGTTTGCTAGGTCTGACAACTATGAAAAAAGACAAAGAACTACCGTGGGTAATAAGGCTGGCTAGATGGTTGGCGTTGATCTACGCGGTAGGTTATGTGGCCCATTGCTTCATGAATTGGTTTTTCTAGAGAGGCTCTCATGAAGGTAAGAAAGCTTGATGAAGCGGGCGATATGACGATGGGCAGAGGTAGCTCCTGCTTTCTCGAGAATACGCCTGAGGCGGTAGCTCAGAACGTCATGACGCGGCTTGCCTTATGGCGGGGCTCTTGGTTCTTGGATACGACCGAAGGGACCCCGTGGTTGCAGGAAATTCTCGGGAAGCATGAGGCCGTTGAGTCCATTTTGCGCGCCAGAATTCTTGACACCACAGGCGTCACGGAGATTGTCGACTTTGAGTCGATCCTGAATCCCGACACGCGAACGATCCGCATCAGTGCGGAAATCGTAACGCGATACGGTACGGCAAACATTGAGGAGGTTATCGGATGACGATCAGCAGTCCGATTTTTACCGTGTCAGCGAATGGCATTACGGCACCGACCTACGATGAAATCTACGAGTATTTCAAGGATAGGGCGAAATCGATCTTTGGATCAGACATCAACCTAGACGCCGACACGCAAGATGGTCAGCTTCTGGCTATTTTTGCTTCTGCGATAAATGACCTAAACGCCCAGGCGATTGCCGTGTTCAATGCCTACAACCCTAATACGGCATCCGGTGTCGCACTTGACTCGGCCGTGAAAACGAACGGTTTGACAAGGCAGGACGCGTCAAAGTCTCAGGTCGACCTTAAGCTCATGGGGGTCGCAGGTACGGTGATTAAGAATGGCGTCGCCATTGATTCGTCAGACAACCGATGGCTTTTGCCGGAGAGCGTGTCGATTCCGCTTTCGGGTGAAGTGACCGTGACGGCTGAGTCTCAGGAAGCAGGCGCTATTTCGGCGGGTGTTGGATCAATCACGAAGATTGGAACGCCGACACTGGGATGGCAGAGCGTAACGAATTTAAGTCCGGCAATTGAGGGCGTGGACATCGAAACCGACTCCGCGCTCAGAGAGCGTCAGTCATTGTCGACTATGCAGCCAACCGTCGGACTTTGGGAAGGCTTGATCGGATCGATTGCGCAGCTTGACGACGTGCAAAGCGTCGCGGGCCGACACAACGACACTGGCGAAACCTCGAGCGACGGCATTCCAGCGCACTCTATTGCCGTAGTTGTCGCTGGTGGTGACGTGAGCGAGATTGCGGACGCAATCTACAAAAAGAAAAGTCAGGGTGTGTCGACGCATGGCAGTACGAGCGTCCAGTACATCGATCCTTTTGGGAACGTGAACCAGATCAAGTTCAGCCGCCCAATCGAGGTCAAGGTTTCTGCGTCACTGAATATCAAGGCCACGGATACGTGGTTGAGCACAGTGGGGGATGAGATCAAAGAACGCATCTCGTCCTACGTCAATGGATTAGATATCGGAGAACTGGTAGATCCTGCAAAGGTTGCGACGGTTGCGGTCCGAAAGGACGACTGCTCTTTTGACGAGACCTTTTATCTGGAGAAGCTTTTGCTCAACTCTTCGGCTCAGTCGGTAAAAGTTGCGTGGAATCAAAAGGCCTCTTGCAAGCCGTCGGATATCTCGATTTCCGTGGGGTGAAGCCATGGCAAACGAGAACGAATACACGGAACTTATCGCGGGGGCGCATAGAGAGAAGCCTCGGTTCACGGAGTGGGTTTACCAACTCACGGAGCCCGTCTTGGAGGCGCGTCAAGGTCTCGCCGACATGGTCAATCAGTACGACATTGATCTGGCCGAAGGGAAGCAACTGGATGCGATTGGCGTGCGCGTAGGAGTGAGCAGATATCTCAAGCTTCGCATCACGGATGTTTTCTTTGCGTTTGACGATGTAGACGGAATTGGGTTTGACCTGGGCGTATGGAAGACGCCGAGGGACGGCACCTACGGCATCACGGAGCTAGGCGACGACATCTATCGCATCCTTCTTAAGGCGAAGGTTGCGCTCAACCAGTACGGCGGGAAGAACGACGCGCTAGAAGAGATGCTGAAGCTTGTGATGGAGGCGTTCGGAGTTAACACCGCTCAGTGGGCCTACGTTGACAACCAGAACATGAACATTGACCTCTACGTTTTCAAAAAGTCCGTCCCGCCAATCGTATGGGAGCTCTTCAGCAAAAAGGTTTTCTCGTTAAACCACGCAGGGGTTCAGGAGCGAGTCTTCCCGTCGATGGCAGGGAATTTGGCCACAACAGACGGCGTTATTCTGACGACGGAAAACAACGACCTTTTACTTATGGATTTGATGTGACATGGCAAAAAACTATTTGACTCCATTTGCAAACGCGAAGGACGCGAACATCGCAAGCGAAGAGGAATGGTCGTCTGGCGCTTTGGCGGCAACCGTTACCAAAGGCTTTCAGTCGGGCATCGCAAAGTCCGATCTTGTCAATCGAGCGATTGCACAAGGGGCGAGTGCGGGGTTTTCGATCGGACAGCTGGTCGCCGATTATGCGGAGCAAGACGCTGGGGTTGATGCT
>ULQL01027068.1_pt1 | contig 11826 bp, 10 predicted proteins | sample 1954411 | NCBI WGS metagenome assembly ULQL01 (sample SAMEA4835654, study PRJEB28245) | human gut metagenome | biome: gut microbiome; material: fecal sample | place: Denmark | collected 2008 | reverse complement strand
GGCAGCTCTATGGCTACAGCCGCAAGACCAACCCTCTGCTCGCGCAGGTCAAGGGGCTGACGGTGTTCACCAACTACATGAGCCAGAGCAACACCACACACAAGAGCGTGCCCATTCTGTTGTCGTTGGCCGAAGCTAACGACTATGAAATATTGTATCACACCAAGGGCATAATGCAGGCGTTTCGCGAGGCGGGCTACCACACGGTGTTTCTCTCAAATCAGCAACGCAACCACTCGTTTATCGACTTCCTCGGTGAGCAAGCCGACGACTGCCTGTTTCTGCGCGACAGCCATCCCGACAACGCCTATGACACAGACCTGCTCGTGCCGTTCGCACAGAAGCTTACAAGGCTGAAAGGCAAGCGCACGTTCATTGTGCTACACACCTACGGCTCCCATTTCAGCTACGCCGACCGTTATCCCGACTTCATGCGCGACTTTAAGAACGACCAGTATGACGGGGCAAAGCGCGAGTATCGTCCGCAGCTCATCAACGCCTACGACAACTCTATCTGTCAGACGGATCTGCTGCTCCGCCGCATCATTGAAGAGCTGGCGTCACAGGGTGGCAGCGCAGCTATGGTCTACACCTCTGACCATGGCGAGGATATCTTTGACGACGCCCGACATCTCTTCCTGCACGCATCGCCCTTCCCCTCGTTCTGGCAGCTTCATGTGCCGCTCGTGGTGTGGACCTCACCGGCGTATCGTGAGCGCCACGCCGACATTGTGTCGTGCCTCGACGCTAACCGCCACCGAAAGGCTGAGAGCAACAGCGTGTTCCACACCTTGCTCACCATGGGCGGTGTTGAAACCTCGTATCGTAACGACTCGCTGTCGCTGGCTTCGCCTGTCTTTGTCTCGCATCCTCGCCTCTTCATCGACGATCATAACGAGCCTCGGCTCTACCACCAATGCTTAGCCCCAAAAGATTTTGAGGCTATGAAGCGGTGGGGTATTAAAGAGTGAGAACTGTTGAAAGAGAAAAGAAAAATGTATAGTTTTTTTAAAAGATTGATATGGATATGAAAAGAATTTTGATGAAAGCGGGCATCGTGTTGATGCTGGCTTCTGCTACGACGGCATGGGCCGCTACCGACAACGAAGGAACACACTTTATAAAATATGGCGACATGAACCAATGGGTGACACGCCACGTAAAGGAAAGCAGCATAATAGGTGGAAACATGAAGACGCTGCACGAGATAGCGCCCACCAAGGTATGGGCACAAAACGCACCTTACACTAACTGGGGTGGATCGCCCTGGGGCACGTCAAATGTTATGGCAAAGGTGTCGGGCATCACAAAGACCAACGTGTCGGTGTATCGCGACGAGCATCCTGGCCACGGCAGCTGCGCAAAGCTTGTTACCCATATTGAAACCTGTAAGGTGCTGGGCATCGTGAATATCAAGGTGTTAGCGGCAGGTAGCATATTCCTCGGACAGACGCTCGAACCCATCACCTCGACATCAAACCCCATGGCCAAGCTCAATGCAGGAATGAAGTTTACGGGGCGCCCTAAGGCGCTCGTCTTCGACTATAAGGTGAAGCTGTCGGGACATTCCAACCGCATAAAGGAGACGGGCTTCAGCAAGGTGAAGACGGTGGCAGGTATAGACATGGCCGACTGTGTGTGCTTCTTACAGAAACGCTGGGAAGATGCTAAGGGCAATATATGGGCTAAGCGGGTGGGCACCATGGTGGTGCGCTTCAGCAAGACCACAAACGGATGGGTAGAGAACGCCGCCTTCCCTATACACTATGGCGACATTACACACCAAAGTTTCTACAAACCCTATATGGGATTGCTTACGGGCGATGATATAAAATGGGCGAAAAACTCGAAAGGCAAGATGATGCCAGTGAAAGAGATAGGATGGGCCACGGCCAACGAGGCTCCCACGCACATGGTGTTGCAGTTCGACTCGAGTCATGGTGGCGCCTATATCGGCTCGGTGGGCAACACATTGTGGGTTGATAACGTGAGGGTGGAGTATTAAAAGGTAGATAGCGAAAAATATTCTTAAACAAATACGGATTTTTCTAATGCTGGTGAAATGTTCACTACAATTAGAAAAATCCGTATTTTCTTTTTTAGGTATTAAGCTGCTTTGCCGTATTCATAAATGCAATCGCTGGGTAAATCGATTTCGTCGTTCCAATATACACAGGTTCGACTGCTATCAAGTTGCACTTGTTTAAACAGCCCATACACATTTGTTAAAGCGCGAAACGATGGAAGGGTTTTAATATCATCCTTCACATCATACATTACTTTGTAACCGTCGTCAAACTCAACAAAGAGAATGAAATCATCTAACGCGGTTATCTTTTTAATTCTTGGTATCATAATGGTGGAAGTTTGGTTATGATTTGTTTATCCCACATCTCTTGAAGTTCTGTGCTGTGTAAAGACAGCCATTCTGTAACCAGTTCTTGAGCCTTTGCAGGAAGATCGCCTTCAAACATTTCATAAGTTTTAATATTAAATAAACCTACATACTCGTTATAAATGGCATGTATATGTGATGGCTCATGTTCTTTGGGTTTAAAGAACATTTTAATAATTATTCCGTAAAATCTAACTATCTCTGGCATAACTATATTGATGATTATTGTTTACGAAACAAATATAGATAATATTTGATGAATATCAAAACTTTTGTGGGCTTTTAACATGTTTGGGTGTTATTTGTTATTTGTTCTTTATGCCTTAAAATTGTTCCTTCTTCTCTCTTATTCCTCTTCAAAATAGTTTGTAATAATAATTTTCCTTAAATATTTCTTATATAATAAGGTATAAGTAAAAGTTTTTCTTACTTTTGCGCTCCAAACATACATACATCGAAAACATGCAAGACAACTTAGTGATTGTAGAGAGCCCCGCAAAGGCCAAAACGATAGAAAAATTTTTGGGCGCCGACTTCAAGGTAATGTCGTCATACGGACACATTCGCGACTTGAAGAAAAAAGAGCTGAGCATAGATATGGATACCATGCAGCCCTCTTACGTCATTCCCAAGGAGAAAGAGAAGCTGGTGAGCGAACTGAAGGCCAGCGCTAAGAAAGCCAAAAAGATATGGTTGGCATCCGATGAGGACCGCGAGGGAGAGGCCATCTCATGGCACCTGTGTGAGGTGCTGGGCCTTGACGAGAAGAAAACCTCGCGTATCGTGTTCCACGAAATCACAAAGCCCGCCATCTTGGCCGCTATTGAGAACCCGCGCCACCTCGATATGAACTTGGTGAACGCCCAACAGGCTCGCCGTATGCTCGACCGCCTCGTAGGCTTTAAGCTGTCGCCCGTGTTGTGGCGCAAGGTGAAGCCCGCCCTGTCGGCTGGCCGTGTGCAGAGCGTGGCTGTGCGACTGATTGTAGAACGCGAGCGAGAGATACAACAGTTTAAGAGCGAGCCCTACTATCGCGTGAACGCCATCTTCGGCCTCACCCGTCAAGACGGCTCACAGGTAGAGGTGAAGGCCGAGCTCGACAAGCGCTTTACCAATCATGATGAGGCGGTAGCCTTCCTTGAGCTGTGTCGCAACGCCGAATTCTCAGTAGAGGCCATTCAGAAGAAGCCGCTGAAACGTTCGCCAGCACCTCCCTTCACCACCTCTACCTTGCAACAGGAGGCTGCTCGTAAGTTGGGCTTCTCGGTATCGCAAACCATGATGGTGGCTCAGCATCTGTACGAAAACGGTCTTATCACCTACATGCGTACCGATAGCGTGAACCTCTCAAACCTGGCCATTGGCACCGCAAAAGAAGAAATCACTAAGTTGTATGGCGAAGAATATAGCCAGCCTCACAACTTCCACACCCACTCGAAGGGTGCACAAGAGGCGCACGAGGCCATTCGTCCTACCTATATCAGCAACACCACCATCGACGGCACAGCACAGGAAAAACGCCTGTACGACCTTATATGGAAACGCACCGTAGCCAGCCAGATGGCCGATGCACAGATTGAGAAGACCACTGTTACGATACGTATCTCGGCCGACGATCCCACCTTGGCACACTTTGTGGCCAACGGCGAGGTGGTTACCTTTGATGGCTTTTTAAAGGTATATCGTGAGAGCACCGACGATGATGATAATAACATGAATACCAACGCTGCCGATGCCGATAACAACTTCTCACACCACCTGCCCGTGATGGCGGTGAACGATGTGCTCAGCCGTCGAGAGATAACCAGCACCGAGCGCTTCTCACAAGGCCCCTCGCGCTATACTGAGGCCAGCCTCGTGCATAAAATGGAGGAGCTGGGCATTGGCCGACCTTCTACCTACGCCCCTACCATCAGCACCATTCAGCAACGCGAATATGTGCAGAAGGGCGACCGCAAGGGCGAAGAGCGTTCATACACTATCGACACGCTGCGTGGTATACAGATTACTGAGAAAACAAAGGTTGAGGTAACGGGCAACGAGAAGGGTAAACTGCTGCCTACCGACATTGGTATCGTGGTGAACGACTTCTTGATTGAAAACTTCCCCGACATCATGGACTACAACTTCACGGCCCGCGTAGAACAGCAGTTTGACCAGATTGCTGAAGGCAAGGAGCCTTGGACCGATATGATGCGCAACTTCGACTCGCGCTTCGAACCCGATGTTGAGAAGGTTATCAACGCTCGCTCTGAACATAAGGCGGGCGAACGACAGTTGGGCAACGACCCCAAGACGGGCCGACCTGTGTTTGTAAAGATTGGACGCTTCGGACCCGTGGTGCAGATAGGCGCTGCTGACGACGAGCAGAAACCTCAGTTTGCACAGCTGCCCACCGATAAGCGCATGGACGAGATAACCCTTGATGAGGCGCTGGAACTGTTCAAGCTTCCGCGCACCGTAGGACAGTTTGAAGGCAGCGACGTGGTGATAGGCGCTGGTCGTTTCGGCCCTTACATCTTGCACAATAAGAAATATACTTCGCTGCCTAAGACCGAAGACCCCATGACCGTTACCCTCGATACCGCCATCAAGCTCATCGAAGAGAAACGTCAGCAAGAGGCTCAGCGACATATCAAGCAGTTTGACGAGGATGCTAAACTCGAAATTCTCAACGGTCGTTACGGCCCCTACATCGCCTACGACGGCAAAAACTATCGCATACCGAAGGCACAGCACGACAAGGCCGCACAGCTCACCTACGAGCAGTGCATGGAGATTGTCAACGCCACGCCCGTAAAAAAGAAGTAACGCTTATGCAACGCATCATCATCATAGGATATATGGGGGCGGGAAAAACCACCGTGGGCAAGGCATTGGCCAAAGACCTGGGGCTGACTTTCTACGACCTCGACTGGTATATCGAGAGCCGTATGCGCAAAACCGTCAAGCAGATTTTTGACGAACAAGGCGAAGAGGGTTTCCGACGTATCGAACATAATATGTTGCACGAGGTGGCCGAGTTTGAAGACGTGGTCATCAGTTGCGGAGGTGGCACCCCCTGTTTCTTCGATAATATGCAGTATATGAACGCACGCGGCGAAACGGTGTATCTAAAGGCCACCCCCGATGTGCTGTTCCAGCACTTGCAAATGGGAAAGAGTGTGCGCCCCCTGCTGCTGAATAAAACGCCCGACGAGGTGCGCACCTTCATAGGTGAACAGATAAAGCAGCGCGAGCCCTTCTACACTCAAGCTCGCCACACACTCGACGTGAGCTTGCTCGACAACTATGAGAAGATTGCGATATCAGTAGAGAAACTGAAAAAGCTGATAAAATAAGGGCCTATAAAGGCCTACCCCTCACTATCTATCAAAAAAGAAAAAAGAAAAGCAAAAGAAACGAAAATGAAGAAATGGACCATTGACGATTCAAAGGAGCTATACAACATCAACGGTTGGGGCACCTCTTATTTTAACGTCAACGAGAAGGGCGATGTGTATGTCACCCCTTGCAAAGACAACACACAGATCGATCTGCGCGACGTGATGGACGAGCTCGCCCTGCGCGACGTCACTCCGCCCGTGTTGCTGCGCTTCCCCGACATTCTCGATAACCGTATCGAGAAAACGTCGAGCTGCTTTAAAAAGGCCGCCGACGAATATGGCTACAAGGCCCAGAACTTTATTATATACCCCATCAAGGTGAACCAGATGCAGCCTGTGGTAGAAGAGATTATCTCGCACGGCCGCAAGTTTAACCTTGGCCTCGAGTGTGGCTCAAAGCCCGAACTGCACGCCGTTATCGCTGTGCAATGCCAAAGCGACTCGATCATCGTGTGCAACGGCTACAAAGACCAGAGCTACATTGAGCTGGCACTGCTGGCACAAAAGATGGGCAAACGCATCTTTATTGTGGTTGAGAAGCTGAACGAGCTCGACATCATTGCCCGTGCAGCCAAGAAACTCGGCGTAAAGCCAAACCTCGGCATCCGCATCAAACTGGCATCGAGCGGAAGCGGCAAGTGGCAAGAGAGTGGGGGCGACGCCTCTAAGTTTGGACTTACCTCCAGCGAACTGCTGCAGGCTCTTTCTATTCTTGATGCCAAAGGATTGCACGACTCGCTTCGCCTCATTCACTTCCATATAGGCAGCCAGATCACCAAAATACGCCGTATACAAACGGCCTTGCGCGAGGCAGCACAGTTCTATGTGCAGCTGCATAAGATGGGTTACAATGTCGACTTTGTTGACTGCGGTGGCGGACTGGGTGTCGACTATGACGGCACACGCTCGTCGAACAGCGAGAGCTCGGTCAACTATTCTATACAAGAGTATGTGAACGACTGTATCTATACCTTCGTCGATGCCGCTGATAAAAACGATATTGCGCATCCAAACCTCATCACTGAGAGCGGACGCTCGCTGTCGGCACACCACTCGGTGCTCGTTATCGACGTGCTCGAAACAGCCTCGCTGCCCGAAATGCGCGAAGAGTTTGAACCCAACGACACCGACCACCAACTGGTGAAAGACCTTTACGAGATTTGGGACCACCTGAACCAGCGCACCATGCTGGAAGACTGGCACGACGCTGAGCAGATACGTGAGGAGGCGCTCGACCTCTTCTCGCACGGCATTGTCGACCTGCGCACACGTGCCGAGATTGAAAGTATGTACTGGAGCGTATGCCGCGAGGTGAACAACCTGGCCAAGCAGATGAAACATATTCCTGATGAACTGAAGGGCCTTGACAAACTGCTGGCCGACAAGTATTTCTGCAACTTCTCGCTCTTCCAGTCGTTGCCCGACTCGTGGGCCATCGACCAGTTGTTCCCCATCATCCCGCTGCAGCGCCTGAACGAGCGCCCTACACGCAATTGCACCATACAAGACATTACGTGCGACTCGGATGGCAAGATTGCCAACTTTGTTACCAATCGTAACATCTCGCACTGTCTGCCCGTACATGCGCTGAAGAAAGACGAACCTTATTATCTGGGCGTGTTCCTTGTGGGCGCTTATCAAGAGATATTGGGCGATATGCACAACCTCTTCGGCGATACGAACGCCGTGCACATCAGCGTGAAAGACAACCACTACCACATCGATCAGATATTTGATGGCGAAACTGTGGAAGAGGTGCTCGACTATGTGCAGTATAACCCCAAGAAGCTGGTGCGACAGCTCGAGATATGGGTAACAAAGAGTGTGAAAGAAGGCAAGATATCTCTCGAAGAGGGCAAAGAGTTCTTGAGCAACTATCGCTCAGGCCTTTACGGATATACCTATCTTGAGTAAGGCTTATAATTTTATAAGACTTATAAGCCCCATAAGACCTATAAGACCTATAAGACCTATAGGTCCCATAAGCCCCATTTTTAAAGCTTTAAATAACAATGGCAAACAATATAAACATACAAACGCAGCCTGCTTTAACCCTCATCAAAGTAGGCGGAGCCGTGGTTGAAGACGAGGCACAGCTGCAACGTCTGCTTACCGACTTTGCCCACATCCCTGGCCATAAGGTGCTGGTGCATGGGGGCGGACGCCGTGCTACCAAGGTGGCGGCTGCCTTGGGCATTGAGAGCAAAATGGTGAATGGCCGTCGCATTACTGACGAGCACATGCTCGAGGTGGTGACCATGGTGTATGGCGGACTGGTAAACAAACAGCTTGTGGCGCGGCTTCAGGCGCTGGGCATCAATGCGCTGGGCCTGACGGGTGCCGACATGAATGTGATGCACTCGCACCGCCGACCCATCAAAGATGGCATTGACTATGGCTTTGTGGGCGATGTTGACCATGCCGATGGACGTATGTTGGCCACCCTCATTGCCGAGGGCGTAACGCCTGTTATGGCACCGCTCACACACGATGGCGAGGGCCATATGCTGAACACCAATGCCGACACCATTGCTGCCGAAACGGCGAAAGCCTTGGCTCCTTACTTTGATGTTACGCTGGTTTATTGTTTTGAGAAGGCGGGCGTGCTGGCCAATGCCGACGACGATACCAGCGTTATCCCACACATCAACCGCGATGCCTTTGCGCGTCTTACGGCCGATGGCACCATTGCTGGTGGCATGATACCGAAGATTGAGAACGCCCTCACTGCTGTGGAAAAGGGCGTAAAGCAGGTGCGCATCACCAGTGCCGATAGTTTGGGCAGCCCCAATAGTGGCACGGTTGTTATGATATAATACTGTTAACACAAGTTAAAAAGCGGAGACGTTCTGTAACCTTTCCGCTCAAAAACCGTCATTCTTATACAGAGAGCAATGAAGAAAGTGAGTTTTCGCAATGATGTATTGCCGCTGAAAGACATCCTTTATCGCTTGGCCCTGCGCATCACGCTCGACAGTGCTGAAGCCGAGGACATCGTGCAAGACACACTCATTCGCATCTGGAACCGCCGCGAACAATGGGACGAAATAGAAAATATTGAGGCCTTCGCGCTCACCATTTGCCGAAACTTAGCTCTCGACCGCGCTGAGAAACAAGAAAACAACCATCTTGAGCTCGACGAGCAACGCATGGAGCGCCCCGACCAAGCACCTACACCCCTCGACCACGCTCAGCAGCACGACCGCATAAAGCTGGTGCGACAGTTGGTTGACAGCCTACCCGAAAAGCAACGCTCCTGTGTGCAGCTTCGCGATTTTGAGGGCAAACCCTACAAAGAAATTGCCGACATACTGGGCATCACCGAGCAACAGGTAAAGGTAAACATCTTTCGTGCGCGGCAAACCATCAAACAACGTTTTAAACAGATTGACGATTATGGACTATAAGTATATAACACAACTTCTGGACCGCTACTGGGCGGCCGAGACCTCAATAGAGGAAGAACGCATCTTACGCGCCTTCTTCAGCCAGACCGAGGTGCCAGAAGAGCTGAAGCAATACCGCAGTCTGTTCGTTTATGAGCAGCAAGAGCCTATGGCCGACCGCCTGGGTGCCGACTTCGATAGTCGGTTTGCTGACCTGCTCGACGACGAGGCTCCCGTACGGGCTCAGCGCGTAACCTTGCGCGTGCGCCTCGCCCCCTTGTTCAAGGCTGCCGCTGTGGTGGCCATCATCCTCACCTTGGGCAACGCTGCACAACACTCGTTCAACGATGGTAGCGAAGCGCCCACCGCTGGTTACAGTACAACGTTGCATGGCGGAAAGTCGGTAGCAGCATTGGTCGACAGTGCTACCATCGACACACTGCAAAAGAGCAGCAGCGTTACATTGCCGCTTCCTGCCGAGGGTGTGAACATCTTAAAGTAGATATATTTCTATGCTTTCTCTATAAATTAAATCATGTTTAGTAAAACAACTTCGAAGCTGTGAAGTTTCACCTCTCTCAAATTTTTCATAACATACTAACGTAAAACGGCCGGGCTTACATCGTAAGCTCGGCCGTTTGTTTTGATAGGCTTGGCCGTTTGATTTGTAGAGGGGGTGTCAAAATAGAAGTTAAAAGAAGTTTGGGCTTCGCCCGAAGTTAACAGAAGTTAGCGGACATATGTATAAATTGCTGAAAATAAAGCATTTGTCTGTTAACTTCCATCCATCGTAGATGGATTAACTTCTTCTTAACTTCCTCTAACTCCTATTTTGACACACCCTCATTATTTTTTATTCGCTAAACGTTACGCAAGAGGGCACCGATGTCAATGGCTTTTGGGCAAACGGGCAACCCATGAAAATCATGTAGATGTCGTCGGGTATGCCTCTATGCTCTGCACTGATGGTTGCCTTTCTCAGGTTCTTGCAGTTTTTGAAAGCTTCGTTCTCTATCTGCACGCTTGCTGGCAGCGATACAGATGTAAGGCCGTTGCAGCCCTCGAAGGCGTTAGAGTCGATGAGTTTCAGGTTCGTTGTCACAGGAACCTCTGTCAGAGCAGTATTCTTGAAGGCGTTCAGCCCAATGGTCGTTACCGACTGCGGGAGGTCGATGTGTGCAAGCGCCTTGCAGTCTTCAAAGGTTCCAGTGTCTATCTTGTCGATGTCTTGTGGCAGCGTAACCTTTGTTAGCGACCGGCAGCCCCGGAACATGGCGTTCTCCAGCTTCTCAAGACGTGCGGGCAACTTGGCTTCTGTCAGCCCTGTACACATCACGAAGCAGCTGTGCCCGATGGTTTTCACGCTGTTGGGCAAGCTGATGGTTTTGAGTGTAGGAATATTACTGAAGGCTTGCTTGCCAATATTCGTCACTGTTGCAGGAATATTGATCTCTGAATTGGTGGAACTCATAAAAGCATTGTCACCGATTGATTTCAGGCTCATCGGCAGCGTTACGCTCTTCACCTTCTTCTCGTTGAAGGCTGATGCTCCAATCTCAGTCACCCTGAACACGTGGCCGCCAAAGCGTATGGATGAGGGCACTGTGTAGTCTTTGCCTGCCGACTCTTCGTCCATCTCCAGCAGCTTAGCGGTTCTTTCGCTGGGGTTCACTTCAAACCACATCTCGTCGATGTTCATCTTGTTGTCGTAAGCCGAATTGCCTTCATACACGGTCACCGTTACCTCTTTTGTGGTGCGGTTAATGCTTTTGAGATATGTTACCGTCTCAGGCTCCAGCGAGGGGTAAAGGGCCGAATAGTCTGACTGCATGGCGCGTTTGAACGCCCCGCTCTCCAACACTTCGGGCATCTCATCGTTGCTGCCATTGAGGTATCTCACGGCGTTGTCAAGCGCCCTTGTGCGTTCGCCCATCTCTTCTCTGTTTTCCTCGACGCGTACAACAACGGGTGAGCAAACTTCTGACGAATGTTTCTTCACAAAGTTGTATAACATGTTTGCTTCAGCCACGAGGCAGGCATTGTCCATGTCGTGAATGAAGGGGAGCGACCTGTACCAGCTGTCTTGCTTAGAGCATGTAGGAGGCAGCGGTGAACGTGCGTTTTTGCGTCCGTAACATGTCGATGGGCCAAGACCACGGCAGAGCTTTATGGTTATTTCCTTCTTTTTAGAGCTTAGCGTCACGCCGCCGCCAGCCATCGAGCTGCCAGCTTGCGTTCTTGTGCGTCGTGTACTTGCGCCACTTGTTCTGTTGCGCACCTTGCTTTCCACGCGGTTTCGGGTTCTCGAAGCTGCACCTTCAGTTTCCTCCACTGTGTTTACCACTTCTTTCACAGGGTCGGGCATAGCCTGTTTTACAAGTTTTGCGCCTTTATTCTTCAACTTATTCAGAAATCCTTGCGCAGGAGCCTGTGTGGCACCCATTGTCAAGCATAAAGTTGATAACAGAAATAATTGTTTAACATTCATAATCTTCTTGTTGGTTATACGTCAGTTATTGATTATTTAGGTTGCAAAGTTACTACAAAAAAGTGAAATGCGGAAAGATATAGTGATAGAATTGAGTTACAAGGGTTTTGGTTGAAGTGGCGATAATCCGTGAAGCCATTACAATCCCTGCCGAAGCCAAATCCTGACGCC
>ULQL01055532.1_pt1 | contig 12024 bp, 8 predicted proteins | sample 1954411 | NCBI WGS metagenome assembly ULQL01 (sample SAMEA4835654, study PRJEB28245) | human gut metagenome | biome: gut microbiome; material: fecal sample | place: Denmark | collected 2008 | reverse complement strand
CGTTACGGTAAGCGAGCCGCTGTCTACGGTAAGATAGTACGCCGTGAGCCCGTCCGTCATGGTGACGCTGCCACCGCCATACTGGGTGTATTGGCTGAGCGTCAGTGCGCCGTTCAGCGTCAGCGAGCCGTTGCCGAGAATGGAAAGGGTGTTCATGCTCTTGCTAATTCCGTTCAGACTTTCGATGGTATTCTTTCCGTCCGCCGTGATAAAGAGCGGGTTGCTCTTTCCGATATACTTTTCGCTCAAGCGCACAGAGGTCAGGTCGGCATTCTTGAGCTTCAGATTCGGGAAAACACTGCCGTATCTTTCAAGCCTGCCGGTCGAATAAATTTCCAAAATATCCTTGCCTGTCAGATTCACTGAATCCCTAAGTGTACTAAAGTTCTTGCCCTTAGGCAGAACAAAGGAGGCAGTCCCGTCGCCGAAAATATCGGTATAATTGTCCGGTGTGACCTCGACCTCGCCGTCGCCGCGATCCAAAAACAGACCGAAGCCGCCCCATAAAGCGGTAAGTGCCGAAACATCTGCGGGAACGGTATCGCCGGGCTTGTAGAAGTTTAAGTTTTCGTCTACCCACCACAGTTGTGCATCTGCCGAAATGCTGTCCGGGCGGGGCAGACCCTCGGCAGCGGGCGCTTTGAAGCTCTCGCCCTTTTTCACGATGATATTGATCCAGTTCTGCTGCTCGCCGGGCATATAACCGGCCATGATCAACGCAACCGCCTTCAGGCTGTCGGCGGCAAGATCTGTCGGCAGTTCAAGGACGGGGCGGAAACCAATGTCCCGCTCCGGAAGGGTTGGCCTTGCCCAAAATGTAGCCTGTGCAGCGAAGTGTCCACCACGAGATAGATACATTCCCTCGACATTCCCAGTACCTATATCCTGGCCGAAAGAGCGCATTTTATACCAGTTTTTGATATAATCGGCTGACTTCTGATAGATCGTATCCCATTCATTGTCAATTGGTGCAAGACCAGAGCCTTCTCCTTCATTACGGTGATGGTCTCCAACAGATGGGGCGCGGAGCGTATAGTTCACGTTACTCGCTGTATAGGTCTGGCCATAAATCAGGTTCATTTCTGCCAACGTCTCCCGCTGCAAAGAACATTTCACGTTATAGTCCGCAATAAAAAGGCTGTGCTCGTAGGATGTGGTATCTGTGTCGGTTTCATCTTTCAGTGCATAGGCATCCACTGTGCCTACATAGGTGAACGGCACATAGTGCATTGTTTTGTCCGGCAGAACATCGTTTGCCGTGCCGGGAATACCCAGCGACGACAAGTCAAAGTAGTATCTGTCGCCGGCGGTGAGAGTGAACTGCTCGTTTACTTTATTTTTTACCGTAAACGAAATATTCCGGAATTCGCCGGCATAGTCGGTTTTATAGTCTCCGTTACACTGTTCGCTGAACAGTTTCAGGGTATAGCTGCCGTCTGCAAGGTCGGACGGAACGGTGATGTTTGCCGTGCCGCTTTGACTTTGGTTATTATGTGCGACGTGTCCGTAATAGAGGATATTGCCGGCGCTGTCCGCAATCATGGCGGAGATATATTCGTTTTCGCCGATATTTATTGCGCCGAAGTATTCGACGGACAGGCTTTCACCCGCCTTCAAATTTGTTTTAGCGGCAGAAGCATATATTTTGCGGCTGCTGTCCTTGATTGTCAACTTCCATTCATTGCCGGTGTACTCAGGAACTGCTTTGAATCCGTCGGGCTTTCCGCCCACAGCAGCAGAGGCAAATAGTACAGAGCTCGAATTTAAGTTAAAAGCGGGACGAACACCCCATATATTGCTGATATCTATCCCATCGCGGTCGATATTACCATAACCATCCACAGAGGCAACATCGAGATCCTTTGCACCCGGGGAGCGCAGCCACCAAAAGTTTGACGCCCATTTTGGATGTTCGGAATCCACGACACGCAAATCCTGATTTACCGCATACGCTTCCGCTGTGGAAAGCGGCCAAAAAACAGCATTGCTTACCGCAGAACCCGCCACACAATCGGTATTTGCCCTATCATAGCTTCCGCTTTCAAGCGTCCGTTTCTTTACGGCAGCATTTTCTTCTGTCGTCAGCTTTGCTGCAAGCGCGTCTATTGCCTCTTTCAACGCGCTGTCCGCATAAGCGTTGCTCGCACCGAACTTTGACAACCCCATGTTATTTGCCGCAAGCAGGGTAATATCCCCTTGTGCGCTTGTAACACCGTTTCCGTCATAACCGATAACACGCCATGCGGCAGGCTTATTTTCTTGGTTTTGCCCGAAATACACGGTCGGTGCGCTCGCTGTGTTTACAGTTTTATTCAGTGCGTCTGTGCCGAGCTGTATCGTCTTTTGCAAACGCAAGCGCAGCGTGCTTTCCTTCTGAATATTGTAATCTGCCAGCGTGCACCCGTTCTCAAGCTCTTTTTCGCCCAAAAACAGTCTTTGCGCATCGGGAGAAAAGCCTGTTTTTTCCTGAATTTTCTCCTTGATATTGTCAATGCTGTCGCCCGACACAACCTCGAGCGATAAGTTTGCCTGACCGACAATGGTCAAGTCAATATAAATCTCAATTGCGCTTGCCATCATCGGTACAAAGCTCATCATCATACAAAAGGCGAGCAGGATACTAAGTATTCGTTTTTTCATATTCTATTACCTCCGTTTTCGTGTATGTCAGCTCAGTCAAGAGCAGTTATTGTAATAGTACCTCTGAAGCCACCGAGATAAGTATTGTATGCCGAATTTTCAAACCACAACTGCAATGTAATGTCTTTATTTGACGCATCATACATTCTGTTGAAATTAAAGGAATGTTGATCATTGGTATACGGTATTTTTGTCCCGTCCCTTTTTATTCGTGTAAGCTCCCTGCACAGATCGTCATCATAACCGTCTGTCATCTGAATAGAGTAATTGCCGCTGTTGTTAAATTCGTTTGAACCAACTTCGAGAGAACCGCTTAAGCAGACATTGTAAATATGTCCTTTTTTGAGGGTAATATTATTCCTGTAGGATGAAATCAAGCCGCCCTTGTTTATTTTTTCGTAGACAGAAATATTGACACGACTGTTATTCAGTACTGTCCTCGGAGAGTTTGCCTCTCCGTAAAAATATCCCGAACAGCTGCCGTTCTGACCTGCATCACCCTTGTCGCCTTTATCACCTTTATCTCCTTTGTCGCCTTTTTCGCCTTTGTCGCCCTTTTCGCCGTCAACACCGTCTGTGCCGTCAACACCTGCGGCTTTTACGGCTGTGTCGATTTCTCCGATCCACCAGTTGCCGTTTTCGCCGACAAAAGGTGTTTTACCGTCTTTGCCGTCAGAGCCGTTTTGCCCGTTTATTCCGTCCTTGCCGTCGGCTCCGTCTTTACCGTTTATACCGTCGGCTCCGTCCTTGCCATCAGCGCCGTCTCTGCCATCCGCACCTTTTAATGCGGTAAGATCGTACAGGTTCAGCCATATTTCGTCGCCGACATAACGCCATTGCAGGATATTTTCGCTTACGCGAAATTCCGGAGTTTTTCCGTTTGCACCGTCCGTTCCGTTCTGTCCGGCAGGGCCCTCTATATCGGCTATCGCAACGAGATTCTGCCACTCGTCGCCCTCATATCGCCACTGTATGTGGGTTTCGGTTCGCTGCACCTCTATGTTTTTGGCATTAATGCCGTCCTTGCCGTCGGCTCCGTCTTTGCCGTCAACGCCGTCTTTGCCGTCTTTTCCGTCGGTGCCGTTAATGCCATCTTTGCCGTCAAGACCATTTTTCCCGTCGGCACCGTCTTTGCCGTCAATACCGTTCTTTCCGTCGGTGCCGTTAATGCCGTTCTTTCCGTCGGTGCCGTTAACGCCGTCTTTTCCGTTCTCGCCGTTTGTTCCGTTCTTACCGTCTTTCCCGTCAACTCCGTTAATTCCGTCCTTGCCGTTTTCTCCGGAGGCACCTCGCAGCTCGGAAAGCGCCACAAGGTCGCGCCATTCTTCTTCAGCGGGGTATTTCCACTGAACCGCCGTGCCGCTGTTGCGCACCTCCGGCAGTGCGGCGTTGGTTTTTGCCGTTTTGCCGCATCCGGCGACAAAAACAATGAAAAGCACCAAAAGCATACCTGTGAGCAGTTTTTTCCCTGTTCTCATCTTCTTTCCTCCGTTTCGCCGTCCGTAGACAGCTTAAAGTCATATTTCATTTCAAGCATGGCAAACAGCTTATGCATAACCGTAACGGCAAGCTCCCGAATATCAATCGAGCCGATAAAAGCAAGCACCTTTGCCTGTTCTTCCGCCGGTACACGATATACTCTCATTGATGCCGCCAGAAACCTGCTGAGCTTGCGCTCCAACGGGAAATGAATATCACATTTGCGAGCCATATAGTTACGCATAAGTCCTGCCGTGCCGATTTCCATTTCATAAAAGTCACTTTCGCTGTAATCGGGGAAATTTGTTCCGAAAATCTGCTTTAATTCCGCCGTGGTGTGCAGATAGATGAATTCCGCCGTGTCGGGCTGAGAATATGCTTCAATGTAGATTTCTCGCAAGTTCTCGTTAAGCTCCGTTAGCGTGAGCTGAAGAGATGTTTCCACCGCATAGGCGTATACGGGCGGCAGCTTTTTGTCCGCAATGCTCCTCGCCACGTCAAATTGACCGCCGAACATCGATTCGGTCAAATCCAGCAAGATTTTGTCCTTGGTCGGAAACAGATTTAAATAGCTGCCCCTTGCGACGCCTGCTTCCTCGACTATTCGACTGACGGAGGTGCTTTTGTAGCCCTCCTCCAAAAACAACCGAACGCACGCCGTTAAGATTTTTCTTTTTGTTTCACTGCTGTTTCTACGCAAATATATCACCTGTTTATAATATTATTAGTATGTATACCAATAATATCATATAGCATACAAAAAAGCAAGATAATGTTGATTATTAACACGTTATGAGTAGGTTTTGCTTAAAATAAACGGTTTTTCATATAATAATGCACTTAACCCCTCGGATAATGCAGACGCATATCCGAGGGGTTAAACCGTTTCTGTATCAAAATATATTGTTTTGAGGTGCTTTACTAGGGCTTTGCTGCTTGATTATATAAAATAAGATGCGGGAGATTCTCTGTTATTCGCATTCGCATATACTTTTTCTTGTGTGCAAAATCGAAGAGGGCGTTACCGAAAATTCGTCAAGCCCCCATTTGCAAAGCAAGGGAATAAGACGTGTATCGGCTGCCGCTTCTCCGCACATTCCGACGGGGATGCCTGCCTTTTTGGCGTTTTTGATCGTCGTTTCGATAAGGCGCAGAACCGCAGGCTGAATCGGGTCATACAGCTTTGAAACAGCGGCGTTTCCTCTGTCAACTGCCATGGTGTAGCCCGTCAGGTCGTTTGTGCCGATGGAAAAGAAATCAACCTCTTTTGCAAGCAAATCGGAAATTATTGCCGCCGACGGAGTTTCTATCATAACGCCCACGGGAATGTCTGCGAATTTAAGACCATCATTTTTAAGCTCATCTTTGCATTCTTCGATAAGGGCTTTTGCTCTGCGAACCTCGTCAAGTGTCGTTACAAGCGGAAGCATAACCTTTATGTTTCCGAAAACCGCTGCGCGGAGAATTGCACGAAGCTGAATTTTGAAAATTTTAGGGTTGTCAAGGCAGTATCTTATCGCGCGGTGCCCGAGAAACGGGTTGTCCTCTTTTTCGATTTTAAGGTAATCTATCGCTTTATCTCCGCCTATATCGAGTGTGCGAATGATAACCTCCTTGCCGTCCGTTATCTTTGCGACGGTTGAATATGCTTCGTACTGCTCCTGCTCCGTGGGAAGAGAGGCTCTGTCCATAAACAAAAATTCCGTTCTGAAGAGGCCTATGCCCTCGCCGCCGTTTTGCAATACGTTCTGCGCGTCCTCAGCCTTGCCGATGTTGCCGTACACATGCTTTTTTACGCCGGATTTTGTAACGGTTTCTTTTGAGAAGTATTCGTTGAGGCTTTCTTTTTCCTTCAGATATGCCGCCTGCTTGGTTCTGTATTCTTCAAGCTCTTCCTCTGTGGGGTCGGTAAATACTTTTCCCTTGAAGCCGTCTGCAATAATCATATCGCCGTCCGAGATTTTTTCAACCGCATTGACGACCGACAAAACGGCGGGTATGCCCATGGCACGGGCAAGTATTGCGCTGTGACTCGTAACGCCGCCGACCTCGGTGATAATTGCGGAAACATTTTCCCTGTTTATTTGTGACGTCATGGACGGGGTGAAATCCTTGGCGATGAGAACAGAGCCCTTCGGTACGGATGAAATATCCACACTTTTTACACCCAGAAGAATGCGCAAAAGGCTGTCTCTTATATCCTTTACATCCGAGGCGCGTTGGCGCGTAAGCTCGTCGTCAACGCCGGAGAACATATTGATAAACATCGTGCATATGCTGTCAACCGCCGCTTCGGCAACAGAGCCGTTGTCGATTGCTTCTTCCATCTGTGCGAGCATAAACGGGTCCTCAAGCATAACAAGATGCCCCTCGAGTATCTCCGCCTCTTTCTGTCCGGCATTCTTTTTAAGCTCCGCCACAAGTGATTTTGTTTCGTCGGAAAAGTCGGCGACTGCCGAGTGCAGACGCTTTTTTTGATGATCCGAATCGGTAAATTTTACGGATGAATAGTCAAGGTTTGTGTCCCTTATAACAACGGCCTTGCCGATTCCGAAGCCTTGAGATGCGCCGATTCCTTTAAGCATTAAACCCACCCTTTCATTAAGCCGCGGCAATATTATTCTTCGCCGAAGCCCGATGTGATAAGCTCTTCGGCTTTTTTGAGCATTTCGTTTTCGTCTGCACCGCTGCACTCTACGGTGATTTCGCTTCCGCATTTGATGCAGCCTGCCATTATATTCATAATGCTCTTGCCGTTGATCCTTTTACCTCCGAAAACAATGTCAACTTCCGAAGAGAATTTAGACATTTCCGTTACAAAGGTGTTTGCCGGACGCATATGAAGTCCCATTTTATTAGTGATTGTAAAAGTTTTCTGTACCATAATAATTCTCCTTATGTTTGATACCTGCCGAGAGGATGATGCCCCTCGGCACGGTTTCTGATTGTTTGTTATACGGATTCTTTACGATTCTTTTTAAGAAGACCGAGCATCAGTGCTCCGACAACCGAGCCTGCAATAAGGGCTACGATATAGAGAAGCGGATGGTCGCATACTATAAATGTGAAGATTCCGCCGTGAGGTGCGGGGCATGTAACGTTGAACAGCGATGTAAGAGCACCTGCGACAGCAGAGCCTACTAAGCATGAGGGGATAACTCTGACCGGGTCGGAAGCGGCGTAGGGGATAGCACCCTCCGTAATGAAGCACAGACCCATAAGATAGTTTACGGGGCCTGATTTGATTTCTTCCGATGTCCACTTCTTCTTGTTGAAGGTTGTCGAAAGTGCGATTGCAATCGGGGGAACCATACCGCCTATCATAACAGCCGCCATAATCCATGTGTTGCCGTCAGCTATTGCAGCCGTGCCGAAAACATAAGCCGCCTTGTTGAACGGGCCGCCCATATCCGTTGCCATCATTGCCGCAAGGACTATGGAAAGGAGTATTTTGCTTGTATCGCCGAGCGACGAGAGGAACGAGGAAAGACCGGAGTTGACAACGCCTATAACGGGGTTTACAAGACACATAAGAAGGCCCATGATAAGCGTGCCGAAAAGAGGATAGATAAATACGGGCTTTATTCCGTCCATTGATTTCGGAAGCCAAGAAAATGCCTTTTTGAGGAGATTTACAATAATACCGGCAAGGAAACCTGCGAGCAGAGCACCGAGAAAGCCCGACACCGCTTTGTCGTCTCCGGTAAGGCTTTGGTTTTCAATCAGCGAGCTGAAGGTGTAACCGTTTGCCGCAAATACGCCGCCTATCATACCGGGCAAAAGACCCGGTCTGTCGGCAACGGACGATGCGATATAAGCCGAAAGAATGGGGAGCATAAGCGCAAATGCCGCTTTGCCTATCCAAAACACAATTGCCGCAACGGGACTTGTGAAGCCGAAGGTTCCGCCGACATCGGCATTGCCTGCAAGCGTATCGAACAGGAAGCCGAGAGCTATGAGAACTCCGCCGCCGACAACGAACGGGAGCATATGCGAAACACCGTTCATGAGATGCTTATAAAGCTTGTGCCAGCCGCTTTCCTTTTCGTCGTCATCAATAGGCTGCTTTTCACTTTCGTCGGCGTGATATATCGCGGCTTTTCCGTCAACGATTCTTTTGATAAGCTCCTCGGGCTTGTTTATTCCGTTTGAAACCGAGGTCTTTACAACGGGCTTGCCGTCGAAACGTGCCATTTCGACGTTTTTATCTGCGGCAATGATTATTCCGTCGCATTCTTCGATTTCCTTTTTTGTGAGCACGTTTTTAGCGCCGCCGGAGCCGTTGGTTTCGGCTTTGAGCGGATAGCCTAATTTTTCGCCCGCTTTTTCAAGTGCCTCTGCCGCCATATAGGTATGCGCTATGCCCGTCGGACAGGCTGTAACTGCGAGTATTCTGTAACCGTTCGGCTTTACTTCGGGTTTTACCGCTTCCTCAGGGTATTTCTCCGCTTCCTTTTTGTCGATTATTTCTAAAAATTCGTCCGTCGTTTTTGCGCCCCGTAGAGCCGCGCAAAATTCCGGTTCCATAAGCATTACCATAAGACGGGAGAGTATTTCGAGATGTAAATCTCCGTCAACGGGAGCGGCAATCATAAACAAAATGTCCGAGGGCTTGGAGTCGGGAGCGCCGTAATCAACGCCGTTCGGAACCGTTATCGCCGAAAGACCGGGAGTCTTTACGCTGTCCGATTTTGCGTGCGGAACGGCAATTCCTTCTCCGATTGCGGTCGAGCCCTGAGCCTCTCTTGCAAGGATAGCCTCCTTGTACGCCGCCTTGTCGGCAAGATTTCCTGCTTTTTCGTGCAGGGAAATCAGCTTGTCGATTGCCTCTTCCTTGTCGGTGAGAGAAACATTAAGAGCAATCGCATCCTTTTTTAATAAGTCGATGATTTTCATAAGTATTCCTCCTTATTTATACTCCGCGTTAAAGACGCGTTCAATTTCTTCACGGGTTGCAAGCTTTTCTGAAAAGGCCGTTGCGTTTCCGCACGCCGAGCCGAGTCTTAAAGCGTAGGAATAGTCGGCGGTCTTGATATATCCTGCCGTAAAGCCTGCTACCATACTGTCTCCGCAACCGACGGAGTTTATGAGCTTGCCCTTTGCGTTGCCTATTTTGTGGACGCATCCGTTTTCGTCCGTAAGCATTGCGCCGTCCTTTGCCATTGAAACAAGTACGTTTTTAGCACCCATTTCCTGAAGCTTTTTCGAATATTTCACAATGTCGTCATCACTCTTTATCTGGACCGAGAACAGGTCGCCGAGCTCGTGATGATTCGGCTTTATTAAAAACGGTTTGTATTTGAGCACGTTTTTGAGCAAATCGCCCGTTGCGTCAACCACGCAGTTTATATTTCTGTCGCCGACTCTCTCAAGTATTTGCTCGTAAATGTCATCGGGGAGGGTATTCGGGATAGAGCCTGCGAGGATAAGGTAATCTCCGCTCTTTATGCCGTCAAGCTTTCTTAAAAAGCTCTGCATATCCTCTTTTGTGATTTCGGGGCCGCAGGCGTTCAAATCAATTTCCTTGTCGGCCTTGATTTTGACGTTTATTCTCGTATCGCCGTTTTTAAGATAATTAAAGTCGCAGCTGATACTGTCGTTTTTGAGCATTTCTTCAAGCTTTTTTCCGGTAAAGCCTCCGAGAAAGCCGAGTGCCGTGTTGGGAATTCCGAGCTGTGTGAGTATGACCGACACGTTGATGCCTTTTCCGCCGTAATAGATTTCTTCGCCGTCCGTACGGTTTATGTCGTCGGTTCTGAGAGCTTTGAGCTTCATCACATAGTCGAGAGCCGGATTCAGAGTAACGGTGTAAACCATTAAGCAGTTACCTCCTTCACTACCGTTTTTGATTTAAGCTGTTCGTCATCGCATTTGTCGCAGACTATACACGCCGCCGCAACCGGTGAAAATGATACCGCCGAAACTTTTCCGAACTTTGTGTGGTCGCAAAGCACATAGGTTACAAAGCTTCGCTCTATGGCAACGGCTTTCAGCATTGCCTCCTCGGTGTCCGGAGTTGTAAAGCCCTGTTTTTCGCTGACTCCGTTTGTTCCGATGAACGCTTTTGAAAAGTTATATTTCTGAAGATTTGAAGCGGCTACTAAGCCTATGATTGCCTCGGTTGTGCTTTTTAATTCACCGCCGATAACAAAAACCTTGCAGCCCTTGGCCGTCAGCTCCTTTGCGTGGGCGATTCCGTTGGTTACAAAGGTTGCTTTGGAAGCGGTTATATATTTCGTCATAAGAAAGGTGGTCGTGCCTGCGTCGATAAAAACGAAATCATCATCATTTATCTGCGAAGCGGCATATTTTGCTATTTCTTCCTTTTCGTTTATGTTCATCAGCGATTTTTTGTTGAAATCCTCCTCGTTGTGGAGAAATTCCTGCCCGAGAACAGTTGCTCCGCCGTGAACCTTGTTTATTTTCCCGAGCTGGGAAAGAGCCAAAAGATCACGCCTTATCGTAGATTCGCTTGTTTCGAATTTTTCGGCAAGCTTTGAAACGGTAACCGAGCCGTTCTGACGCAGAATTTCAAGTATCTGCGCTCTTCTGTCGGTTGTAAGCATATTCACACCTCCGATATCTCTGTTGTGCCTTAATTATACAAAAACGTTCAAATGTAGTCAATATCGCGCAATAAAATTCAGCGTTTGTGCTTATAGTGTGCCCGTTTTGTTATCTAATATGCAATATTATTGAACCGCAAATGCGCACTTTTGCTCGTTTTAAATTTTTCAATCATAAAAATACGCATCGGATAACATAAAAAAATCCGCCCGAAAGGCGGACGACATCAGTCATAAATTCCGTTAACAGACGGAAAAACAGGCAATGAAAAACTGTGACTTTTTCGTTTTTCTCGTTTTTGACAAAAATAAAAAACCGAAAACCCTTGAAAACAAAGGTTTTCGGCATTGCTTGTGGCGCGCCAAAAGGGATTTGAACCCCCGACCTTCCGCTTAGGAGAAGCCCCCGAGGGGCATTTTTGACTCCCTACAAATCCCCGGAAATCCTTGATTTTACTGGCTTTTCTAGGATTTCACTGTTAGTAAATTCTTGTCCAAAACCTGCTAATTTTTCGTGGTTTTTTCACTTGTTTGAAATGGGAGAGTGTTTTTTGGGGGGTTCAAAATTTCTTGAAAAAATTTTTTGCAAACAAAAAAGCCGCCTATTTTCCTCGTATCGAGGTCAATAGACGGCGGGTAGAAATATTCATAATTTTGGTGTATAATAGGAAATTAAGAGAAAGACAAATTTGAAGTTGTACGAGATGTATAGTTATGACAGTGTATCATGTTGTTACTGATAGACCTATGAGTGTTGGTCAGAAAATCATCTTTGATGAGAACAATCATAGTGGTGTGTATCAGCGAGTTATGGATAAAATAGATGTTGTAAACGAAATATATAAGAATCCTGAGAATTATCAGGCTAATGAATTAGAACATCATACTTCTGTTGCGTTGAGGGAACTGGCAATGGAAGAAGTAAGAAAAGAAGAATATCCATTTTATCCATCGAGAATGAGTTGCTTATATGTATCTAGAACATATGAGGAAGCAGAACGATGGGGCGAGTTTTTTGCTCGTATCGGCAGACCAACATATTCAATTGTTGAATTGGAAGTAAAAGGTACTTACTTTATAGGAGATGCAACTAAGTGTTTTGATGGTCAAACGGATAAGTCTATAAATAAGGAACTTGCAAGACTGTATTGGGAAAATCCTCAGAGAGAAGATAATAAAAATGAGGTATGTGAGATGTTGGTTGATGGAGAAATAATGGTGCTTACAATTATAAAAGAGATAAATGCCAATATATAAGCCGTAAAATTTCAGTTTGTCGAACTTACTCTCAATTAGCAAAGACCGCTTACAAAAGTGTAGGCGGTCTCTTTTCGTGTTT
>ULQL01079310.1_pt1 | contig 12090 bp, 14 predicted proteins | sample 1954411 | NCBI WGS metagenome assembly ULQL01 (sample SAMEA4835654, study PRJEB28245) | human gut metagenome | biome: gut microbiome; material: fecal sample | place: Denmark | collected 2008 | reverse complement strand
TAACTATATTATTTTGTCCAACTTTTGGGGTTCACATCAAAAGTGAGGTCTTTTTTTATAATATTAAGAAAAATACAGTCTCATATTTTCTAATGTTTCTTTTGCAATTTGAGAAAAACTTACTTATATTGACAAAAAAAGTTTGTTATGATAATATAAAATAAAAAGGCTTTTTTATCTATATAATGGTAAAAATGACTGTTTTGAAAAATAAAAATATAAAATTTATATATAAGGAGGCATTTGTAATGAAAAAAGTTATTGCTATTTTAATGGTGATTTTCATGCTTACCGTAATATTTTACGGTTGCAGAAAAGGCGAGGTTAAAGATACGACGCTCTCTTCTGTAACGACGGCGACAACGGGAACAACGGCGAATACAACTACACCTCCCGTAAATACGACCGTTGACCATGTAAAAGAATACAATAAAGAAGAGTGGAATCGCCAGCTTGATAATTTAAAATACGGCGAGGCACCTGAATATTTAAAACAAATAGGCAAGCCGAGCGAAGAGGACGTTGCATTTATCAGGGAGCAAGAGGGAGACGGATATTATCTTGTTTCAGATCCCGCTCAGGTGTGGGATAAGGCGTTTTATGAAAGCAGATATCGTTGCACTTATATGGGAACATTTGATATTGGAGACGGAGAAAGCATAGTCTATTTTAAGGGATTTCCGAGTTCAAGCATTTTGGCGATCGTATCACCGAGTTTGGCATATTATAAAAAATCCGGAGAAATCCGGTATACAACTCCACAAGAATTAGAGGAATATGAAGAATTATTCGCTTTAAGGTACAGCGAATATCTTGATTTTTTCAATTTGGCGTCAGAGATAATTTATAGGGACGAATACAATGAAAAAGAGTGGGATCGTCAGCTTTATAATTTAAAATACGGCGAAGTCCCCGGATATTTAAAACAAATAGGTGTTCCGAGCGAAGAGGACGTTGCATTTATTCGAGAGCAAGTGGGAGACAGATATTATCTTGTTTCAGATCCCGCTCAGGTGTGGGATAAGGCGTACCATGAAAGTAGCTATATTTGCCTTTACATGGGAACATTTGACATTGGAGACGGGGAAAGCATAGTGTACTTTCATGGCACAGTCGGTTTCGATATTGTGGGGACGATAGCACCAAGTTTTGCATATTATAAAAAATCCGGGAAAGTCATACGAGCAACTCCCCGAGAATTGGAGGAATATGAAGAATTATTCTCATTAAGGTGCAGAGAATATATTGATTTTTCCGATGTGGCAGCAGAGATGATTTATAATGGCGGATACACTGAAAAAGAGTATAGGCGTCAGAATGATAATTTAAAATACGGTGAGGTCCCGGAATATTTAAAACAAATGGGTGTTCCGAGTGAAGAGGATATGGCAACAATATATGAATCTTATAAATATCCGCTTGTCTCAGACCCTGCACAATTATGGACAGATGAGAGTCTTATAAGATACGGCGGTTATAGATATGTTTATGTGGGCACATACGATATAGAAAATAATGAAAGCGTGCTGGTTTTCAGGCGTATGTGCTTGGGTACACTTGATGATTGTGTGTCTAGACCTGATGTAGTATATTATAAAAATAGTGGAAAGGTTGATTACTGCCGAGATACCGAAAAACTTTTAGGTGATAAACAATTCGAGCTATCATATTGGAGCATACATAGATATGACCATTTTTATGATGCTATTTTGGAGATTGTTTATAATACAAATAAAGGAGAATAAAAATGACTACTGCGCTTCCGCGTGAAATAAGGAAGGCTATTCGCAAGAAAAGGGCAAAGCGAATATTTCTTTTCTTGTCAGCTACAATATTGACAGCTGTTATAATTGCGATATGGGGGGACACGATATTTCCTTTTCCCGAAGGCTATACCGCACTAAAATACTTATGTTACGCAGTGCTTCTGATTTTACCGTTTTTCTATACAAAAGTTTACCTGATTTTTACCGATTTTAATTACATCGGAAAAATAAAGAAGGTAAAGGTTGTATCATTGGTAGATAATAAATCTGCCGCAAAACCAACTCGGGAACAGCTTTATAGAAAAAATGAAATACATATTACGGTTGAAGATGAAAAAGGAAGAAGTTTCAAGAAAAAGGTATACGAAGCTCCGGCTAAATTTAGTGAGAATTTAGATATGTATAAGGTTGGGGATAAAGTTTTGCATCTGCATGGTACCGCTACAACTGTCGTATTGCCCACCGCAGCGGATACTCACTGTTGCTGTTGTATGTGCGGCGGTGTGAATAACAAGCTCAACGATATTTGTACCCACTGCGGATTTCCATTGATCAAATCAATCAAATAATTTATCAAATAATAGGTGAAAAATGAAAAAATAGTACAAACGGCAGGAAGAAACGCACTGGGAGACTTCGCTCCCGATTTCGCGCATTACAATGACGATATTTTATTTGGAGAAAACTGGAACAACACCGATATAAGTTTAAAAACAAGATGCATTATTACCGTTGTGGCGCTTATGGCGCAGGGAATATGCGATAGCTCGATGAAGCATCATTTGCAGAATGCCAAAAACAACGGCGTTACAAGGGAAGAGATAGCGGCGTCGATTACTCATGCTGCGTTTTATGCGGGCTGGCCGAAGGCTTGGGCTGTATTCAATATGGCAAAAGAGGTATGGAACGAACAAACGCCCGCTCTTAGCGAAAAGGACAAATATCAGAATACGCTATTATTTCCTGTCGGAGCGCCGAACGACGCTTATGCGAAATATTTTAAAGGGCAGAGCTATCTTGCACCTGTATCAAAAGAGCAGGTGTTTATTGCGAACGTGACGTTTGAACCGAATTGCCGCAATAATTGGCATATTCATAACGCCGAAAAAGGCGGCGGGCAAATTCTTGTCTGTGTGGGCGGTGAAGGATATTATCAGGAATACGGAAAAACGGCAATCAAAATGAATCCCGGCGATGTTGTGAATATACCTGTCGGCGTAAAACACTGGCACGGAGCGGGGAAAGATAATTGGTTTTCGCATCTTGCAATAGAAGTTCCCGCCGAAAAGGGAAGCACGGAGTGGTGCGAACCCGTTTCGGACGAGGAATACGAAAATGTGGTAAAGTAATAGACGCGGGTATAAGCACGTCTTATATAAAGAGCTATAATTCAAAAATAAAAATCCGATAGACTTAATTTTGATCTGTCGGATTTTTTGTTTATAATTAGGAAGATGATTATTCTGTTTTCTCTATAAATTTTATTTTACTATGATTTTGTAATATATTATTAACGTTAATTTTTATTCGAACCACTTTACTTTCATAACAAAATTTTTGGCATCGTGATATCCTGCTTTTCCGTAATAATGTTCATGAAGTTCATCGGATACCGCTTGCATTTCTATACATGATGCTCCTTTGTTTATGACGCGCGTTTCGATTTCTTTTAATAAAGCACTGCCGTATCCTTTATTTTGATACTCTGTTGCTATAAGTATCTCTTCCAAAAAATATGATCGTATATCGTCGTACTGTTTAAAATATCCCATTACAAAGCCGACTGTGATATCTTTGTCTTTCATAATCAATCCATAAGAATCCTGTGTGGTCAATACCTGACAGATTCTCTTTTTTGCCGTGGCTTCTGTCCAACAACTGTTTTCTTGTTCATTGTAATAAGAAATATAAACAGGGATTACAGATGATATATCCGAAATATCTATTTCTTTGATTTCCATAAGAAATATCCCTTTTTCTTTGATTTTCTTATATGAATTATATCACATACAAAATACTATTACAAGGCGTAATTACACAAGAAAGCATACTGAAGCGATTTTTCGTTCGATATGCTTTTTTAGGAGAAGTGTACCTCGAACCGAATATTAGTAGCATTAAGATTCAATCAATTTTAATTTTTTAATATAAACAGGATCATTGTTTTTTGCTTTACAACTGAATGAAAATTCATATCCGAGTTTTTTATAAAATTCGGGTGCTGTGCTTGTCGTTAATATGCTTTTATATATTCCGTTTTTATAAAAATATTCTTCTGCAAGCTTCATAAGCGCAGCTCCGTGTCCGCAAAGTCTATACTTTTTATTTACCCATAGCTCTCTGATAAAACCATATGGTTCTTCAAAAAAATCATCGGAAAATATTGTGGGTTTTACCTGAATAAACCCAATACAGTCATTATTGTTGTTATACCGTATAAATGCTATGGTCTCTTTGTCTTTATTCATTTGTTTGAATAAATCTTCCCAATCGGACACAATAATTCCCAACTCTTGAAAATATTGTTTGAAAGCGACTTGAAAAATACTGTTTGAAAAATCGGTTATTTGTTTTTCGATCATAAACACCTCAAATATTATATATAAATATGATACTACAAATAAAATCATTTTTCAAGCGTATAACATATTAATGTAAAATCCTTGATAGTATAAAAAATTCCAAAATTTTTCGAGGATTTTGGCGGAGGGAAATATTACAGAACATGGGAATCGTAGGGACTTGTCAGGGGAGTGAAGGGAAACGTCATTGACGATGATGTTGCGGCTAAATATATACGCGAGATATATGATACTTACGGTATACGCCCTTACCGTTGGGGATATGGCTAATGGCACGCCAAAGAATTTGCAAAGATAGTCGCGTGGTATAATAGAAAACTCCCCGCTTTTACATGGGGAGTTTTCTATTATACCATCAATTTTTAAGCAAAGTACCAGAGGAAATTATAAAAAATATGTATAGGGCTTATCGAAGAGCGAAATTCTTTTGAGAGGAGCGTACAGGAACAACTAAATCTGCAACATCTCGCAGTTCTTCTAAATCTATGTTTAGAAATAACACGAGCCTTGCCAAAGTAACCGAGCCCGGGAATCTTCTGCCGGATTCGATTTTTTGATACCAACGAATAGATACAGAGACTGCTTCGGCTACTTCGCTTTGAGTATATCCGAGGTCATTTCTTGCTTTTAACAAGGCACTTGCAAATTTATATGCCATTTTCATGATAAAACCTCCAAAATTTTGAGGAGTATTCTATCAATTAAATAACGTAATGAAAACGTCCTAACAGTCCAAAAATTGAATTATGACGAAAAATTTTCTTTTTTGTCGATAAAAATATGGAAAATTATAGCGGATTGAAAGAAAAAAGGAAGCAACTGATATCAGTTGCTTTCTTTTTTACATACAATCCTCGGAACACCATGCACGCTTTTGGGGATTGTAAATTTTTTTATGTATCTTTATCAAGAATTTGTTTTTGTACTACAAGATATTGCCCTAAATCTACGATCTTATGCTTGGGTAATTTGCTTCGATATATTTTTTAAGCTCCGAATAATTTTCAACGTATTTCAGGTTGAATATGGTATTTTTGATTCTCAAGCTACAACGATTTGCTACTTTATCTGCCTTTGACTGAGTAAGCACGATGTCAGATGCGGGAATGTCGTACACTTGATAATGAGCTTTCTTGGTTTTCCCGTCAAGATACAAGACATCACCCTTAAATCTCAGGGTAAAAATGTTGTTTATTCTGACTTGTATCAACGAAATTATGGTGGTTAAGCCGAAAAACGCCGAGCTGATGCCGAGTATATATAGATTAATGGGGTCTTGCAAAAGCGAATAGATAATGAGCGCTATCCAAATCGGGATAATTATGATCGCAAAGCTGGCAAAATTGTAAGCAGCGACCTTTTTTGCATTTGTCTGTGTGACAAATTCTTTCATAACTGTTCCTCCTAAAATTGAATAGCCGCAAGGAAAATTCCTTGCGGCTATTGCGGTTATAAGCCGCATATGGCGGAGGGAAAGGGATTCGAACCCTTGTGGGATTGCTCCCAAACGGTTTTCAAGACCGCCTCGTTATGACCGCTTCGATATCCCTCCGTGTATTTATATTACACATTGTTTATTCATAATATCATATTTTCTTTTTTTTGTCAATATTATGCTCTCAATATATTCCGTGTAATTGAAAAAATTATCTATACATGAAATCTCATATCATTGTAAAGTTTTTATCTTTACAACATTTTATATAAAAACATATTTTATATTGAAAGAATTATTCTCAAATGTTAAAATAAAAATAAGGATTTTTTCTTTTTCATCCGTATAAATGTTAAAGATAATCAAAAATCCTTTCGGGAGGGCAGGATGGACAACGGGGCGGAATATTACCGTCGCTTTCTGGACGGAGACGAGGTTGCTTTCAATAATATAATGAGTGAATACCGAGACATGCTTACATATTTTATATTCCGATATGTCAAAAACATGGACACCGCGGAGGATATTGCAATAGATGTTTTTACTTATATTACGATTCATCGGCACAAATATAATTTCAAAACATCGTTTAAAACGTATCTGTTCATGCTCGGAAGAAGCCGCGCGATAGATCATATAAGGCATGAGGGCGTTTTAAATGCGGATAGCATATCGGAAAACGTTATTTCAAATGAAATTTCTCCCGAACTTGCGGTGATATCAAAAGAACAGAAAGAAAAACTTGCATTAGCTGTCGAAGAGCTTCCGGAGAATATGAAAATTGCCGTATATCTTGTTTATTTTGAAAATCTTTCATATGCCGATACCGCAAAGGTCTTAAAAAAGAGTGTGAAACAGATAGACAATATTTTATATCGTGCAAAAAATTTGCTGCGCGAAAAGTTGAAAAACGGAGGTGAAGTTTTGTTTTGAGAAGATCGGATGATGAATTTTTTGCGGAAGTTGAAAAGCGACGCGAAAAATATTATGAAAAAAGACATAAAAGAATAAAATCCGTAATCAATTTCTGTGTTCCTTTCTTTGTTTTGACGGTTTTTGCGACTGTTTTTTCTGCGATTATACTTCCGTCTTTTAGGTGTGGCTCTAATAATTATAGCGAGAAATATAATGATACAGACGTAAATATAAAATTTATATATGAAAATTCCGAAAGCGATACAGAAAATAGTTTTACTGTTACGGATTCCGATAGATCAGAGCAATTATATCAATTTATTTCCGGATATTTCGATCGTGATTCCTATGATAAAAGTGATTTTAGTGTTCCGACCACGAGCATCGGCGATTCGTCAAATGAGGGAAATGATAAATTTGATGAACATATAGAACTTGTTTTCATTAAGCATAGCGGTAATATAGCTTTGGGCGGAGATAATATCACAGAAAACCGCTATTATATATATAGAAATCGTATTATATCTGAAAATACTCTATGGATAATAAACGAGCATGAATATGATGAGATTATTTCGGAAATAAAATCAATTTATACATCAATGGAATAGGAGGTATATATGAAAAGAAAAACAGCATTCATAATGGCGACAATATTTCTTTTGGTAGTTTTTGTGCCGTTCCATGTCTTTGCCGACACGGGACCCAAGCCCTCGGTGAATATAAAAGTAGAAGGCTATGAGGGAAAAGCTTTCTACATCACGCTGTTTTCGGCTCGTCCTTCCACAGGTCCCCATTCGGCATACAACGGAGAGGACGGATACGCAAGGTATCATGAGGGCGATGAAGGTTATGAAATCTGGAAGATGTTTTGTGAGCATTCTCCTTCGGACGGCTTTTATTTTTTACAGGAATTCTCTTTTTGCGAAGACGGAAACTACCGTTGGGGATATTATCCTCCGCGTACATTTAAAGTTCATATTTATTTTCCCGATAGTGGGGAATATGTTGTAAGCGACACATATGAAACATATGCTTTTGACAGCTATTACAAGCTCACACTTTCGCGTGACGAAAGCGGAAAGCTTTTATTTGAAAAAGCAGAGAAAAATTATAATTACGGTCTGGAAATTATTTCTCTTGCGGCAAGAATCGTTATAACGCTTGCTTTGGAGATACTTATAGCTCTTGCTTTCGGATACAGAGCAAAAAAACAGATACTTTTTATAGCTGTTGTAAACGCCGTAACAAACATTTCATTGAACGTTGCGCTTAACATTTTCAATTATTATGAAGGACAGCTTGTATTCATGCTGATGTATGTGCTTCTAGAAATTATTGTATTTATAGCAGAGGCTGTCTTGTATCTGTTGTTCCTCGGAAGATTCAAAGAGAGGGAAGAGAAACGCGGCATATATGTTGTTTATGCATTTGTATCAAATGCGGTTTCATTTGGAGCGGGGCTCGTTTTGGCTCATATTATACCTGGAATATTTTAAGAGAAAAAATGATTTTTTTAATCTGTATAAAATACAGTATACAATAGTATAAAATCTGTATTGCAAAAAACAAATAAAATATAAAGTATAAACGGAGGTTTTAAGATGAAAAAAGTATTGACTAGTGTTCTTGCGGCACTGCTTGCATTATCTGTCGTTTTCATCAATGTGAGGTGCATGAAAATGGGAGCGACAGACCTTATGCGTGATATCACGCGAAAAGAAGTTGACGGGAAAAATCCTGACGATGAATTTAAAAGCGCATATTTGAACTTTACGGCGGAGCTTTTTAAAAAATCCGTCGAGAAATCCAAAAATGACGGTGAAGGCAATGCTCTTATTTCTCCGTTTTCGGTCATGGTGGCTCTTTCCATGACGGCTAACGGAGCGGGCGGAAACACGCTTTCGGAAATGGAAGAGGTTCTCGGCAAAAATATAGATATAGAGACACTTAATAAATATTTATACACTTATATAGAATCGCTTTATTCGGGAGAAAAGTGCAAGCTTTCGGTTGCAAATTCCATATGGCTGCGCGACACAACATCGCTTTCAGTCAAAAAGAATTTCCTGCAAAAAAATATGGATTATTACAACGCCGCTATTTATAAAAGTATGTTTGACGCAAAGGGCGCCGATGATATAAACTCCTGGGTCAAAAAGCACACGGACGGAATGATAGAAAAGTTAGTGGACAAAATAGACGATGACACGATGATGCTTTTAATCAACGCCGTTGCTTTCGATGCCGAGTGGGCAAAAAAGTATGATGTCATATATGAAGGAAAATTCACTTCTTTGGCAGGAGAGAGAAGAACGGTCGACATTATGCGCTCTTTGGAGGAAAAGTATATAGATGACGGCAGCGCAACAGGTTTTATAAAAGAGTATAAAGGCGGAAAATACAGTTTTGCGGCGATTCTTCCGAATTCGGAGGACATATATTCCTATGTCGAAAATATGACAGAGGGAAGTATAGCGAAACTCCTTTCAGGTGTTTCTTACGAACCGGTAAAGACCGAAATGCCGAAATTTTCCTCTGATTTTTCGATATCGATGGAAGAGTGCCTTAAAGACATGGGAATAAAAGATGCTTTTTCCGCAATTGCGGATTTTTCGGAAATGTCGGAAAATAAACTCTCTATAAGTAAGGTTGTTCATAAAACGCATATAACCGTCAACGAAAAAGGAACGAAAGCGTCAGCTGTGACTGGTGTTACAATGAAGAATACAGCAGTCCTCACGCCTGCCACTACAAAAGAAGTTGTTCTCGACAGACCTTTTGTGTATATGATATTGGACAACGAAAACAATATGCCTGTATTTATCGGCATGGTGACAGACATAAAATAACTTACCTTTCTTTCGGAGAAAGGTAAGCCAAAGAACTCTGCACCGAGCACACCATTTTATTTTGGCAAAGCTTTTGAGGTTCCAAGGGACTTTTCCCGAAAACTCCCTTGTGTCAGGGTTTGGGGCGGAAGCCCCAACTGACAATGCAGACGAAAAAACGCGGATTTCTCCGCGTTTTTTATATTGTCAAAAAATGTTGGAACTGCCGTTCCAAGCCTCCGCTTCAAGGGGCTTTTTGAAAAAAGCCCCTTGAAAATCCGCAAAAACTTCGTACCGATATACCAAAGCGATAATTTTTGTTTTTACATGCCGCGCTTTATTCTTTCGAGAGCGCTTTTTTCGATTCTCGATACCTGCGCTTGCGAGATTCCTATTTCTTCCGCTATCTCCATTTGCGTTTTGCCTCTGAAAAAGCGCATGTTTATTATAGACGTTTCGCGCGGTGAAAGCTTGCTCATTGCGCTTTCAAGCGCGATATTTTCTATCCAGCGCTCGTCCGTATTCTCTTCGTCGCGTATACCGTCCATTACAAAAACGGAATCCGTTCCGTCCGAATACACGGGATCATAGATAGAAATGGGTTCTACTATCGCTTCAAGCGCCGCAACGACATTTTCCTCGGGAACTCCCATTTCTTTTGCTATTTCGGCGGATGTGGGATCACGACCGAGTTTTTTTACAAGAACTTCCTTTACCGAAAGTGCATGGTATGCCGTATCGCGTGTGCCGCGGCTGACCCTTAACATATTGTTGTCGCGAAGATATCGCCTTATTTCGCCTATTATCATCGGAACGGCATAGGTGCTGAATTTTACTCCGACGGATATATCGAAATTGTCTATCGCTTTTATAAGACCTATGCAACCGACCTGAAAAAGATCGTCGGCAGAGCCGTTTCTTCCCGCAAAACGCTGTATAACGCTTAATACGAGTCTCAGGTTTCCGTCTATCAGTTCTTCACGCGCTTTTTTGTCGCCTTCCGAAACTTTCTTTAAAAGTTCGTCGGTCTCCTTAGAAGTAAGAGTTTTTAATTTAGATGTGTTTATTCCGCAGATTTCGACTTTATTATAATACATATCGTCCCTCTGTGACATTTTTTTCATGTAAGAAAAGTATTGCCGCAAAGGATATTTTTTTATGCATGGACGGTTTACGCTATTTATTTCCAATTTTCTGAAAAATACGCCTTAAAATTACAAAATATATTCGAAATCATATTGAAAAAAAGCGAGATATTTGATAAAATTATTTTAAATTCATTTTTGTTTCGGTGAAAAATGGTTGGACTTAAACGACTTTTAAGCTATGCACGCCGCGCTTGCGACGATTATAATATGATAGAGGACGGCGATGTTATAGCCATCGGCGTTTCGGCGGGGAAAGACTCTCTTTCACTTCTTTACACCCTGTCTTATCTTTCAAGATTTTACCCGAAGAAATTCAAAGTTATCGCGATAACGGTCGATATGCATTTTGACGCTTTGGGAGAGGGCAGGACTGCTTCCGATTATTCCGAAATAAAAAAGCTCTGCGATACGCTCGGCGTTGAATATTATATAGAAAATTCCGATATAGCGAAGATCGTTTTCGATATCCGCAAGGAAGAAAATCCCTGTTCTCTTTGCGCGAAGCTTCGCCGCGGCGCGCTTAACGAGAGCGCCAAAAGGCACGGGGCGAATAAAGTGGCTCTGGGACATCATTTTGACGATGCCGTGCAAACTTTTATGCTGAACCTTTTTTACGAGGGAAGAGTCGGTTGTTTTTCTCCCGTGACATATCTTGACAGAACTGATATAACGGTGCTTCGTCCGCTTGTATATGCTCCGGAAAAGGACATAGAATACTTCGCGCGGCACACGGAGCTTCCCGTGATAAAAAGCTCTTGTCCCGCCAACAAAAAGACGGAGAGAGAAGAGATGAAAAAACTTCTTTCCGAAATAGAAAAAGATAACAAAGGGCTTCGGCACCGCATTTTCGGCGCTATGCAGCGCGGTCATATTTCCGGGTTCAAAGAATCCAAAATAAAAAATTACGACGACGAAAACGCGTGAAATTTTTTGTTGAATAACATTTTTTTCTCCGCAAAAAATAAGAAAAAAGTTTTTTCGGAGGAAAACATGGATAAAGACCGAGAATTTCCGGAATTATCCCAAAAATATTGCCCGCATTTGGAGAGCAATGTTACGATGATGTCGGAAAACGGCGAAACAGCTTGTCTGTCTTCTCATCTTTGCAGGGAGGATAGGCGCATTGTATGCGATCATTATATGAGTTCTCGCCCCGTAGGCGAAGAACAAAAAAGAATATAAATGAAATATTTTTTACAGAGGTTAAAAAAATGGCTTTTGAATTTTCAGACAAATATCTTAAAAGCACAATAACAAAAGAGGATCTTGACGGCATAGCGGGGGAAGTCGACGCGGCAGTCAAAACTCTCGAAGGCAGAAACGGCGCGGGCTCTGACTTTCTCGGCTGGGTAGATCTTCCCGTAAATTATGACCGTGAAGAGGTCGCGCGTGTTGTTGCGGCGGCGGAAAAAA
>ULQL01069409.1_pt1 | contig 12108 bp, 10 predicted proteins | sample 1954411 | NCBI WGS metagenome assembly ULQL01 (sample SAMEA4835654, study PRJEB28245) | human gut metagenome | biome: gut microbiome; material: fecal sample | place: Denmark | collected 2008 | reverse complement strand
AATGTCCGGTTATTTCAATAATTCCAGCGATGATAGTTATTCATCAGAGTACACATATGATGAAGAATATTATCAGGACTATAATTCATATGCTTCCGATGGCGGTAATTGGGATGCACCTGTTAATGATAATGCGTATACAAGCCGTAATATATATCATTATGCAGAAGGTGCAAGAGGAAATATTACCGGAAGCTTTGTTATAGCAAAAGGCAAATATATCTGGACGATAGAAGAAGATTTTACATTATTCATAAAGAGTATATCAGAAAGCAGTGATAAGCTTTTATCAGGTATAGATAACAGAAGGAAAGGAAGCATATCGGATACAAGAAGGGCAGTTATAAAAGCACAGCTTGCATATCTTTTAGCCCAGCAGTATATAGATGCAACCTACACACTTAATGAACTTATCACACCGGTAAAGCAGAATAATGCACAGATATTTTATATAGACTCAATGCTTGAAATACAAGCTAATGCCCCATTTTTACGGGCAGGTATGACACTATACCCACAATCACTTAAAAATCACCGTCTATATTTAAAGACTAAATCGGGAAATGCCGCAGGCTATATGTCATTCAGGGACGACAGGCTATATTACATAATAATTCCACTTCTTGAACAAAAAAGAGCACAGGTAAAAGTCCAGATTGCCACCAGGCAGGATAAGAACAACACAAGACACAATGTGAAATACAAGAATCTTGACTTTTGGATAAAAATTTCTGATAATAATTCAGGAACATTTCCTGAAAGCATAAATATGCAGATTGAGGAAATACTTACTAAATATTCTAAAATGTAATTGGAGGACAATCAATGAATAGACATATAGATAAAGCAATGCAGTTAAGAAATGAAACCCCGATGGTAAGCAACTGTGCCCAGACAATAATGAGAGCCTACGCCGATGAATTAGGAATGACCGAACAGCAGGCAGCAGCAATAGGCTGTAACTTTGGTGGCGGAATGAAATGCGGCGGCACTTGTGGAGCAATAACAAGTGCTCTTATGGTATTAGGTGCAAAAGGAATAGACTCCCCAGCCGTAATAACAGAATTCAGAAAAAGAATAGCCGCCAACCACGATGGCTTAACAGATTGCGTAGACCTTCTAAGAAACAACGCCCGGAAAGGCGGAGTAAAGAAGGAACATTGCGATAATATGATAAAAGAGTCCATAGAATTAATAGACGAAATCACCAACAAAGAAGATTAATGTTGCAAAATATTTCAACAAGTGCTATAGTAATAAACAATTAAATAAAAAACAAATAGAGTGAATTTCAAAGAGTTCACGAAGGGGAGCACCACCACCGGCGCTTCCTTTCGTGAACTCTTTTTTGCGTGAGTAGCGATGAGAATACACTAACAAAGACACTTGCCGAACTCTGCTTGCAGAAGTGAGCAAGAGGCTTTGTTAGCGTATTCGAGGAGCACCGCGACAGTGACAGAGCGAAGCTCTGGAACGCGCTACTCACGCAAAAACAGTGGAGGGACGCCACCCAGCAAACCTTATCCCCTCAGTCAGCGACCCGCAGACAGAGGAAGCAAAGCTTCCAAATGTCGTCCGACAAAGCTAATTCCCCCTCCCACGTCAGCGACCCGCAGACAGAGGAAGCGAAGCTTCCAAATGTCGTCCGTCCTCCAAAAAAAATTCACTCTCTCAATCCCCAAAGAAAGAAGGACCAGCAATGATAACAATAAAATTCAACGGCAAACCCACCCAAATCCCTACATCAACCCCAATCACCACCTTCCTCACTACCCACAACTACAACCCGATCCATGTAGTAGTCGAACTCAACGAGGTCATAATCCCGAAAGACTCCTACCCCACCACAACCCTGTCACCAGATGACACCTTAGAAATCCTGACATTTATGGGCGGCGGTCAATAACCTTCCGTTATTAACCCCACCCCACCCAACAACCCTTACCAATAAATAACCAAAAAGAAAAGAGGACAAAACAATGAACAACAACGACACATTCAAATTAGGAAAATACGAATTCACATCAAGATTTATCTTAGGCTCAGGAAAATATTCCCTTGAATTAATAGACGCCGCCGTAAAACAGGCAGAAGCACAGATAGTAACACTTGCACTAAGAAGAGCCAACGATGGCGGAATTGCCAATATTCTTGATTATATTCCAGAAAATGTAAAGCTTCTCCCTAACACATCAGGTGCAAGAAACGCAGAAGAAGCTGTAAGAATTGCAAGACTTTCAAGAGAATTATGCCACAGTGATATGGTTAAGATAGAAGTTATAAGAGATACTAAATATCTTCTTCCAGACAACTACGAAACAGCCAAAGCAACAGAGATACTTGCCAAAGAAGGCTTTGTAGTAATGCCATATATGTATCCAGACCTTAATGCAGCAAGAGATATGCAGAATGCAGGAGCTGCCTGTATTATGCCGCTTGCAGCACCAATTGGTTCTAACAGAGGTGTATGCACTAAAGATTTTATACAGATACTTATTGACGAAATTGATCTTCCAATTATTGTAGATGCAGGTATAGGTCGTCCATCACAGGCATGTGAAGTTATGGAAATGGGTGCAGCTGCGGTGATGGCTAATACAGCTATAGCGACAGCAGGAGATATTCCAGCGATGGCATCAGCATTTAAGAATGCAATAAATGCAGGACGTGAAGCTTATCTTTCAGGCCTTGGAAGAGTAAAGAAGGACGGTGCAAGTGCATCATCTCCATTAACAGGCTATATACACGAATAATAATGCAATAGATTACAGAAACGAGGATAATTATGAGCGACAGCAAAGATATGCACATCAATGAAAGTATATTGAGTGATGAAATAAGAGAAGATTTGAAGAAAAACAGAACTAACCATATGGAATATCTTCCAGATATGGAAGTACTTGAGTCAGATATACAGCAAAAAGTTATAGATGCTATGAACAATTATGACTACGATAAATATACAGCAAAGGATGTTCTTAATGCTATCAATAAAAGCAACAGGACACCAGAGGATTTTGCTGCTCTTTTATCACCAGCTGCACTTCCGTATCTTGAACAGATGGCACAGGCAGCCAAGGATGAGAAAGAAAGACATTTTGGTAATTCCATATGTTTTTTTACACCTATATATATTGCTAATTACTGTGAGAATTATTGTATATATTGTGGTTTTAACTGCCACAACAAGATTAAGAGAGCCAAGCTTAATGCACAGGAAATAGAGGAAGAAATGGAAGCAATTGCAAGGTCAGGCTTGCAGGAGATACTTATTCTTACAGGTGAAAGCAAGAAAATGTCAAGTGTGGAATACATAGGAGAAGCCTGTAAAATAGCAAGAAAATATTTCAAGGTTGTTGGACTTGAAGTATATCCCATGAATTCAGATGAGTATGCTTATCTTCATAAATGTGGTGCTGACTATGTAACTGTATTTCAGGAAACCTACAATTCAGACAAATATGAGACACTTCATCTTGCAGGACATAAGAGAGTATTCCCATACAGGCTTAATGCACAGGAACGTGCATTAAAGGGAGGTATGAGAGGAGTTGGTTTTGCTGCACTTTTAGGACTTGATGATTTCAGAAAAGATGCTTTTGCTACAGGTATGCACGCATATTTATTACAACGCAAATACCCACAGGCAGAGATAGCATTTTCTTGTCCAAGATTACGTCCAATAATCAATAATGACAGAATTAATCCTAAAGATGTACACGAAGCACAGTTATTGCAGGTCGTAACAGCATACAGATTATTTATGCCATTTGCCAGTATAACAGTATCTACAAGAGAGTGTGCCCGTGTGCGTGATAATCTTATGAATATAGCGGCAACTAAAATATCAGCAGGTGTAAGTACGGGCATAGGAAGCCATTCAGAAGATATTGAAGAAAAAGACAGAGGCGATGAGCAGTTTGAAATATCAGACGGAAGAGATGTTAAGCAGGTATATGATGACCTTGTAAAAATCGGACTTCAGCCAGTTATGAGTGACTATATATACTGTGGCTGATTAAGATTAAGGAGATTAGGAATTATGCAGGACGTGATTGCAATTACTAACCGCAGGCTTTGTGACAGACCATTTTTAGAACAGATAGAAAGAGTATGCAAGCTTTATCCAGCAGCTGTTATTCTAAGAGAGAAGGATCTAAGTGATGCTGAATATGCTGCACTTGCTGCAGATGTTTATTCGGTCTGTAAGAAATATAACGTAAGACTGATATTGCATACTTATGTTGCAGTGGCAGAAAAGACTGGCATTAATGCTATACATTTGTCAATTGATAATCTAAGAAAATATCATAGTCAGCTTAAAGATAGTAATGTAGCTATAAAAGGTTGTTCAATCCATTCAGTTCAGGAAGCCATTGAAGCGGCAGAACTTGGTGCTTCTTACATTACGGCAGGACATATATATAGTACGGATTGTAAAAGAGGTGTTCCACCAAGAGGTCTGGAATTTCTGAAAGCAGTATGTGAAAATGTTAATATTCCGGTATATGCCATTGGTGGAATTAACATAGATGGCAGCCGCAGGCAGGAAGTACAAGAGTGTGGTGCAAAGGGAAGCTGTATTATGTCTGGAATGATGAAGGCATAAATAAAAACAAAGCTTGCATAATAATATTATAAAAATAATATAGTAAAAATAAGTTGACTTTTTGATAGAAAATGATACACTAATATTAGTAGTTGTTACTATTATTGGTGTATCATTTTTGATTTAAATCCAATAATGAGCGTGATTTATCAAATGGATATTATGTACATATAAAATATTAAACAAGTAACAGTATATAATGACAATATTAATTTAATGTAATTTGAATAGAGGAGTTACAATATGGCAACAGTAAAAAGAAGCAGACAAAGAGATGCAATCAGGAGCTTTTTGATGTCAAGAAAAGACCACCCTACGGCAGAGGTTGTGTATGATAATGTCAGTAAAGAGTTTCCTAACATAAGTCTTGGAACTGTATACAGAAATCTTACATTCCTTGTAGACAATGGAATGGCTATGAAAGTGCCGTGTAGTGATGGTTCGGTGCATTTTGACGGCAACGTGAACCCACACTACCATTTTCAATGTGTCAATTGTGGCAAAGTTATGGATTTGAACTTTGACTCACGGGAAGTTGAGAAGAATTTTAATGAAGCGGCGGCAAAGAATTTTGATGGTACAATCCGGGGAAATGTGACATTCTTCTATGGAGAATGTTCTGAGTGTACAGATAAGTAAATATATTAATAGGAATTATTGCTATTTTGCTTGACAAATGAAATAAGGAGTGTTATATTAAACTCACAAACAGTAATAATTACTATTTTTAATAAATTAAACAAGAAAAGGAGATTAAGATTATGAAGTATGTATGTACAGTATGCGGTTATGTTTATGAAGGAGAGTCACTTCCAGCAGATTATGTCTGTCCAGTATGTAAGGCACCAGCAGACAAGTTCTTAGCTCAGGGAGATGACAAGGTATGGGCTGCTGAGCACGTTGTAGGAGTTGCTAAGGGAGTAAGCGAAGATATTATTGAAGATTTAAGAGCTAACTTCAATGGTGAATGTTCAGAGGTTGGTATGTATCTTGCTATGGCTAGAGTTGCTCACAGAGAAGGTTATCCAGAAGTAGGTCTTTACTATGAAAAGGCAGCTTGGGAAGAAGCTGAACACGCAGCTAAGTTCGCAGAGCTTCTCGGTGAAGTTGTAACAGACAGTACTAAGAAGAACCTTGAGATGAGAGTGGAAGCAGAAAATGGAGCTACAGCAGGTAAGACAGACCTTGCTAAGAGAGCTAAGGCTGCTAATCTTGATGCAATTCACGACACAGTTCATGAGATGGCTAGAGATGAGGCTAGACACGGTAAGGCATTTGAAGGTCTTTTAAAGAGATACTTCGGTTAATCATAAGCTGGTATATGAGTAGTATACAGTATCAGAATTAATGGTACAGTTAATTGGATAGCTTACATTAATCAATAGATTAATAAAGTATTATTACTGCCGTCAGTATTACACTGGCGGCAGTTTTTATATAATAGGGAATTTAATGTCATAAAATTCTATAGTAAGTTTCATTAAAACATTAAATGTCAGCGTGACATTTTCTCCAATATGTGATATTGTATATTCAATTAAGAGTTTCGTAGAAAATGGTCGAATAATAATGAAGAATAAAAGCTTGTTTTTTGCAAGTTAAACAAGTGCTGTTGGTGTACAGTGCTGGAATGGAGAACTTCAATGGAGAATGATTTAGAGCTGGAAGACAGAATACTTACAATGCTGTCAACCCAATATGAGGGGATTTATCAGATTGATATTGATAATGATAGTGTTCTGTGTATTTATAATAGGGGTAATAAGTTTAAGAAAGACGGTTATGTAGAGTTAGAACAGTGGGTTCAGAGAATGGTTGACAGATGTCATTATGAGGACAGAGGCAGGCTGTTAGATTTAATATCAGTAGAGGCAGTTAAAGGCTTTGGCAGTAACGATGAATTTAAGAAAAAGCTTGATGTAAGACTTATGTATGATGGTAAATATAAGTGGATATTAGTGACACTTATGTATGATAAGACATTTAACCAGATAACAGTGACAGAACGTGATGTATCACACAGATATGAATATTATGAGATAATAAAGCGTAAAAATGCTGAACTTAGAAAGCTTTTGCAGACAACAGAGCAGTATAAAGATGCACTTATGTCAGAGTCAATTGTTATGTATCAGGTTAATTTTTCAAAAGATACAATAGAAAATGGCATATATCAGCGAAAGAATAATAAAATGTATAGCGCACTCGATACAGTAGGTATTAGTACATCTAGTTCTTATGATGAATATTGCAGAAGGTGGCAGAAAAGGGTTTCCAAGGATACAATTGAAGATTATTTAAAGCTTGCAACGTCAAAGAAGATTATTGAACTATTTAATAATGGTAATACTATTGTATCTATTGATTACAGGACAATGGATACACAGGATACGGAGATGTGGATTGATAAGTCTATATATCTGTCAAAGGACAAGCTTACAGATGATATTTTAGGAATTATAAGCTTAAGAAATGTTACAGAAAGATATAGACAGGAATATTTGAAACAACGTCTGGAAAAGCAGGCATCACTTGACCTGCTTACAGGTCTTTATAATCACGTTACTGGAGAATTGCTTATAAAGAGCAGGATTGATAACAGCGCCCATATGTATTCGGCATTTGTTATATTTGATATAGACTCGTTTAAATTAGTTAATGATACTTATGGCCATTATTTTGGCGACTGTGTTATACAATATGTTGCCAAGAGATTAGCAGAATGTACAAGGGAAGATCAGGATATAGCGATAAGGTATGGAGGCGATGAGTTTGTTGTATATATTGAATATAAAGACAGCGATAATATCGAAGATATCGTGAAGAGAATATTTAATTATGTAACAGATGAGTACGATGGTTATAAGATAAGCGTAAGTATGGGGATAAGCTTATCTGTTAATTGTGGTTTACATTATTATAATATGTACCAGTGTGCAGATAAAGCGTTATATGAAGCCAAGAAATCGGGACGTGGATGTTATAGGTTTTATTCTGAATAATAACAAGGTGTCACATAAAATGAATTATTTAATGTTAGTAAGGCAGTGAATAGTTCATTCGTGTGACACCATTATTTTTATAAGAGAATATTTATTATTATTAGATTTCTTCCACCAATATGTATTGCATTAAGTAATTATTTATAAGCATATTTCCTCAAGCAATTTTGCCGTAATAGCGACATCGTCCATAGATATTCCAGAGTAGTTGACAATTGCTATATGCGAATAATTATCAGGTGAATAGCTGTTTCCAGTTATATAGTCAGAAAGAAATGATATGAGAAGTCCTTTCTTGCTGGCTTTTTGCTTTAGCTGCTCATCAGTTAATTCTGTGTCGTATTTTAGGAGAAAATGCAGTCCCGAATTTTCCTCGTATATATTAATACGGTCTTTGATACTGCTTTTCATAAGCAGACCTATAAGATTATCCCTTATGTCACGGTAGTGATTGCGCATACGGTTAATGTGTTTATCAAGAAAGCCGTCTTCAATAAAATGTGCCAGAGTATATTGTTCAAAGTTAGATACTGTACAGGCATAGAAGCCAAGCTGCTGTTTGAAGCGTTCAAGGAGCGGCACAGGAAGAACCATATAACTAATTCTTATAGTTGAGGCAAGACTTTTTGTAAATGTATTAAAATATATTACCTTGTCTGTGGCATCGATTGAAAAGAGTGATGGTATTGGCTTTCCCTGAAGTCGGAATTCACTGTCGTAGTCGTCCTCTATTATGTATCTGCCGGGCGAGTTGTTAGCCCATTGTAACAGACCATATCTTCTGCTTATAGATGTAACTATACCAGTAGGAAAATGGTGTGACGGAGATATCTGTATTATCTGGGAATTCGCAAGTCCAATGCTGTCAGGTATTACACCTTCATCATCCATATCAAGTGCGTTGACCTTGACACCTAATGAGCGGTATATATTTACGATTTTTCTGGAACTTGGATTTTCAAGTCCGTAGGCAAGGTCACGTCCAAGAAGCTGAACGATAAGCCCATATAAATATTCAGTTCCAGCACCAATAATAATCTGCTCAGGATTTACTGTAATTCCCCTGAATTCATATAGATGATGTGCAATGGCGCGGCGCAGTTTCATAACGCCACCGGTAGGTGGAACATTGAGTGCATCATCGCCCTCATATGTAAGTACCTGACGCATAAGTTTTGCCCATACTGAAAATGGAAAATTATCTTTAGGGGTGTGGCTGTATACAAGGTTGACAGCTGCATTTTCCAGGGGAGCACCAGTATTTTCCAGGGAAGCACGAGCATTATTATTCACATTGTAAGGCTGGTTACTGCTTGAAATATTATTGAAAGCGGTATTCTTAAAAGAATGATTACCTGTGGTATTGTAATTATTATTAATCTCCGATACATAAAATCCCTTCTTAGGAAGTGAATATATGTAACCTTCTGCAAGAAGCTGTCCGTAGGCATTTTCAACAGTTACGACACTTATTCCGTGATTTTTGGCAAAATCTCTCTTGGAAGGAAGCTTTGTATCGGGTGTTAATTTGCCGGATATAATATCATCTTTAATACAGGTGTACAGATATTCGTAAAGGCTTTTTTTGTTTCTATTATCAAAAGAATATGTAAGCATATATTTATCCTCGTTAAATAAGGCAGGTTTATGATTACTGACTTTATAATTAATCAAATGATTATTAAGAATAATAATATCAGATGAAATATAATAAATCAATGGACATAAGATATGATATATAATAAAATTACTGTGTATACAAATATTTATAATATGTATGGAGGCTTAGTTATGAGTGATTATATTATTTCGTGTTGTTCTACAGCAGATTTAACAGAGGAACATTTTAATAAGAGAGATATACATTATATATGCTTCCATTATGAGCTGGACGGAGCAGCTTATATGGATGATTTAGGGAAGACAATAAACTTGGATGATTTCTATAAAGCTATGTCGGAAGGAGCTGATACTAAGACATCACAGATAAATGTGGATGAATATGAGACATATTTTGAAGAATTCTTAAAAGAAGGAAAAGATATACTTCATCTTACACTTTCATCAGGCATATCCGGAACAATTAATTCTGCTAATATAGCGGCGGAAACACTTAAAGAGAAATATCCAGACAGAAAGATATATGTAATTGATTCACTTGCGGCTTCATCCGGATACGGGCTGCTTATGGATAAGGTTGCTGATTTAAAAGATGAAGGTATGGGTATAGATGAGTTAAAGGACTGGGTTATTGAGAATAGATTAAAGGTTAATCACTGGTTCTTTACGACAGATCTTACATTTTTTATAAAAGGTGGAAGAGTGTCAAAGGTGTCAGGTTTTGTGGGTAATCTTCTTAATATATGTCCACTGCTCAATGTTAATTTTGAGGGAAAGCTTATACCTAGAGAAAAAATCCGTACTAAGAAGAAGGTTATTGCAGCAACTGTTGAGAAGATGATTAATAATGCCGAAAATGGACTTGATTACGATGGAAAATGCTACATATCAATGTCAGCGTGCAGAAAAGATGCAGAAGCTGTTGCAAAGCTTATAGAGGAGAAATTCCCTAAGCTTAACGGCAGGGTGGAGATTAATAATATAGGTACAACAATAGGAAGCCACACAGGACCTGGAACAGTTGCATTATTCTTCTGGGGCAATAAGAGAGTTGACTAACATTGTGGTTGTATATACGGTTATTTATAGCAATAACAGCACAATAGAATTAAGTAAAATAAGAAAAGATAAATAGTATAAGAAAATAAAATATCAAAAGAGAATTAACAATCAGGAGAGAATTACAATGAATAGATTCGGATTTGGAGCGATGAGGCTTCCGTTAATCAATCCAGATGATAAACAGTCAATTGATATGGACGAGTTAAAGCGTATGGTTGATATATATATGGAAGCAGGATTTACATATTTTGATACTGCATTTCCGTATCACGACCAGATGTCAGAAACAGCGTTAAAGGAAGCTTTGGTTGACAGATATGACAGGGACAAGTATGTATTTGCCGATAAAATGCCTACAGTGCTTATAAAATCAGGTGAGGAGTATCCGTTATATTTTAATAAACAGCTTGAAAAGACAGGCGTTGGATATTTTGATTACTACCTTATGCACAATATGGGCAGGGACAGATATTATAATACGGACAAGTGTGGTGGATTTGAATTCGCTAAGAAGATGAAAGCCGAGGGTAAGATTAAGAATTTCGGATTCTCATTTCACGATGATGCACAGTTCCTTGATATGATATTAACCAATCACCCGGAAGTTGATTTTGTTCAGCTTCAGATTAATTATCTTGATTGGGAAAATGATATTATCCAGTCAAGGTTATGTTATGAAACAGCAAGAAGGCATAATAAGCCAATAGCTGTAATGGAGTCTGTTAAGGGCGGGACACTGGCGAATCTTCCAAAGGAAGCAGAGAATATTTTAAGGGAATATAACAAGGAAGCCTCGCCAGCTTCGTATGCTTTAAGGTTTGCAGCTAATCTTGATGGTGTGTTTATGGTGCTTAGTGGAATGAGCAATTGTGAGCAGGTGCTTGACAATACTAAGATTATGGCAAGACCTCAGCCGCTTAACGATAAGGAAAAGGAGCTTCTTAAAGAGGTTGTAGCAATAATTAACAAAAGAACAGCAATTCCTTGTACTTCCTGTGGATATTGTATGGAGGTATGTCCTAAGAATATTAATATTCCAGGACTGTTTGCACTTTATAATAATTATTGCATTAATGACAATTTTTCCAATATGTATTATCAGAGGCTTATATATAATAATGGAAAGGCTTCAGACTGCATTAAATGTCACAGATGTGAGAAGAATTGTCCACAGCACATACATATACCGGACAATCTTGAGCTTATAGCAAAACTAGCCAAATAAAGCTTATATTGTAAGCTTATATTGTAAGCTTATATGTTAAAAGGTGTTCACCAATTAAGATTATTGTGTTATAATCCAATCTTGATATTATTTAGAAAATGTGTATACTACACGGAAATGAGGGCAAATATGAGTATGAATATAGTATGTTTAGATCTTGAAGGAGTATTAGTTCCAGAAATCTGGATTGCATTTGCAAAGGAAAGCGGTATTCCAGAGCTTACAAGAACAACAAGAGACGAACCAGATTATGACAAGCTTATGAACTGGAGACTTGGAATTCTTAAGGAACACGGTCTTGGACTTAAAGAGATACAGGAAACTATTGCAAAGATAGATCCACTTCCAGGAGCTAAGGAATTCCTTGATAAGTTAAGAGAAACAACACAGGTTATTATTATTAGTGATACATTTACACAGTTTGCAGCACCTCTTATGAAGAAGCTCGGCTGGCCGACTATATTCTGTAATACTCTTGAAGTAGCTAAGGACGGAACAATTACAGGCTTTAAAATGCGTTGTGAACAGTCTAAGCTTTCAACAGTTAAAGCACTTCAGTCTGTTGGCTTTGAAACAATTGCCAGTGGTGA
>ULQL01032527.1_pt1 | contig 12158 bp, 7 predicted proteins | sample 1954411 | NCBI WGS metagenome assembly ULQL01 (sample SAMEA4835654, study PRJEB28245) | human gut metagenome | biome: gut microbiome; material: fecal sample | place: Denmark | collected 2008 | reverse complement strand
GGGTGTAGTCGGGGCATTGGCAACGCGGAAACAAACGGTAGTTGGGAGCCACCTGTGCAAAGCCACTGTTCATCAATTCGGGCCTAAACTCTTTGTTGCCGCCTTCCAATCCGCCACCATGAAACCACACAATGGTCTTGAAACCCTTCTTTTGTGTGGGCAGGTACATATCTAGTTTGCAGCGTTCGCGGCGGTAGGCTGAAGTGTCGTTGGCGCTGATATATGAGATGTCTTTCAGTGTTTTATATTCGTTTTCTTGCGATACGTTTTTGCATTTCAAGGCTTTACATTCGCTTTTAGGTGCTTTTTGTTCCTTCTTTATGCCTTTGCTTTTGCCTTGTGCATTGGCCGTCAGTATAGCAGCCAGCATGATGATAATGGTAAATAACTTTCTCATGTTGTTTGTTTTGATATTTATGTTAGATGTTGTTTGTTTAGATGTTGTTTGTTTAGATGTTGTTTTTTCGCATTGCAAAAGTATTTATAATTCTTTGAATGTACAAACGTTTTTACCAAGTTGTTATAAACAATTAAAATAAGCTATGATTTCTTGTGTATTTCTATATTTTTATCTAATTTTGTCGAAGAAAACCAAATCAACAATTAATACAAATCACAATTAATACAAATCACAATTAATACAAATCACAATTAATATGATGATGCGTGGCGCTGTTGTCACACATCTACAATAGATAACTATCTAAACAGATAAACATCTAATAGAGGTAACTATCCAAACAGAAAACTCAAAAAACAGTATAAACAATAGAACTGAATAAACATAATAATTAAAACAAAATACGTAAAACAATGAAACAAGGAAAGAAACTGCTCACAGGCGCCACTCTTATGTTGGCCCTTTCTGCAGGACAGGCAAATGCTGCCTCGCCCCTCATCTCGTTCTCACCCGCCAATGCCGTAGTGGCCGATAACACCAAATATGTGTCGAAGCGCCCCGCGGAGGCCGACCGCCTCTTCGTGTCAGATGCTGTTGAGAAGAAGATAAAAGAGGTAAAGAAGTTGTTGAAAAACAATCCCTACTTGGCTTGGATGTTTGAAAATTGCTACCCAAACACCATCGACACCACCGCTCATTTTGATGGCAAAGATGACACCTTTGTATATACTGGCGACATTCATGCCATGTGGCTTCGCGACAGTGGCGCACAGGTATGGCCTTACGTGCAGTATTGTAACAAAGATGCCAAGTTGAAGAAGATGATTCGTGGCGTTATCCTTCGCCAGCTCAAGTGCATCAATATTGATCCCTATGCCAATGCTTTCAACATGGGACCCGTTGAGGATAACGAGTGGGCCTCTGACGGAACCGCTATGAAGCCCGAGTTGCACGAGCGCAAATACGAGATCGACTCATTATGCTATCCCATCCGTTTGGCTTTCCATTACTGGCAAGTAACGGGTGACACCTCAGTGTTTGGCCCCGAATGGCAAGAGGCTGTAAAGAATGTGTTAAAGACCTTCCACGAGCAGCAGCGCAAGGAGAACAAGGGCCCGTACACCTTCCTTCGTAGAACTGACCGTCAGCTCGACACTGTGTGCAACTCAGGTTATGGCAACCCCGTAAACCCTGTTGGCCTCATTGCCTCTGTGTTCCGTCCTTCAGACGATGCCACCACCTTCTTGTTCCTCGTTCCCTCAAACTTTATGGCCGTATCGTCATTGCGCAAGGCCGCTGAGATATTGACCAAGGTGAACAACGATGCTGCCACTGCTGCCCAGTGCACCGCTTTGGCCAATGAGGTAGAGTCTGCTTTGAAGAAGTATGCTGTTGTAGAACATCCCAAGTATGGCAAGATTTATGCCTATGAGGTTGATGGCTTCGGCAACCATTTCTTGATGGACGATGCTAACGTTCCCTCGCTGTTGGCAATGCCTTATTTGGGCGATGTTGATGCCAACGACCCCATCTATCAGAACACTCGTCGCTTTGTATGGAGCAAGGATAACCCTTATTTCTTCAAAGGCAAGGATGGCGAAGGTATTGGTGGCCCGCACATAGGCTATGATATGGCATGGCCCATGTCAATTATGATGAAGGCGTTTACCAGCAACGATGATGCCGAAATCAAGCAGTGCATTGAGATGTTGATGCGTACCGACGCTGACACTGGCTTCATGCACGAATCCTTCAATGTTCATAATTCGAAGAATTTTACCCGTCCATGGTTTGCTTGGACCAACACTTTGTTTGGTGAGCTCATTGTAAAGCTTGTTGACGAAGGCAAGGTCGACCTTCTGAATAGTTGCAAACGATAATCGTTTACGCACATATATAAACGGAATTTATTGGAAGCATGAAGGTTTCTTCTTCCAATAAATTCCGTTAAATTTTTCTACGTGGCTTACCTGTTTCTGTCATTGGCAGTTTATTTACATATATATATTCTTTAGGTGCGAAGTAGCGAGGCAGCACCTGTTTGCATATATTTTCTACCTTATTAACCTGTTCATCTTCGGTCAGCATCACCACTATCTCTCCAAACTTTTCATCTTTCTTTTTCGTCAAGAAGAAGGGGCGTGATAGGTGAGGGCGTAAGAGGTCTTCTACCTCTTCAATTTGAATCTTTATTCCGCCACTGCATATCACATTATCTTTGCGTCCTTTTATACGGAAGCGTGTGTGGGGTGTCGTTACAATTTCGGCAATATCGTTTGTTATGATAGGGTGGGGCGTAACCTGTGGTGCATCAATCACCAGACATCCTTCATCGGTTAGTTGCACCTGCACACTGTCGAAAGGCGTATACCAAAGGCTGGCATCGGGCCCGTTGAGGCGTCGAAGGGCGATGTGCGATAGCGTTTCGGTCATGCCGTAGGTGCTCCACACTGCATTAGGCAAGGTCTTTAGTTCGGCTGCCAAAGCATCATCAATGGCGCCCCCACCAATAATAAGGTGTTTGATACGAGCCAGCCGAGCGCGCTCTTTCGGTATCTGTAGGCTGTTATACACTTGCATGGGCACCATAGCAGCAAAACAGAAGAGGGGGCGCGCCTCATTATTATCAAGTTGCGCGTCATCATTATCAAGATGATAGGCTCCTTCTTCTGTTATTGTGGCCTTTAGGCTGTCTGCCGACGTGCGTTTAAAGTTCAGCCGAGTGGCCGTGGCCAGAGCCTCGTCAGAGAGTGGATGCCCACAAGGCTTCTCGCTTACCAAGCACAGTCCACGTTCAATGCTGCGCACAATCATCATTTTGCCCGCTATATAGTCGGCCGACATGCACAGCAGTGCTGTGTCGCCCGCCTTCAGGTTTAGAAAGTTGCAGGTGATGCGTGCCGAGTTCATCATCCTCGTTTTCTCCACCAACATGTTCTTTGGTTTGCCTGTCGACCCGCTTGTATGCACCTGTAGGCAGCAGTCATCATTGTTCCAGCTATTGATAAAATCAAATATTGTCATTTCCTTCTTCCTTTACTGATGTTTCTTACAAAGTTACATTATTTTTCGTTATTCGCCTTGCAAATGTACGTACAATGGTGAAAAATCGGTCAATGAATAGCAAAATCCGTTCAATTGTTGAATATTTGCATTTTTTGAACAAATATTGTTATTCTGTTTCCTCCTTTTTTTGTTATTTTGCAGTGCAAACATGAGGGGGCGAAGTCGTGAGGCCTCCATCCTTCAAAGGCTTTCAAAAGCCAAATTCATCAAAATGAAAAAGATAAATTTCTTCATAAGATAAAAAGGTAAGTAGGTGTTCAAAATTAATTTAAATGGATTTATGCCATATTTTGGTCTGTATGTTCAGCTCCGAAGAGGGAGTGTAGCGGGCTACACGACCGATGAGAGATGGACATACAGGCCAAAAGAGGGCGTAAAGACATTTGAAAGCATTACATTGATTTATCAAATTTATATATGCGATTAATTTTGAACATCTACTTAATAGTTTTTAGGATAAAAGGTAACAATACGCAGTGATTGTGTATAAAAAGATTTTAGTTTCAATAATCAGTTTGAATTTTTCTGAATAATAAAAGTTACATCTCAACAGGCAATGTTAGTATTTCTGTATGGCATCAAGATTGCGTTCAAGGATAATTTATTAATATATTAATAACTATAAACACATTAAAGAAAATGAGAAAACTTTTCATTTCTATGCTGGCGTTCGTTGCTTCTGTTGCTGCTTTGGCGCAGAATCCCGAAACGTTTAAACCTTACAAAAGCACAGCGCTAAGGTTGCCTTCGGTGCCTTTAGTGGTGTCAGATCCTTATTTCTCTATTTGGTCGCCCTATGATAAGCTTACTGATGGCGACACCCGCCACTGGACCAACGATGAAAAACCCCTTGAGGGCTTATTGCGCGTTGATGGTAAAACCTATCGTTTTATGGGTTCCAGCGAGCGTTCTGTATTAGAAAGCATTGTTCCGATGGCCGACGAAGGCCCTTGGACCGGACTATATACTCGCCAGACGCCAAACGCCGGATGGCAAGCTCCCGATTTTGATGCCCAAGGCTGGAAAGAAGGCCAAGCTGCTTGGGGTTCTGATGGCCTGAGCTTTGTGCGCACCCGTTGGCGTGAGCAGAACAGCGACCTCTATGTTCGTCGCACCTTTAGCCTCACCTCTGCCGACCTTTCTTCTGACCTGTGGCTGATGTATTCGCACGACGATGTGTTTGAAATCTACATCAACGGCACCAAGGTGGCCGATACGGGCGAAACCTGGCGCGAGGGTGTAAAGCTTCATCTCACCTCCGACCTGAAGCGCCTCTTGAAAGAAGGCAAGAACGTTATTGCCGCCCATTGCCATAACACCACGGGTGGCGCTTATACCGACTTTGGCCTCTATCGTAACATCCTCACCCCCAATGCCGATGTGCAAACCGCTAAGCAGAAGTCGGTTAGCGTGCTGGCCACCTCTACTTATTACACCTTTGCGTGTGGCCCCGTCGACCTCGACGTCGTGTTCACCGCCCCCATGCTCATCAACGATTACGACCTCTTGTCGTCGCCCGTCAATTACATTTCTTATCAGGTGCGTTCTACCGATAACAAGGCCCACGATGTGCAGTTTTATTTAGGTGCCAGCACCCTGTTGGCCGTAAATAAGAGCAACCAGCCCACCGTTTCGTCTACCGTTATCAAGAAGGGCGTTACCTATCTGAAGACAGGCACCATTGAGCAGCCCATCTTAGCCAAGACAGGCGATGGCATCTGCATCGATTGGGGCTACCTCTATATGCCCAACATCAATGGCGAGGTAAGCCTTGCCTTAGATGCCGACATCAAGGCCTCGTTCTTAGCCAATGGCACCTTGCCCAAGAGCCATGACCAGCTGGTGAGCCGCAAGCCCGCCACCGCCCCCACGTTGGCCTACATGCACAATTTTGGCTCTGTGTCCCAGGCCTCAAGCTATGCCCTTATCGGCTATGACGAGATTGAAGATATCGAGTATATGTACCACCGCTACAAGGGCTACTGGGCCCATAACGGCAACGTCAGCATTTTCGATCAGTTTGAAAAGCTGAACAGCAGTTACAGCAGCATTATGCAGCGTTGTCGCCAGTGGGACAAGCAGCTCTACGACGATGCCTTTGCTGCCGGCAATGCCAAGTATGCCGAGATATTGTCGGGCTCATACCGCCACGTCATCGCCGCCCATAAGCTGTTTCAGGATAAAGATGGCAACCTGTTGTTCTTTTCGAAAGAGAACAACTCGAATGGCTGCGTCAACACCGTCGACCTCACCTATCCCGAGGCGCCCCTCTTCCTTGTTTACAACCCCGAACTGCAAAAGGCTATGATGACCTCTATCTTCGATTATAGCCTGTCGGGTCGCTGGACCAAACCCTTTGCTGCCCACGACTTGGGTCAATATCCTAAGGCCAACGGTCAGGTGTATGGGGGCGATATGCCCCTTGAAGAGGCTGGCAATATGATAACGCTGGCCGCTACCATTGCCAAGCTTGAGGGCAACACCCACTATGTAGACAAGTATTGGGACTTGCTGAAAACCTGGACCGACTACCTCGTAGATAATGGTCAAGATCCCGCCAACCAGCTCTGCACCGACGACTTTGCTGGCCACTGGGCTCATAACGCCAACCTTTCTATCAAGGCTATTATGGGCGTTGCAGGCTTTGCCGAGATGGCTCGCATTAAGGGCGATGCCGCTACGGCCGATAAATACATGGCCAAGGCCCGTGCCATGGCTACACAATGGGAGCAGACTGCTCGCGAAGGCAACCACTATCGTTTGGCTTTCGACCGCCCCAACACCTGGAGCCAGAAATATAATATGGTGTGGGATAAGTTGTGGAACATCAACATCTTCCCCAACAACGCCATGCAGAAAGAGGTGAAGTTCTATCTCACCAAGCAGAACAAATATGGCTTGCCCCTTGACGTCAGAAAAGATTATACCAAGAACGACTGGATAATGTGGACCGCGGCCATGGCCTCTGACAACAAGACATTCTTGAAGTTTGTTGATCCGATATACGATTATATCAACGAAACACAGTCGCGTGTGCCCATTAGCGATTGGTACGACACCAAGACTGGCCTCATGGTAGGCTTTAAGGCACGCTCGGTGATAGGAGGATTTTGGATGAAGGTGCTGGCCGACAAGATGGCCACCGCTCGTAAATAATCTCCCTTACATCCTTACATAACTGGTGCAACCGCATAGAAAACCTAAGATAACGAAGCAAAAAAGAAGAAAATGAATTTCATAGATTAAACTTACAATAAACAGATACCATATACAAACACACGCATAAAAAAGATAACTAAGAACCAAATCTAACAGACACTCCCAGTGCCGCTTCCTCATGATAGCGGCGCTTTGGAGTGTCTGCTTTTTTTGTGCTCCCCGTCCCATTATTTGGCTGCTTACAGAAAAATGTGTAATTTTGCATGCAGTAGACGAGTAGACGAGTAGACGAGTAGACAAGCTGCTACCCATACTTGTTTAAAGTTGTAAAACGTAAAACAATAATATAAAGAAGCAACCCTACCGTGCCCATTATAAACATTACATCGCTCCACCATCCTGGTGTTGAGATTTTTCATTCGCTTACCGAAGCCCAGTTGCGCCATCAGGTAGAAACCGAGAACGGACTATTCATAGCCGAGAGCCCGAAGGTGATACGTGTGGCCCTTGATGCGGGCTACCAGCCCTTGGCCCTGTTGTGCGAAGAGCGACACATCACAGGCGACGCTGCCGACATCATAGCCCGTCATCCCGAGATGCCTGTCTATACCGGCTCGCGCGACCTTCTTACCCTCATCACCGGCTACAAGCTCACCCGTGGCGTGCTGTGTGCCATGCAGCGTAGGCCCATGCCCACCGTTGAGGCTGTATGCCGCGATGCCCGCCGTGTGGTGGTAATAGATAATGTGGTCGACACCACCAATATAGGTGCCATCTTCCGTTCGGCCGCCGCCTTGGGCATTGATGCCGTGCTGCTCACCCCCAACTCGTGCGACCCTCTCAACCGTCGCTCTGTGCGCGTGTCAATGGGTTCGGTCTTCCTCTTGCCCTGGACGTGGATAGAAGCCCCTCTAACCTCGCTTCACGCCCTTGGTTTCAAGACGGCCGCCATGGCCCTTACTGATAAGTCGGTGGCTCTCGATAACCCGCAACTGATGGCCGAGCCTCGTCTGGCCATCATCATGGGCACCGAGGGCGATGGTCTTCCTCACGATACCATAGCCCAGGCCGACTATGTAGTGCGCATCCCCATGTCGCATCAAGTCGACTCGCTCAATGTTGCTGCCGCCTCGGCCGTAGCCTTTTGGCAGTTGTGCCACAAGTCATAGCTCGTCAACTCGTCCGCTCGGCTTTGCCGCTTGCTTCAGCAAGAACTTGTCAACTCGTTAACTAATAAAAATAATGGCAACAAAAGTAAGAATACACACTACACTGGGCGACATCACTGTTCGCCTGTATGACGAAACACCCCTTCATCGCGACAATTTTATCAAGTTGGCCAAAGAAGGCTACTATGATGGCACACTGTTTCACCGTGTGATAGCCAACTTCATGATACAGGGTGGCGACCCCGACAGCCGTCAGGCACCCGCTGGAAAGATGTTGGGCGCTGGTGGCCCCGACTATACCATCGCTGCTGAGATACAGCCCGCCCTCTTTCACAAGCGTGGTGCCCTGTGTGCCGCCCGTTTGGGCGACGAGGTAAACCCCAACCGCGAGTCGAGTGGTAGCCAGTTTTACATTGTTTGGGGCGACGTATATAAGCCCGCGCAACTCAAGCAGATGGAGAAGCAGATGAAGCAAAACCAGGTAACCATCACCTTCAACGACCTTGTTACCTATCACAAAGACGAGATTATGGATATGCGTCGTAACCGTGACCGTGCTGGCTTGCAAGAGATGCAAGACCGACTGATGCAAGAGGCGCAAGACATTTGCAAGGCTAACCCCGTGGGTTTCAGCGCCGAACAGACCGAAGCCTATACCACGCTGGGTGGCACACCACACCTTGATGGCCAGTACACCGTGTTTGGCGAAGTAGAGGAAGGTCTCGACGTAGTAGACAAGATACAGAGCTGCGACACCCTTCCTAACGACCGTCCCACCACCGATATCACCATGACGGTAGAAGTGCTCGATTAAAAAAAAGCATGCCCAAAACATTACTTTTATAAGAAAAACTTTGCAATATAAAAAATAATGACTATTTTTGCAAAAGATATGTAGCGTATTTGTAATAAACAGATATAGCGCCTGTTACGCCTACACCAATCCGTGGGTAAGAAACCTACAGTTTCTATCACCCCAGCAATGCTATGTAGCGTGACAGAAATGATAGATGAAATATAGAAATTAAAAATAGTGATTTGTGTCAGCCTGTGAAGGTTGAGGTTTTAAATGTTATTAATTGTAAGGTTTGGACGGACATTATCCGTTCAATGTGTGAGTCGGGTGGATGTGAATCCGCCCGTTTCTTTTTATTCTACTTAGGTTACCATTGCCATCATGTGTTTACTATTGCACCCGTCCTACCTGTATAATTCATGGATAATTTATGGCAATTTGTGTTTAAGTAAATCGCGCGAAGCGCGAATAATTAATCTATAATTAATGTCCAATTAATGATAATTAATGTTTAAAAACAACGCGCGGAGCGCGAAATAAAATCACATACTTACTAACTTACTAATGTTACATTATTAATTGATGCTAAATCTCCACTCTTTTTAGCAGAAAGGTATGTTAATTGAAAAAAAAACAGTATTTTTGCAATACAGAAGCAAGATAAGCTTAATAAAACCAAATCAAAAAAGTAAAGACCCAACTTGTTATAAGCAAAATCAATTATTAATCCTTCATATTGTTTAGTAAAACTATGACATTTAAAATCTTATGTACGTCGTTGGTGGCACTCATGTCGGTGACCATGACAACGCAAGCTGCTACTGAGAAAGAGCCTGTCGACTATGTAAACCCATTGGTGGGTACCGAGTCGAAGTTCGAGCTTTCTACGGGTAATAACTATCCTGCCATTGCCATGCCGTGGGGTATGAACTTCTGGATGCCGCAAACTGGCAAGATGGGCGATGGATGGGCATACGTGTATTGGGCCGACAAAATTCGTGGCTTCAAGCAAACACACCAGCCCAGCCCCTGGATTAACGACTACGGCCAGTTTTCTATTCTTCCCGTAACCGGCGCTCCTGTTTTCGATCAAGACAAGCGTGCCTCGTGGTTCTCTCACAAAGCCGAGATAGCCACACCTTATTATTATCGTGTTTATCTGGCCGACTATGACATTGTGGCCGAGATGGCACCCACCGAGCGTGCTTGTGCTATGCGTTTCACCTTCCCCGAGACCGACAAGTCGTTCATCGTGGTCGACGCTTTCGACCGCGGCTCATACGTAAAAATTCTTCCCGAAAAGAACATGATTGTAGGTTATACCACCCGCAATAGCGGTGGCGTGCCCGACAACTTTAAAAACTATTTCGTACTGAAGTTTGACAAGCCCTTCACCTACAAGGCCGCCGTTACCGATGGCAACATAGGCGAAGGCACCGTTGAGGCCAAGTGTAAGCACGCTGGCGCCATCATTGGTTTTAAAACCAGCCGTGGCGAGCAAGTAAACGTACAGGTGGCATCATCGTTCATCAGCGAAGAGCAGGCTCTGCGCAACCTGGGCGAGCTGAAAGACGGTTGCTTCGACCGCATCAAGGCTGAAGGCCGCAAGACATGGAACGACGTCCTTGGCAAGATAGAGATTGAGGACCAGAACATAGACCACAAGCGCACGTTCTATTCATGCCTCTACCGCTCGGTGCTCTTCCCGCGCTCGTTCTTCGAGTATGATGCTCAGGGCAAGGTCGTTCACTATAGTCCCTACAATGGCAAGGTGCTCCCCGGTTACATGTTCACAGACACCGGCTTCTGGGATACCTTCCGCTGCCTCTTCCCCTTGCTCAACGTGATGTATCCGTCAATGAACACCAAGATGCAAGAGGGTTTGGTAAACGCTTACCTTGAGAGCGGCTTCTTGCCCGAGTGGGCCAGCCCTGGTCATCGTGGCTGCATGGTGGGCAACAACTCGGCATCTATCGTGGCCGACGCTTACCTCAAAGGTTGCCGTGGTTACGACGCCGAAACCCTGTGGAAGGCTGTTGTGCATGGTGCCAATGCCGTACATCCCACCGTGTCGTCAACCGGACGTCTGGGTTACGAATATTATAACACCTTGGGCTACGTGCCTTACGATGTTAAAATTAACGAGAACGTAGCACGCACCCTCGAGTATGCTTACAACGATTGGTGCATCTACCAGTTTGGCAAGGCGCTGGGCAAGAGCGAGAAAGAGCTGAAACCCTTCCGCGAGCGCTCGTTCAACTATAAGAACGTGTTTGACAAAGAAACCAAGCTCATGCGCGGCCGCAACAAGGACGGCAAGTTCCAGACACCCTTCTCACCGCTGAAGTGGGGCGACGCCTTCACCGAGGGCAACAGCTGGCACTACACATGGTCGGTGTTCCACGACCCGCAGGGACTCATCAACCTCATGGGTGGCAAGCAAGACTTCAACCAGATGCTCGACTCTGTGTTCAACGTACCGCCATTGTTCGATGACAGCTACTACGGTGGTGTCATCCACGAGATTCGTGAGATGCAGATTATGAACATGGGTAACTACGCCCACGGCAACCAGCCCATCCAGCACATGATATACCTCTACGGCTATTCGGGCCAGCCCTGGAAGACCCAGTACTGGATTCGTGAGGTTATGGACAAACTCTACACTCCCAACCCTGATGGCTATTGTGGCGACGAAGATAACGGTCAGACCTCTGCATGGTATGTGTTCTCGGCCATGGGCTTCTACCCCGTATGCCCTGGTAGCAACCAGTATGTGCTGGGCACACCTTACTTTGATAAGATGACCCTGCACCTGGAGAATGGCAAAACCATGACTATCACGGCGAAAGGCAATTCTGATGAAACACGTTATGTGAACAGTATGACGCTGAATGGTGTGCCTTATAATCACAACTTCCTCAACCACACCGATTTGATGAATGGTGGCAACATCGAGTTTACCATGAGCGCTACACCTAACAAGCAGCGCGGCACACTCGACGAAGATGTGCCTTACTCGTTCTCTAACACGCTGAAAGCTGTGAAGACCAAAAAGGGTAAGAAAAAGTAGACTGAGTGAAACTGCTGATAAGCCATAACGGCCCAGATGATATTGTTGTATATCTGACGATATATTCTCGCTGTTTTAATGTGTAAACGAATGTCCTTGTCAGCTGAAAATGAATATTTATGCAAAAAGCGACCTGTTTCTGTATATTTATACAGCGGGTCGCTTTTTGTTTTCTTTGCTTAATATCTGTTAATATTATTACGAATTATAAGCAAATGCCGCTATTTGCTTACACTTTTCAAAGTTGATACTTCTCATTTGAGAAAGCATGGGTTTCACCTCCTGAAACCCATGCTTTTACCTCCTGAAACCCTTGGTTTCACAGCCTAAAACCCATGCTTTCAGATTGTAATTTGATGCCTTTCTGAAAATGCTCTCCATGCCCCTGAAACTGTATATTTATGCAGTTTGTTGGAGGACGTGGCACGGAGGCCACCGTCCTACTAAGTTTCCCTATTTTATAATAACTACGCCAAGTATAAAAAGGAGTCTGGG
>ULQL01027383.1_pt1 | contig 12201 bp, 12 predicted proteins | sample 1954411 | NCBI WGS metagenome assembly ULQL01 (sample SAMEA4835654, study PRJEB28245) | human gut metagenome | biome: gut microbiome; material: fecal sample | place: Denmark | collected 2008 | reverse complement strand
ATAATGCTGGTAAAATTCCACAAGTTAATGAAGATGCATCAGATTTTAATTTAGTTGATACAAAAACTTTAGCAGGTGATATTAAATTAAGAAATACACAAAATGGTTTTACTTCATCAATTACTTATGGTACAATATCTCAACCATATCCTGAATATCAAATTGAAGCTAATGATACAATTATTATTCAACCAGGTTCAATTATGGATTCAACAGGTACAGTTTTATTAGAAATTAGTTCTATTATTACTAAGAATCCTAATAAACCTTTTACATCAGGAAATAATAATGGTAGTTCATTAGAAGATGAACAAGAAACTTGGTTACAACCAGTAATGACAAGTAATACTCAACCATTAGGTACTGTTATAACTTCATCTGCACAAACTGACCGTGAAGGTTATAGAGCAATGGATGGATTAAAACAAACAGGTAATGGTTGGTTAACTGATGTTACATCAGCAACTTGGTATTATACTGCAATATATCCATTAAGAGTTACAGCAATTGATTTTTATAATCAAGGTTCAGGTTTAGAAAATCGTTCAAAAGATATTGATATTTGGGTTCGTGAACCAAGTAATGTTGTAGCTTCATTTACTGCATTAAATGAAGATTATGGTCATTCACACGTAGAAATTCCAACTCCACAAATAGATAAAACAATTGGTATTACAATTAAAAATTCATATGGTATTGCTGTTGGTGCAAATGAAATTGATATTGTAGCAACTTTTTCAAATAGTATGAAACGTAATACTAAATTTAATGTATTTGTAATTGGTAATGATGATGGTAGTATTGTAGATATTGGTACAGATACAAAAGAAATACCTGTATTACCATCTGGTTATACAAAATATGCAAAAATTGGGTCATTTATAAGTAATAATGAATGGCATTTATATGATAATTACCCAACTCAAGATTTAAATACAATTGCTCAAAGTGGTGGCTTTGGTGGTATTTTATATTCTAATAAAATTGAAAATTGGGTAGAAGATGAAAATAAATTTGCAACAAAAATTATTGAACAATGGGGAACTTCTACACCAGTTTCAGGAGTTATTACTTTTCCAGAAGCATTTATAAATAAAACTTTATATGTAATGGCAAATGGTGTAAAAATTTTGACTTTTGATAAAACGGGTTTTACTATTGATACAAATATTACAGACCCAGTTAATTGGATAGCGAAAGGTTATTAATATGAGAATATTTTATAAAAAAGGTTTTTATTTTGAAGGAATTAATACATATATTCCTGATGGTGCTGTTGAAATTACTGAAGAACAACATAAGAAAATTTGTGAAGATATGAGTAAAGGTTATATTCTTCAAGAAACTGAAGATGGTTATCCATATACAAATATTAATTTAGATGAAGAAACAAATAAGAAAATTCAAGAAATTGAAGATTGGTTTCAATTTGCAATTACAACACCTGTTAAATATACTAATGGATTGTATTATGAACCAGAATATTCTCAACAATATTATACTTTATTACAAAAATATTTAGATGATGATATGACATTAACTATTTGGGATGTTAGTGGAACAATAGAAAATAGTAAAAAAATGACAAAAAAAGAATTAACAGATTTAACAAAATTTTTAGCAGAAATTTATGAAAAAGCATATCAACATAAACGAAATGAATTAGCAAAATTATAAGGTTTTTTATGGATAAAATAAAGATTTCAAGATTAGTTGAAAAATTACCTGCATTAGAAAATAATGTTGGAAAACTAATTGTGAACAATTCAAATGACATATCATATATAGATAAAACAAAAATATCCAATTTAATGTATATTGATAATACAGTTAATTCATTTAAAATTACTGCTATTAATGGAACAACCATTACTATAACAAATGGTTCTGTATTAAGCCAAAATAATAAAATGATTAATTTTACTGGTGGGACATTTGATGTAAGTAAAAGTATTAATGATGGTGGTACAGCTGATAAAATAACTGAACGTTTATGGAATCAACCAATATTAACAAGTAATATTAGTAATAATTGTGAAGCATCGGCAAGTGATATAACAAGTACAACATATGATGCTTGGAAAGCATTTAATGGAACAAATTCATCAGAATCAGATGCGTGGGCATCATTAAATAATACAGCTTATCCACATTGGTTACAAATTAAAATACCTTTTCCAGTTAGAGTTGAAAAATTTGTTATTCAAAATAGAAATGAAGCAACTTCTTGCGGAATTGTATTTGATATTTTAGCATCTCAAGATGGAATAAATTGGGATACATTAGTTTCAGTTAATAATAAAGATATAGTTCCTAATACAGCAGCAAATGCAATTAATGAATATCAAGCTAAAGAAACTTTAAAAGAATATTCTTATTTTAGATATAATGGATTGTTATCAAATAGAGCAGCAGGATTAATAGGAATTAGTCGTTTTATTATTGTTGCATATTATCACGATTATAGAATTCCAAGTCAATATTATAATATTTTTGCAATTGGTAATGATAACGGTGAAAGTAAAATTTTAACTTCTATTGATGAAATACCAACATTACCAGATGGATATACAGAATTTGCAAAAATAGGATTTTTTAATGTTAATAATATGAATATAACTAATTATTATTATCCAACATTAACTTTAACAGAAGCATTTTCTCACGGAAATGTTATTGCTGAATCATTAGAAACAATTGGTTATAGAATTTATTCAGATGGATGGAAAATTCAATGGGGTAATAATGCTAATCCAACATTTCCAGTAGCTTTTACAAATATTCCACAAATTGTTGAAAGAGATGCAACAAATGTAACAACAACTGGAATGACAATTACAGCAAGAAATTGGAAAGTTGAAGGATATTAATATGACTAATAAAGTAAAAATTAATAGATTTGAACGCTCAATTCCAACTAATGAAAATGGAATTTTAAAAGTTAATGAAAATGCAACCGATTTAACTTTTATTAATCCAATTAATATTTCAGAAAAATATAATTTGTCAAATTCTTCAAAAGGATTAACATTAAAAATTTCTGGAAATCAATTAATTATTAAAAAAGGTTATACATATTTAGACAAAATATGTGACTATTTTCTTCATAATAATCAAACAAAAAAGCAAGATTTTCATTTAAAATATCCATTATGGGATATTACATCTACATATCAATTTCAACCAATGGATTTAAATATTGGAAATTATGAAACAAGATATTCAACTTTATTATATAATACAAATGGAGCAGGTGGAATTGATTCTTCATCTGGAACAACATTAAAACATTATCTTTGTCATATTAAAAATTATATGAATGAATTTGATATGATTATTTCTAGTTATGCTGATAAACCAATAATGAATGAAGGTGATACATTATTATATTATATACCAATTGAAACAGGTTATCATTTAAAAAAAATTTTAGATAAAAAATTTATTGAGTTTGAAAATGATACAATAATTGATTTAACAACAGCGTGGTCAACTCATTATCCTTCAATGAAATATGAAATTTGGTTAAATGAAAATAAAGAATTTTTTATTACTTATGGAAATGAATTTGGTAATATATTTCATAATAAATTAAAATGTAAAAAAATCGGTGATTTTATAACTGCTTCTGATAATGCTGATAATATTATTCGTTATTATCCAATGGAAGATTTAGCTACATCATATCAAAACAGATATATAATTAAAGAACAATCAGGTACAACAGGTTATAGAATTTATTCAGATGGTTGGAAAGAACAATGGGGGAATTTAGTAAATCCTGTTTTTCCAGTAGCATTTAATGAAATACCTTTATCTGTTGTTAGAGGAGCAACAGCAGTAACTCGTACTGGAATGACAATTGCTGCTGGTTATTGGTTTGCGAAAGGTTATTAAAAATGAGTATAAAAGTATCAAATGATAGATTAGAATTAAAAATTAATCCTTTTAATAATCCTGATTATATTGCAACATTTGTTGATAATAAAACTATTGATTATATTTCACAAGATAGTTTAAGTTCATTAATGAATTTAAGAGAATATATTAATGGTTTAACTTTAAAAAATTATGGAAATAGATTAATTATTAATGAAGGTTCATTTTTTGATACAGAAGATAATAAATTATATGTTTTTAATAAGCCAACTACAAAAACTCTTAAATTTGCTGATGAAAGTGAAATTGATTTAACTTCTGGTGAAATTTTATTTGAAAGTGATGTACCTCAAACAATACAAAAATTTTTACCATCTGGATTTTATATTATTACATTAGTTGGTGCTGGCGGTGGTGGTGCAGGAACACAATCAAGTAATTCATCTGCATCATCAGCAGGTGCATCTGGTTCAGCATATCAATGTAAACTTTTCTTAGCTGAAGGAGATTATACATTAACTGTTGGTGCTGGCGGTGAAGCTCGTTATGGATTAGATATGAATGCAACTGGTGGTACAGGTGGAAGTACAATATTTAAATTATCTGATAATGAAATTATCTCTACACCTGGTGGTTTTGGTGGACACTCTTGGTGGAGAAGTGGAGCAGAAGCTGCAAAAACAGGTGGATTAACAACAGTTACAAATTTTACAATTGAAGAAGAAGTATTTAATTTAAATGGTGTTTCTGGTGGTTATGGAGCAAATGGCGGTTATAAAAATGGTGGAACACCTATGTTTGAAAATTATGGAAAAGGTGGTGATTCAAATACCGCTGGTAGTAATACAGTTGCTTATGCTGGTTCATCAGGATATATGAAAATTGAATATTTTAATACACAATCTTTAGGTATAAATGTAACATATAATGTTTATTATGATTTTGTTGTTAATGATTTTATTTATACTAACGTTGAACCTACAAATAAAAGTAAATGGATTGGTAGATTTAAAGCTACATCATCACAATTAAGTTCTTATTTTCCAACCGAAGATTTAATTGAAAGTTTTGAAAATCATTTTATAATTGCAGAATCTCTTGGAACTATTGGTTATAGAATTTATTCAGATGGCTGGAAAGAACAATGGGGTAATAATGTTAATCCAGTATTTCCTGTTGCTTTTGAAGATATACCAGTAATAACAACTGTTGGAGCAACAAATATTACAACAACTGGTATGACTATTACAGCTGGTTATTGGCAAGCTGAAGGATATTAATATCCACAAGCATACCAATCTAAACCATCTGTCCAAGAATATTGTCCAATAATGATAGAATTATTATTTTTTGTAAAAATAAATGGTGGATAAGCTGTATTTAAACCATTTTGTGTGGAATATTTATTTGCACAAGATGTAAAAGTATAATTTGTATTAATGAATGATTTTTTAAATTGAATAGTTGTTGCAGTATAAGTATTATTTGTTGTTATTAATCCAGTTGTCCCACCTTGCTCTATCCAACCATCTGACCACACACGATACCATTCAGTTCCCTCTGACCAGGTTTCAATAATTCTACGAGAATTTTCTAAATTGGTTAATTTAATATTAATTTCATCTAATTTATCAATTAATTCATCAACACGTGAAATAGGTAATTTACTTGTATCTGTCATATTTTATCCTTTATTTCTATTTAATAAATAGAAATAAACTTAATATTTGATAAAATAATTAACAATTATAGCTGGTGGTTGTACTGTATTTGATTTTCCATAAATTGAATTACTTTTAGAAGCATCAAAAACAGGTGTCATTGATATACCATTTGTACTTGTATTACCTGCATATGATTCTGAACGTGAAATAGATGATGAAAATACTCCGTTTTTTGTTGCAGGTGCATTATTACGATAATACATTAATTCACCTGTAATATTAGGCAATCCAGCTTCAATATTTTGTCCTATGGTTTTAGATGTATCCATTTGTAAAAATTTACCAGAACAATTAGGCACATTAAATTGAGAATTACTTCCACCAAATGTATAACCAATTACAGCAAATAAATCAGGATAATCAGTTGTTGAATAACTTGCTCCATTACATAATAACCATCCTTCTTTTTCTGTTCTTAATGAATAACATAAATCACCAGGTTTTATTCCATCATCAATTCTATTACTTTTAATTTTACTAATATCATTCATAATAACCCCTTTGTTCTTATTTAATAAATAAGAACAAACATTAATTTAGAGGTTGGAATTTTTATAAATATCTTATATACAAAGATATAAGGAATTTTAAAATGGTTGGAACACCAAATATAAAAATTACAACAAGTATGATTGATGAATTTCAATCACCATTTAAAGATAATCCAAATACTTATATTAAAATTAGTCAAGATGGATTAGCTCAATATTTAACACCTGATGAAGTTGCACAAGACATTGGTGGTGGTTCTGGTGGTGAAAATACATCAACTATATGGACACCAGGTGTTACATATCGTGTAGGAGATATTGTTTCTTATAACAATAGTTTATTTCAATGTCGTCAAGAACACGTAGCACAAGAACCATTTGATTTTAATAAATGGCAATTATTAGCAGGTTATTTTAAGACTTCTAAATTCTTTTATGACCCAGTAAATGAAATTACATCTGTGGTATTAGATGATGCTGTTGCTAATAAAGAATCATTATCAGTTAACATTAATAACCTTTTATTACAATCTAATAACTATACATTAGCTGATGATGGTAAAACACTTACTTTTAATGAACCAATAGAACCAGGAACAAATATTGAAGTAATTGTTTATGGTAATATGATTATTCCAACTAATGTATCACAAGTTGTTTCTAAATCATTTACGACAACTGAAGAAAGTACAACTGAATTTCCATTAGGAGAAAAAGTTCTTAAAAAAGATTTAATAACTGTTAATATTGAAAATAGTGTTATTATGAATTCTGAATGGGATTTAAATGAAACATTAGATACAGTTATATTAAAAAATGCTGTTCCTGTTGGTACAAGAGTTCAATTATCTTGGTTTAATAATTTAGAAGTTCAAGTTGGTGCAACTTATACACCTCATATTAATAAAGTTGATAGAGATACTACATTATCTTGGACAAATGATGGCGGTTTAGAAAATCCTGCTGATTCTCATATTTATGATGGTGTAACTTTTGTTCCTTCACAATCTAAAACAGGTACAGAAACTACATTATCTTGGACAAACAATGGAAATTTAGATAATCCAGAAAATGTTGTTATTAAAGATGGTGCGACTTTTACTCCATCACAAACTAAAGTTGGATTAGATACTACATTATCTTGGACAAATGATGTTGGTTTACCAAATCCAGAAAACGTTATTATTTCTGACGGTGTAACTTATACACCACATACAACTCAAGATGCTCACGAAGCTACAATTTCTTTTACTAATAATAAAGAATTAGAAAATCCAGAAACTATTTCCATTTATACTAACTATGCACAAAGAATTGTAGAATCCTTTACAGCAACTGAAAATCAAACAACTTTTGTTGCATCTCACGAGATTTATGATAAATCTGTTTTATCAGTAAATGTTGGAAATACAGAATTAACTGCTGCTGCATATTCATTAGGTGCTGATAAAAAAACAGTTACGTTAGTTAACGGTTTAAGTGCTGGAACATTAGTAGATTTAAAATATTTTTATAATTTAAATATTGGTACAGAAGGTATTACTTTTACTCCTGAATTAACTCCAATAGATAATGGTTATACATTATCTTGGACAAATGATGGCGGTTTAGATAACCCAACACCAGTAAATATTACAAGTGGTTCTGGTATTAATCCAAAAGGTGATTGGTCAGCTGAAACAGCTTATATTAAAAGTGATTATGTAACTTATGAAGATACAACTGCACAATATGGTTATTTAGGATTAAAAGATAATATACCTGCTGGTACAGCATTAACAGATACATCTTCTTGGATGGAAATGTACAAAATTTTAAAAACTTATATAGCTGCAACAATAGTGGATTGGGGTGAATAATGGCATTATATGTAGGAGATAATGAAATTTCTCAAAAAATATTATTAAAAGGTAATGTTGGAGTACAATTACCTACTATGTCTTCTGATACAGAAGGACAATATTTAAGTAATGATGGAATACAACCTGTATGGAAAGATGAACAAATTGGTTATAAACAAATATCAAATTGTATTACAGAAATTCCACAGGATATTAAATTAGAATTAAATTCTGACCATACAATTACATTAAAAGCAGGTAGTAAATTATATATTCCTAATGGATTTGAAACAGATGGAACTACAAGAAAATTTGATACAAAAATAATTGAATCAGATATTAATTTTAATGCATCAACATATGGTACTTTTCAACATATAGCGAGTTTATTACCAATAAATTTAATTCAAGCATTAGTAGTTGAAACACAACAATTTAGTGGTGATACTGCACCAACAGTTACTAGTACGTATGCATTTTGGTATGATACAGCTAATAATATTGTGAAATATACAGAAAATAATGGTTCTACTTGGACAGATGGTTGTTCATTACCATTTGGTTTAATTAGTATTGAAAATAATACAGGTATTACTTCTATTGACCAAGTATTTAATGGATTTGGATTTATAGGAACTAATGCATTTATTTTACCAGGTATTAAAGGTTTAAGAGCAAATGGATTAGAAAATAATTATTCATATAAAAATATTGAAGTAATAAATTCAAATGTTCAAATATGCTTATTAGCTCTTGCTTCTCAAAAAGATAAATGGACATTTTTTAGTACCTTAGATACAAATGATTATAGAAATAGTATAACTCATTATGAACAAAATTATAAACCTTCTAATTTACCTTATGAAACAGCAACTTGGTATAATACATTAGAAAATAATTTTTATTATACAAATGATACAGGAGCAACTTGGGTTAAATCTAATTATATTGGCTTATTTACATATAATTTAATAGATGGCATTGTTTCAAATTTTAAAAGTATGCAACCAATTCAATTAATAGCAAGAAATGATTCTAGTTGGATAGCTAAACAAGCTATGCCTTCTAAAAAAGCAATTCCTTTAACATTAGGAGCTTCTGGTGTAACATATACAGCACCTGCAAATGGATATTTTAGTATTGATGGACAAGGACCAAATTGGGTAGATGTCGCTATTATATATTCAAATTTAAATTATGGATATTGTTTTGCTTCTCGTTCTTCAGACAAATATTGTAGAATTACTGTTCCTGTTAGTGCTGGAAGTCAATGTCAAATTTTATTTGATACTGCGTTTACAAATTTAATTAGTTTTAATTTTATCTATGCTGAAGGAGAATTATAATGTATTTAGGTTATCAAAATGGAAAAATTACATTTATTGCTGATACAAAAGAAGAATTAGAAAATTTACCATTAGTTTCTTTTGATAAAATTGTTAAATCCAAAACTAATTATATTTTAGTTAATGGTGAATATGTAAAAGAATCAGACTCTAAAAATTTAGTAGCAATTGAAAATAGAAAAAAAGAATATCCGCCTTTGGCTGAACAATTAGATATGATATATCACGATTTAGAAAATGGAACAAGTAATTGGCAAACACTAATTAAATCAATTAAAGAAAAATATCCAAAAGAATAAGAGAGGAAATAACCTCTCTTTTATTTTAATAAATATTTTTATAGTTTATTAAGGAAATTTTATTATGGCTCAAACAAGTGTAGATATACCTCAATTAAAATTTAATAAAATGAGTACAGCTAAATATAATGAATTAAAAGAAGCTGGTCAATTAGTTGAAAATGAATTTTATATTACTCCTGATGGTGGAACAATACCAGAAGTTAATACTGATACTAATCAACAAGTATTAAGCAATGATGGTACAAATTTAAGCTGGCGTAATGAACAAGTAGGTTATAATCAAATTACTAACTGTATTACAGAAATTCCACAAGATATTAAGTTAGAAATTAATAATGGAATAATTACGTTAAAAGCAGGTAGTAAAGTTTATAATGGTAATGGAGTATTAAAAACTACAACAACAGATATATCAAGTGTTAATGCTAATTATGATGGACAAGTTTTAATTGCTTTATCAAAAGATTTTGATGTTTTATTAACAGGTTTTGTACCAGGTGAAACAGTATCTGAATTACCTACTTCAACTGCTTCATTTAAAATTTATTATAATACAACTGATAAAAAATGCTATTTAGATACTACTTATGGTTGGCAAGAATGTTCATTACCAATTGCGTTAGGAACAAGTACAGTTTCTTCTTGGGTTTCTATTGACCAAGTATTTAATGGATTTGGCTTTGTAGGTTCAACAATATTTGCTTTACCAGGAATAAAAGGTTTATCTCCAAATGGTAATGATTCTTTAACAGGAATTAAAAAAAATAATATTATATCAATTGAAAATATTTTAACATATACTTGTCCAAATATAACTGCAAATGTTATATTAGATTTATATGCTAATAAAATAGTCATTAATAGTCAAGCATTTGATAAACCAACAATTGATTTAATTTTCTTTGATGAAATTAATAATTATAATTATGCAGGTTTAGGAATTTCAAATGATATTTGGGTAGGTTCTGCTCGTATTGAAAATGGTAAAATTGTATTATTTAATCCTAAACATCCTATATCATTAGTAGATAAAAATAATTCTAGTTGGGTAGCTCAACAAGCAATGCCTTCTAAAAAATATATTAATTTAGAGTTAGGTATTTCTGGCACAGTTTATACAGCAGTTGCTAATGGTTATATTCAATTAGTTAAACAAGCAACAGCTGCAAATCAATATCTTGTTGCATATGATACTAATTTACCATCAACAACTGTTGATGAAAATACAATAGCTATAAAATGGTCAACAAGTGGAGTAAATGATGTTCTTTATTTTCCTGTTAGAAAAGGACAACAATTTATAATTGGTTACACTTTTGGTGGACAAACTATTGCTTTTAGATTAATTTTTGCTCAAGGTGAATAATTAAAGAGGGATTTTAAAATCCCTCTTTTTTAATGGTTTATTGTTATTTATTAAATAACAATAAAGGATAAATTATGACTGATACCAGTAAAATACCAAGCAGTAGAATAAGTAATTCCACATTTGAAAATAATCAAATATTATTAATTAATGATGGTAATATAATTATTAATGATACATCTATAACTAATTATATATTAGAAATTAATCAACCTACAACAATTTCTATTTCATCTAATATAACTTTACCAGCAAATATATCATTACCAATTCAATTAGAAATTAAAAAAACTGATATAAATGCAACAATTACATTTCCACAAAATGATAATTTTAAATGGATTGATAATTATATACCAAGTTGTTCATCAATTGCAACATATTACATTGCATTTAAAACAAAAGATATGATTAATTGGGTTTGTTCTTATCAAGGAATGATAGAATGAGTTTAGTATCATCATTACGTCCATATGGTTATTATAATATCTTATTAAAAGAACCAACAGTTTGGTTAAAAAATAATGATTGGACAATAAGTAATAATACAATAACTGGATGGAATGATGCGTCTGGTTTATTAAATCCTACACAAACTGATGATGCAAGAAAACCTTTAATTCATACAAATGCTATTAATGGTTATCCATCTTTATCTTTTCAAAATCAATATTTTTTAACTAATTATATTACTCTTAAAAAAGCATATTCAGTTATGTTATTAGATAATGTTTGGCAAATCATAAATTTTGATATTACTTCAACCTTTAATAATATGTATCCAATGGGTAGAGGTATTGTAATTTCATCTATTTATGGTGCAGGTATTGCGGGAACATATCCAGATTACTATGGTACATCTCGTTATGTTGATGTAAGAGATAAGGTACAAGGTTGGGTAAATGGTGGAAGTACATCATTTGGAGCAACAAATGGTAATTTTGGTGACCCTGCAACAAATACTGCAAAAGTATTTAGAGGTGGTTATTGGTTAAAACCTAATGAATATATAAATTGGGCAGTAAGTGAAAATGGAACTGTTTCATTTAGTCCATTTTTAGCTTGTGAAATTGCTGAAGTTATTTTATATAATAGTGAATTAACTGAACGAGAAAATGAATCAGTTATTAAATATTTAAAAGGTAAATATCATTTATAAATTATATAATAATGAATATATTTCTTCTAATTTATCAGCTAAATCATCTGTATATTGATATGCTTTTTCTCCAATAGCAAAAGTTCTTAAACG
>ULQL01080683.1_pt1 | contig 12216 bp, 8 predicted proteins | sample 1954411 | NCBI WGS metagenome assembly ULQL01 (sample SAMEA4835654, study PRJEB28245) | human gut metagenome | biome: gut microbiome; material: fecal sample | place: Denmark | collected 2008 | reverse complement strand
GGCAAAAAAGCTGGGGCCCATGCTGTCAGCAGCTTTTCATTTGGAATATGGCAAGATTTTGCGGCTTGTCAGTCACTGGCAGACCGCTTTTTTTTTGTGTCAAAGGCAGTTTCGTGAAAATGACCGAAAGAGGATACCTGATTTGTGAATATCAACAAAAGTTTTCAAAATACTTGATTTTAATTTAGGGGGGGGGGGGGTATAATGAAATGACAAAAATTCCTTTGAGAACAAAGCACTCAGCAATCTGGCTGAGACCTGCAATGCGGAGAATGGAACCTACAGGGGAGGTGACAGTGCGGTAGGAATCTGGAGGGTTCCTTGCGGGGAATCCGTTGCAAAAATGCAAATAGTGATGAAAGGAATGAAGAAAGTTGAAACAGAAAAGTCAAAACCGGTTTTTGGCGGCCCTGCTGGCAGTGGCGATGATGCTTCAGATGCTTCCCATGCTGGCTTTTGCGGATGGCACGACCGGCACCGGAAACGCGCATGCGGTAAAGATCGGCAATACGGTGTATTCGTCTTTGGAAGCTGCTGTGAGAGCTGCTGCGAGTGCGCCAGGGAACAGTGCTACCATCACCCTTGGCGAGGGCGAATACGAACTATACGGCGCCATTAATAGAGAGGAAGGGATACTCGTAGGAAAAGAATTGACCTTTGTAGGACAGGGAGTCGGTAAGACTACATGGAAAATCGGCTATAGATCGGATGAGTATTCTGGTGAGGATGCTGACTACGATTTAGGCGGAGCAGAAAAAATTACGTTCGAAAAGATGACGCTCCAATGTGGAACCGGTGATTATCACAGTTTTGCTTATATTTGGAACACCGTTGTGAAGGATTGCGTCATCAACGGTAAGACAGACTTTTGGGGCTATACCAGTGCAGAGTTTATCGATACGACCTTCAATGCTCCAAATGGACAATATGCACTCTGGACGTATTGCTCCCCGACCATGACATTTGATAACTGCACCTTTAATGCAAGTGGAAAAGTGATCAATGTTTACACGGATTACAGTGCAGAAAAATTTGACATTACGGTTAACTTTAACAACTGCACCGTGAATTCCTCCAATGGCTTCCTCGATAAGCAAGCGCTGATCATCAACGACAAAAACAGGGGCAACTATAAGTACATCATCAATATCAAAGATCCCCATGTCACGGCTGCCCGGAGTACAACGACCTGTTCGCAGGTGTTCGGCTTTAAATACAATACTGGTCGGACAGAGGTGTACTGGAACAATAGTGTGGAGCCGGTCTGGAAAGACGGCGAGATGCAGACACACTCCTATACCGATGGTGAGCATGACCATGTCGTTATCACCACCTATTCGGAGTGGACAAAGTTCGACGCGCGAAATGAGTGGCGGGATGTAACGAAGACCTGCGACTACTGCCACCGGTCGAAAACACATAAGGAAGTTGCAAGTGTGTACCGCCTCCAGTACAACCTGAATGGAGGCGTTGGCGATGAAACTGCCGATTACAATGAAGCTTTCTACCGTGAAAATGAGAGCGTGACGCTTGCAGCGGCTCCCAAACGAGAAGGGTACCAGTTTGCTGGATGGCTGAGCCTTAACGGTACGCTCTATAAAGCTGAGAGTGAGCTTGTCCTGACGGGTGATGAAGTGTTTACGGCACAGTGGAAGAAGGATGAGCCTGTCGTCAATCATACCCTGACCGTGACCGGCGGCACCTTTGCTGTGAAAGACGGCGGCATTGATGTGACCGACACACTGGAAACCAGCACCGATGAGGCCAGCGGCAAGCAGACCTGCCTTGTGCCGGATGGTGCAGAAGTCACTGTGACGCTGGACCAGACGAAGGTTCCCGAGGGTATGGTGTTTGATCTCTGGTCTACCGGCAAGTTTGAACTGCCGCTGGAACAGGATTACAAGGCTGAGTCCATTGCCTTTACCATGAATGATGATGTGGATGTGGCCGCACAGTACCGCAGCGCTGACATTGAGGATGGTTCTGATGTTGTTGGCCCCATCATTGTTGGTACGGCTGTTGTGGCTGGCGGCGCACTGGTCGGCTACACGCTGGGCACCGATCTGGTGGGCAAGATGTGGGGTCTGCCTTACTTCCCCAGCAACCGCAGTGCTCTTGCAATGATGCTGTGGGAGGATGCAGGCAAGCCGATGCCGGAATCTGAGATCCTCTACCCCGATGTTGGCCAGGAAGAGCAGGATATGGATCTGCAGCATGCTGCCCGCTGGGCCATGGAGCACGACCTCATGCCTGACCTGAACGATCAGGATACAGAGCTGCCCCCTGAACAGGTGAAGTTCTATCCGGACAACATGGTTACCAAGATCGGCGTGTTGCGTGCTTGGAAGAAGGCACAGGACCTCAAGCAGAACGCGCAGTAAAATTTGACATTCTCTAATATATCCCAAACACAGCAGGAGCGCCCCACCGGGTCATACCGGCAGAGCGCTCCTGCTGTGTTTCTGTTAAGCTTCAGGAAAGGGGAACACACCCCACTCAGCGGCCCACGATGAGGTCGCGGCGGCAGCGCAGGCCGACCGTCAGGAAAGCGCTGTCGCCCAGCTGCCGCAGCACCACCCGCTGGGTGTCGGTCTGGCCCTCGCACAGCAGGGAAAGGTTCAGGGTGGTGGAACCCTTCTCCGTGGTGAGCACCAGCGTGGACACGCCCTGATTCATCAGGGTCTTCATATCCTGAATGGTGGTGCGGAAGGTGGCGGCGCAGTCCGGCACGTCCAGCGTCAGGACACGGCCCTCCTGCCGGGCGGTGTAAAGGACCTGACGGCCCAGCAGGCCCTTGACGGTGTACCGGGCTTCGGTGGTCTTTGCCTCGTCAGCGGAGATCAGCATGATGTCGCCCTGAATGGGGTCACCCTCCGGTGCACCGTAGCCGCCGTAGGCGGGGTCGGTCTCGCCCACAGCAACGTCGCCGCTGTGCAGCGCGATCTCGCCCTGAAGCATCACGCTTTCGTCCTGCGGGGGCAGGTAGCCTGCAACAACGGTGTCATCGGTGGCAGCCGCAGCGGCAGGCTCCTCGGCAAATGCGCCGACGCTCATGGGGATGGCAAGGGACAGCACCAGGGCTGCGGCAATGGCCTGACGGCCCAGCATTGTATTCAGAATCTTCATAAGAAATATACCTCCTGTACTATGGACGAAAAACCGCCCGTTCTGTAATGAATACGGAACGGGCGGCTCGTTTATTGCAGGGGGAAGGAAATTTTTATGGAACGTTAAACCCCTCAGTCACGCTCCGCGTGACAGGTCCGGGTTGCGGCACCCAGCATCCACTTCGTGTTGTAAACAACACTTGTGTCTTGCTGGCCGCGGCCCCAACAGCAACGCCCTTTATCCGCCACTGGCGGCGGTTGTTACTGTTGCCCCTAATAGTGGGGCCCTTGGCATAAAGGGGAACTCGCAGGGCTCTACGCAGCGCCAGAGCCGCCCCTACTAGGGGCGGTGGCAATGCGAAGCATTGACGGTGGGGTTTAACCTTCCCGGTTCAGGATCTCCATGAACTCATCGCCGGTGATGGTCTCTTTCTGGTACAGATACTGGGCCAGCTCATCCAGCTTTGCGCGGTTGTCGGTCAGGATCTGCACAGCCTTGGCGTGCTGGGCCTTGACCAGCTCCACCACCTTCTGGTCGATCTCGCACTGGGTCTGGGCAGAGCAGGCAAGGGAAGTGTCGCCGCCCAGATACTGGTTGTTGACGGTCTCCAGTGCCACCATGTCAAACTCATCGCTCATGCCGTAGCGGGTCAGCATGGCGCGGGCCAGCTTGGTGGCCTGCTCGATATCATTGGAAGCGCCGGTGGTGATGGAGTGGAACACCACTTCCTCGGCGGCACGTCCGCCGGTGAGGGTGGCGATCTTGTTTTCCAGCTCCTCCTTGTTCATCAGGTAGTGGTTGCCCTCGTCCACCTGCATGGTGTAACCCAGAGCACCAGAGGTGCGGGGGATGATGGTGATCTTCTGCACGGGGGCGGAGTGGGTCTGCTTGGCGGCGACCAGAGCGTGGCCGATCTCATGGTAGGCTACGATGCACTTTTCGTGGTCGGTCAGGATGGAGTTCTTCTTCTGGTAGCCTGCAATGACCACCTCGATGCTCTCCTCCAGGTCGGATTGGGTCACACTCTTGCGGCCCGCGCGGACGGCCCGCAGCGCGGCCTCGTTGACGATGTTGGCCAGCTCGGCACCGGACGCGCCGGAGGCCATCCGGGCCACGGTGGTAAAGTCGATGCCCGGGGCCAGCGCGACCTTCTTAGCGTGGACCCTCAGGATCTCCTCGCGGCCCTTGAGGTCGGGCAGCTCCACGGGCACCCGGCGGTCAAAGCGGCCGGGGCGGGTCAGGGCAGGGTCAAGGGATTCGGGACGGTTGGTGGCGGCCAGAATGATGACACCGGTGTTGCCCTCAAAACCGTCCATTTCGGTCAGCAGCTGGTTCAGGGTCTGCTCGCGCTCATCGTTGCCGCCGTATTGGCCGCCGCTGCGCTTTTGGCCGATAGCATCGATCTCATCAATAAACACGATGCAGGGCGCTTTCTCCTTGGCCTGCTTGAACAGGTCGCGCACCTTGGAGGCACCCATGCCCACGAACATCTCCACGAACTCGGAGCCGGAGATGGAGAAGAAGGGCACGTTGGACTCACCGGCCACAGCCTTGGCCAGCATGGTCTTGCCGGTGCCCGGAGGGCCCACCAGCAGGATGCCCTTGGGCATCTTGGCACCAATGCTCTCATACCTGCTGGGGTCGTGCAGATAGTTGACGACTTCCTGTAAGTTTTCCTTGGCCTCGTCCTCGCCGGCCACATCCGCAAAGCGGATGCCTGCCGTGGACTGCACATAGACCTTGGCGTTGGATTTGCCCATGCCGCCAAACATCATGGAGCCCGGGCCGCCGCCGGCCTTTTCCATCAGCTTTTTGTTCATCTGGTTGCCGATGGCCGAGAACAGGATGATGGGCAGGACGAACCAGATCAAAAAGCTCAGCACCGGCGAGGACTGTTCCACGATCTCGCTGGAGAAGGTGGCTCCGGCATCGTACAGCCGCTCGGTCAGGCCGGTGTCGTTCATCAGGCCGGTCTTGTAGACCTGCGTCTCGTCTTTATCGGTAAAGATGATCTGGTTGGATTCAATGTCCACCCGGCCAATGTTCTTCTCCTCGGTCATGGTCATAAAGGTGCCGTAGTCCACCTCTTTGATCTGGCGCTCCTCCATCCACGGCAGCAGCACAAGGTTGAGGAGCAGCAGCATCAGCAGCACGATGGCGTAGTAGATCGCCAACGGCTTGCGCGGTGTCTTGACTTCTTTCATAGGATTTCCTCCTCGGTAAACGGCCTCGCCCTCTCAGTCTGCTTCGCAGCCAGCTCTCCCAAAGGGAGAGCCTTTGACAAATCGGTCAGGGGCCTTATTCTTTCGATAAGCTTATCTTAACACAACGAAGATTAACAAAAAAGCTTTTCGAGGGCTTGTTTCCAAAAACTTCCCAGATTCTTAACAAACCCCGAAGCCTGGCGGGAGGGAAGCGTGGGCATCCCCCGCTTTCCCAGCGCTCTACGATTCGATGCAGAAAGCGCAAAATTTGGAAAATTGTGCCGCTCCTGATGTGAATTTGTTTCATTTTTGATATGAGCCAAACTTCTTGACAGCAAATCCAACATTTGGTACAATAAGCTCACTTTGAAACACAAAGACCAAATGCGTTGACGGGGAAAAAACGATCTTCTTCTGCTTCAGAGAGCTGCCGGGTGGTGCAAGGCAGTGCGGAGGGTTTCGGTTACTGGCCCCTGAGCGGCAGAGCTGAACGGAAAGTAGGCTCTGACGGATGCCCACCGTTACCGGGGCAGCGATTCGCCGCCAAAAGCTGATCGTGTGAGTGGCTGGTTTTCCAGCAAAGAGAGTGGTACCACGGGTGCTCTGTTAGAAAAAATGACAGGCCCTCGTCTCTCAAGGCTTATCGCCTTGGAGACGAGGGCCTTTTCGTATGTAACTCCTTCAGTCAGATCCTTACGGATCTGCCAGCTCCCTCGGGGAGGGAGCCTCTGGCGAAGCGGGAAACTTTACCGTACTGCCAAGGGCCCCATCTCAGAGGGGGCTGTCACCGTAGGTGACTGGGGGAGTTGGGCAGGAAGAAACCTCAAAAGTGTAATTTGTTTAGGAGGACGCACATTATGATGGACGCAACCAAGTACGCACCGGGATATTACCCTGTCCCTGCCGGTTATGACAGCTGGGTGAAGAAGGATCACATTGAAAAGGCCCCGGCCTGGTGCAGTGTGGATCTGCGCGACGGCAATCAGGCTCTGATCGTGCCCATGAGTCTGGAGGAAAAGCTGGAGTTCTTCCAGATGCTGGTGAAGATCGGCTTCAAGGAGATCGAGGTGGGTTTCCCCGCCGCCAGCGATACCGAGTACGAGTTCCTGCGCACCCTGATCGAGAAAAACATGATCCCGGAGGATGTGACTGTGCAGGTGCTGACCCAGTGCCGCGACCACATCATACGCAAGACCTTTGAGGCTGTCAAGGGTGCCCCCCGCGCGGTCATCCACTTCTACAACTCCACCTCCGTGGCCCAGCGCGAGCAGGTGTTCCACAAGAGCAGGGAAGAGATCAAGAAGATCGCCACCGACGGCGCAAAGCTGGTCAAACAGCTGAGCCAGGAGTACGAGGGCAACTTCCTGTTTGAGTACAGCCCCGAGAGCTTTACCGGCACCGAGGTGGACTATGCCGTGGAGGTTTGCAACGCGGTGCTGGATATCATGCAGCCCACCCCTGACCGCCCCATGATCATCAACCTGCCCGTTACAGTCGAAATGAGTATGCCCCATGTCTACGCCAACCAGATCGAGTATTGCGACAAGCACCTCAAGTACCGTGACAGCGTGATCATCTCCACCCATCCCCACAACGACCGCGGCACCGGTGTTGCCTGCGCTGAAATGGCCGTTCTGGCCGGAGCCCAGCGCGTGGAGTGCTGCCTGTTCGGCAACGGTGAGCGTACCGGCAACGTGGATGCTGTGACTCTGGCCATGAATTTGTACAGCCACGGCGTAGACCCCAGACTGGACTTTTCCGATATGCCCGAGATCTGCGCTACCTACGAGCGCGTGACCCGGATGCACATCTACGAGCGCACCCCCTACGCCGGTCAGCTGGTGTTTGCAGCCTTCTCGGGCAGCCATCAGGATGCCATTGCAAAGGGCATGGCCTACCGCAAGGAGCGGGGCGAGCACCGCTGGACCTGCCCCTACATCCCCATCGACCCCCACGATATCGGCCGCACCTATGATGCCGATGTCATCCGCATCAACAGCCAGAGCGGCAAGGGCGGTATCGGCTTTGTGCTGGAACAGAACTACGGCTATAATCTGCCCCCCAAGATGCGCGAGGTGCTGGGCTACAAGGTCAAGAGCGTGTCCGACCACAGCCACAAGGAGCTGAGTGCAGGCGAGGTGCTCCGCATCTTCGAGGAAAGCTTCCTCAACCGCGAAAAGCCCCTCCGTGTGGTGGAGGCCCACTTTGCACAGGTCAACGGCATTACCGCCACGGTTACCCTGGACCTGAACGGTCAGCGCAAGGTGGTCACTTCGGTGGGCAATGGTCGTCTGGATGCTGTGGCCAACGCCATCCAGAGCGCCACCGGGATGGACTTCCATCTGGAAAGCTACTCGGAGCACAGCCTGGACGAGGGCAGCACCTCCCGCGCGGCTTCCTATGTGGGCCTTGCCTGGGGCGATGGCAGCATGACCTGGGGTGCCGGCACCGACACCGATATCATCGTTGCCGGCATCAAGGCGCTGGTTTCGGCAATTAACAGTAAATAAAAATCGAACTCCCTCAGTCACCTGCGGTGACAGCTCCCTCTAAGAGGGAGCCTGTTGCGTAACGGAAAGGCAAAGAGGCCCCCTCCTAGAGGGGGCTGTCGCGTAAGCGACTGGGGGAGTTGTAAAAGACAAAAGGAGAGTATCACCATGGGAATGACTCTGACGCAGAAAATTCTGGCCGCACATGCGGGTTTGCCGGAGGTCAAGGCAGGCCAGCTCATCAATGCCAAGCTCGATATCGTGCTGGGCAACGATATCACCACCCCGGTCGCCATCAACGAGTTTGAGAAGGCAGGCTTTGACGGCGTGTTCGACAAGGAGCACATTGCCATCGTGCTGGATCACTTCGTCCCCAATAAGGACATCAAGAGCGCAACCCAGTCCAAGCAGTGCCGCGAGTTTGCCAACAAGTATGATATCCTCAACTTCTACGATGTGGGTCAGATGGGTGTTGAGCACGCCCTCCTGCCCGAAAAAGGCATCGTGACCGCCGGTGACTGCATCATCGGTGCCGACAGCCACACCTGTACCTACGGTGCACTGGGCGCATTCTCCACCGGTGTGGGCTCCACCGATATGGCCGCCGGTATGGCCACCGGCATGGCATGGTTCAAGGTACCCTCTGCCATCAAGTTTGTGCTCAAGGGCAAGTTCAGCCCCCGCGTATCCGGCAAGGATCTGATCCTGCACATCATCGGCATGATCGGTGTGGACGGCGCACTGTACAAGTCCATGGAATTCACCGGCCCGGGCGTGGCTTCCCTGACCATGGAGGATCGCCTCTGCGTCTGCAACATGGCCATTGAGGCCGGTGCCAAGAACGGCATCTTCCCTGTGGACGAGGTCACCAGAGCGTATCTGAACGGCCGCAGCCAGCGCACCCCGGTCTACTACGAGGCTGACCCGGATGCCGAATACGAAAAGACCATCGAGATCGACCTGGACAAGCTGGAGCCCACGGTCAGCTACCCCCATCTGCCGGAGAACACCCACCCCGCCAGCGAGGGAAAGGACATCCGGATCGATCAGGTGGTCATCGGCAGCTGCACCAATGGCCGTCTGGAGGATATGGAGGCCGCTTACAACATCCTCAAGGGCAGACACATTGCCAAGGGCGTGCGGGGCATCATCATCCCGGCCACCATGGCGGTTTATAAGGAGTGCATCCTGCGCGGCTGGACCGAGGCCTTTATTGATGCGGGCTGCATCGTGTCCACCCCCACCTGCGGCCCCTGCCTGGGCGGCTACATGGGCATCCTGGCCGAGGGGGAGCGCTGTGTCTCCACCACCAACCGCAACTTTGTGGGCCGCATGGGCCATGTCAAGAGTGAAGTCTATCTGGCAAGCCCGGCCACTGCCGCTGCCAGCGCCCTGACCGGCTATATCACCGACCCCCGCACGGTCTGATCGAAAAGGAGAAGCAACGATGAACGCAAAAGGTTCTGTTTTCAAATACCCGGATAACGTGGATACCGATGTCATCATTCCGGCCCGCCACCTGAACACCCAGGACCCCAAGGAGCTGGCCAGCCACTGCATGGAGGATATCGACAAGGACTTTGTCCGGAACGTCAGGGATGGCGATGTTATGGTGGGCGGCTGGAACTTCGGCTGCGGCTCCTCCCGTGAGCATGCCCCCGTGGCCATCAAGGCCGCGGGCATCTCGGTGGTCATTGCCAAGAGCTTTGCCCGCATCTTCTACCGCAACAGCATCAACATCGGCCTGCCCATCATGGAGTGCCCCGAGGCTGTGGATTCCATCAGCGCAGGGGATACCGTCAGCGTGGATTTTACTACCGGCCTCATCACCGATGAGACCACCGGCAAGACCTTCCAGGCGGAACCCTTCCCGCCGTTTATCCAGAAGATCATTGCCGACGGTGGTTTGATGAAGTCGCTGACCAAGAAATAAACCCCACCGTCAATGCTGACGCATTGCCACCGCCCCTAGTAGGGGCGGCTCTGGCGTTGCGGAAAGCTCTGCGAGTTCCCCTTTATGCCAAGGGCTCCCCATACTAGGGGAGCTGTCGCGCAAGCGACTGAGGGGTTTGGGTAAGAAGCTGTTGAGGAGAATTTAGAACTATGGAAAAAAACATTGCTGTCATCTGGGGCGACTGCTCCAGTCCCGAGATCGTGAAACAGACCATCCGGGTGCTTGATAAGGTGGCCGAAAAGTACGGCCACACCTTCCACTATACCGATGCCGCCATGGGCGGCGAAGCCATTGACAAGTACGGCGACCCGCTGCCTCAGCACGAGCTGGACAAGTGCCTTGCTGCGGACAGCGTCCTGCTGGGTGCCGTGGGCGGCCCCAAGTGGGAGGGCCTGCCCGGAGAGCAGCGCCCGGAAAAGGGTCTGCTGCGCCTGCGCGCGGGCATGGGCCTGTACTCCAACAACCGCCCCGCAAAGATCTGGCCCCAGCTGGCCCCGGCCAGCCCTCTGAAGCCTGAGATCGTGGCACAGGGCATTGATTTCATCATCGTGCGGGAGCTGATCGGCGGCGTGTACTTCGGCAAGCACGAGACCCACACCCTCGAGAACGGCGAAAAGCAGGCCATCGACTCCATGCCCTACTCTGAGCACGAGATCGAGCGCATTGGCCGCATCGGCTTCGAGACCGCCCAGAAGCGCCGCAAAAAGCTCTGCTGTGTGGACAAGGCCAACGTGCTGGATACCAGCCGCCTGTGGCGCAGTGTGATGCACCGCCTGCAGGCCGAGTACCCGGACGTGGAGTACAGTGAGATGTTCGTGGACAACTGTGCCATGCAGATCGTAAAGAACCCCGCACAGTTCGATGTCATTGTCACCGAGAATATGTTCGGCGATATCCTCTCCGATGAGGCTTCGATGATCACCGGCTCCATCGGCATGATCCCGTCCTCCTCTTTGGGCGATGGCACCCGGGGCCTGTACGAGCCCATTCACGGCTCGGCCCCCGACATTGCGGGCAGGGATATCGTCAACCCCACCGCCTGCATCCTCTCTGCTGCCATGATGCTGCGCTACTCCTTTGGCATGGCTGAGGAGGCCGATGCCATTGAGAACGCCGTGAACAAGGTGCTGGACAAGGGCCTGCGCACGGCAGACAACATGAGCGAAGGCTGCACCTGCCTGGGCTGCACCGCTATGGGCGATGCGATTTTGGCCGAGATCTGATCTGAAATGAATCGCCCTCTCTGTCAGCGTGAACGCGCTGCCACCTCTCCCGAAGGGGGAGCTGGCAAGGCCTGCGGCCTTGACTGAGAGGGCATTTTCGTTCTCCCAAAAACAAAAATGCAAACTTTTTGCAAATTCCTCTTGCAATTTGCATCCGAAGCGTGTATAATCTCCCTTGCACGAAAATGCAAATTGATTGCAATTTACTACAATAAAGCACATTACAGTTGTTTTTGGAGTATCAAATGGAATTGTTTCTGGATGTTCTGGGCGAATCTCTGGTGGACACCGCCAAGATGCTGCCCTTCCTGTTTTTGGCCTATCTGTTCATTGAATATGTGGAGAACCGCCACGGCGAGCGCATCGAAGCCATTCTGGCGGGGGGCGGGCGCTGGGGCTCTGTTCCGGCGGCGCTGCTGGGCTGTGTGCCACAGTGCGGTTTCTCTGCCATTGCGTCCAATTTCTATGCGTCCCGGGTCATCAGCCTGGGCACGCTGATGGCCGTGTTCCTCGCCACCAGTGATGAAGCGGTTCCGCTGCTGGTTTCCATGCCTGCCTACTGGGATAAGCTGGTGCTGCTCATGGTCATCAAGGTGCTCTACGCCATTGCGGTGGGCCTGGTGCTGGATTTTGTCCTGCGGGGCGTTCTGCCCAGGAGCCTGCGAGGCGGCTATACCGGTAGCGCCGATGAGATCGACTGCCACGAGGAGCACAGCGATGAGGAGGGTAAGCCCGCCCCCATCTGGAAAGCCGCTCTTCGCCACACGCTGGAGATCTTCGTGTTCATCTTTGTGTTCAGTCTGGTGTTCGGCCTCATTGTGGAGGGCGTGGGCGAGGATGTCTTTGCCGATGCTCTGGGCCGGATGGGCTTCTTCCAGCCGGTGGTGGCCGCACTGGTGGGGCTGATCCCCAACTGTGCCGCCAGCGTCCTGCTGACCCAGCTCTATGTGGAGGGAGCCCTCCGCTTTTCCAGTCTGGTGGCAGGTCTGTGCACCGGCGCGGGCGTGGGCCTGGCCGTTCTCTGGCGGGCAAACCCCTCCTGGAAGCAGAACCTCTTTATCACCGGCCTGACCTGGGCCGCCGGTGCGGCTGTGGGTGTTGGGATCCAGATCGTGGTAGCCATTTTCGGTTAAAGTAAAATATTCAGTCAAAACGCCGTTTCGGGATATCCCGGAGCGGCGTTTTGTGTTATACTAGACAGTATCAAAACGATAAAATGGCTCACCCTCTCCGTCATC
>ULQL01079711.1_pt1 | contig 12216 bp, 6 predicted proteins | sample 1954411 | NCBI WGS metagenome assembly ULQL01 (sample SAMEA4835654, study PRJEB28245) | human gut metagenome | biome: gut microbiome; material: fecal sample | place: Denmark | collected 2008 | reverse complement strand
TTCTATGTGAGAAAAGCTATAAGTAGCTGTAATACAATAAGTTCTATTGGTTTTTTTATCTGAACTTTATTGCAGAAACAATGAAAAAGCAAGAAAAGACTCGGAAGTAGCTGAAGAAATGAAAAGGGGTCATTTGGTGTCAATGTCATTTAGGGTCATTTGGAAAAGTAAATGTCACTTTCGTTGCTATAGTATATATAAATATTTATATATATCTATAGTGACTTTTTAACTCTCGGAAAACATAATGACCCTAAATGACTTTGACCTAATGACCCACTAAATGTAATGCTTGTATGGGTTGTTTGCTAGAGTATGTGATAGTCCTAAATTACTTGTGTATGAGATGATTACAAAAGTTTATATCAGTTGTATTTCATTTGTGTGTGTATAATAATAATCTACATTCTCTGGTGTGGAATACTGCAAGTAGTACCGCTCTAGTGTTCATTTTTATATCCCTAATTCATTGTATTTGTCAAAAATACCTACCTTTGGAGCATGTTTTCACGTCCGAGGAGGGGCATTTTTTTACCCTTAGAAGAGGGGGTAAAACATCTTCCTAACCCCCATATTTGCATTTTTCCGTTAAATAACGTGATAAAATTCTTGGGTATGCCAACTTTTTATTATCTTTGCTAGCAATTGATAAATTATTGACGTAGCAATAGTCTGAAAAGCTAGAAACTACATAATAACAATGTTACGATTGAAATTGATAATTTGTTGTTATACAACTATTTAGTATGTATATTTCGTGTGTAAAGTGAAGTCTGTATATTGTGTTGTGAATGGAATATATATTTACTTTTTAAATCATAGCATTCGCTTTTTAAGCATTCTCCCAATACCTGTTTTCAGCGATGAAAAACGGAAAAATTAGAGTTTCCTGATTACATAAACCCTTTTTTAGCCCATGAATAGCCGATTTTGCCCTTTAATTCATGCCCTCATTGAGCAGCTGAAGGAGGAATATCCATTAGCCACGATTCATGGTCATAATGAGTTTGCCAACAAAGCTTGTCCCTGCTTTGATGTGAAGAAGGAGTGGGGCTAACAGATAGGGAACGCGCTGCGTTCCCTATTTATACTTATTTTCCGATGCAACATGTGGATGTTGCTGATAGTTAAGCTTTTATCTTTTAAACGGTACAACTACCCTTTTTACAAGTGCAGAGAAAATGAACAACAAATGTAATATGTTTATTCTCAGCCTGTTAGCGATAAAGTTGTACCGTTCCTTTTTAGCCTTTTTTGTAAGATTCTGGAAACAAATGCAATGCATTGTTTCTCAGCCTCTTCCGTTTCTTGTGTTACAGAACGCTTATCTGGTTGCAAAGATACAGATTTATATTGGATTAGAGCAAACTATTATCTTAAAAAATATTATTCCACAGTTGCTTTTTTCGATAATTTTAATCGCACCACTTCATGTATCACAGTCAATGAGTTGCAGACAATGAGCAATGTGAACATGGTTTACATAATCTGAAAGCAGACAAGATACGCAAGTGCATATCGCTTACTTTGGCTTGCAACCAATTGTCTTAGAATCTTGGATAACGTCTTTGACACTGTTACGAAATGCCTACTGCCACCATTCAAGAGTGTAGAACAAAGTAAGCTCCGTCATGCCTGTCTCTCCAAGAAGAAAACCTTTGTAGAGCAAACCTATCACTCACCAAATGACTATGAGAAAGTGGCTTCTGACTCTATTGTTAAAGTACCATTGCAAACTATACATGAACCAGAGAGTATTTGGAATTCCAATGCTGACAACAAACAAGACAGCCTATCAACGAGAGACTTTCTAACAAATACAGAGAAAGAGAAAATAAAAGAATTGGCTTCACAAGTTCCAGATAGCATAAGAAATCGTTTTGCAAGTTTAGTGGATAAATGGAACATAGCAATAGATCATAATCCTAAGACGCGATATAGTGCAAGCACATATTCATATACAGAATTGCCTGAGTTCATTCCTCTCAAATCAATGGGAAAACAAATAGTTCCATTAATTTTGGAACGAATGATAAACCCTTGCGATTTTTATTTTCTTGTTCTTTATGAAGCTGTTCTGGAAGGAAATGAAACGAATGACGATTCTAAGTTTAGCGAAAGCGGACAAATCAGAGCTATAGGGTGTGTTGAAAAATGGCTGGAAAAACAATAATGGGCAAATTCTTCTATTATAATTGAATCTACATCATTTTGTTCTGTGCCGCAGAATATATAAGATGTAGCAAATGCAATAACCGTATGCACGAAAGACATATAGTAAGTGATTAAATCGGCAAAAACTGGAAAAATCAATATATTCTGACATATTCATTTCTTTTTGCATAAATAACTTTAAAAATCATCCTTAATGTAAATGATTAGGGATGATTTTCGGCTTTTTTTTGTATTTTTGCTATTAAATATTGTATTATAACGACAATAGTAAACGAAACGGATATGGTGACACAAAGTGAAGCAGCCCTGGAACAGGGACTGATAAAGACACTTCAAGATATGAGTTATGAATATGTCAAGATTGAAGAAGAAACAAATCTTGACCAGAACTTCAAGACTCAACTCGAAAAGCATAATAAGAAAGAACTTGCCCGTCATGGACGTACAAGTTTTACGGATAGTGAATTTGAAAAGATAAAAATTCACTTAGAGGGCGGTACTCGTTTTGAGAAAGCCAAGAAACTGCGAGACCTGTTTCCATTAGAATTGGAAACAGGCGAACGTGTGTGGGTTGAATTTCTCAATCGCCAGCAGTGGTGTCAGAATGAGTTCCAGGTTTCCAACCAGATTACAGTGGAAGGTAGAAAGAAGTGTCGATATGATGTCACAATACTTATCAATGGTTTGCCTTTGGTTCAAATAGAGCTAAAGAAACGTGGCGTGGAGTTAAAGCAAGCTTACAATCAGATACAGCGCTACCACAAGACTTCGTTTCATGGCTTGTTTGACTACATACAGTTGTTTGTGATTTCAAATGGTGTGAACACTCGTTATTTTGCCAACAATCCTAACAGTGGCTACAAGTTCACTTTCAATTGGACAGATGCTGAGAATGTGCCGTTTAATGATCTCTCCAAGTTTGCATTGTTCTTCTTCGACAAATGTACCTTGGGTAAGATGATAAGTAAGTATATCGTTCTGCATGAGGGAGACAAATGCTTGATGGTATTACGTCCATATCAGTATTATGCCGTAGAGAAAATTCTGGATAGGGTGCAGAACTCTAACAAGAATGGTTATATATGGCATACTACTGGTGCCGGTAAGACATTAACTTCATTCAAAGCGGCTCAACTTGTTTCTGAGATTGATGGTATAGACAAGGTGATGTTTGTCGTTGACCGTCACGATCTTGATACGCAAACACAATCAGAGTATGAGGCTTTTGAACCTGGGGCAGTAGATGGTACAGATAACACCTATGAGCTAATAAAGCGATTGAGTGGAAAGTCAAAGATAATCATTACCACCATCCAAAAGTTAAACTGTGCAGTTACTCGTGATGCTTACAACAAGCATTTGCAAGATGTCAAGAACCAGAAGGTAGTGATGATATTCGATGAATGCCACCGCAGTCATTTTGGTGATTGCCATAAGAATATTGTTGGTTTCTTCAAGAACTTACAGATATTTGGCTTTACTGGTACTCCAATATTCTCAGAGAATGCCAAGGGCGAGCATACCACGGCAGAGGTCTTTGGTGAGTGTCTTCATCGTTATTTGATAAAGGATGCTATTGCTGATGAGAATGTACTCGGTTTCCTTGTGGAGTATTATCAAGGTCAAGGCGATGTTGACTTGATGGAAGAACAGCGAATGAAGGAGATTGCTCAATTCATCCTCAACAACTTCAACAAGTCAACATACGATGGTGATTTCAATGCTTTGTTTGCCGTCCAGTCTGTGCCTATGCTTTTGAAGTACTATGACATCTTCAAGTCATTACATCCTAAGATAAGGATAGGTGCTGTGTTCACATACGCAGCAAATGAAAGCCAGGACGATGATAATACAGGTATGAACAATGGATTTATTGACAATACCGTTACGAGTGACAAGCTGCAAACCATCATGGATGATTATAATAATATGTACGGAACTGCTTTTACAACAGACAATTTCAGTGCATATTATGATGACATCAATCTTCGCATGAAGAAGAAACGTGCTGACATGGAACCGTTGGACTTGCTGCTTGTCGTTGGTATGTTTCTTACTGGCTTTGATGCCAAGAAACTAAATACGTTGTATGTTGACAAGAACCTTGAATATCATGGTTTATTGCAGGCTTTCAGTCGTACGAATCGTGTTCTCAATGAGAAAAAGCGATTCGGGAAAGTTGTCTGCTTCCGTAATTTGAAGGACAATGTTGATAGAGCTATCAAGTTGTTCAGCAATACTGACGCTCCTGAGGCATTGGGATTCGTACTTCGTAAACCATTTGCTGATGTAAAGAAAGATTTGGATGAGTTATGCCAGAACTTTAAAGCGCGTTATCCGGACATGGCTTCCATTGACAAGTTGCAGAGTGAATATGACAAGCGCAATTTTATCCTCGCTTTCCGTGATATTATCAGAAAACATTCTGAGATTCAGGTGTATGAAGAGTGGAATGCCGATGATTCATCTTTGGTAATGACAGAGCAGGAATACAACGATTACCGCTCTAAATATCTTGATATGACGATGGGATTCATACAAGATGATGAGGATGACAAGAACGATGACAATGGCAAAGAAGATGAAGGAATGGCGCATGAAGACCCAACAGCAGATATCGACGATATTGATTTCTGTCTGGAGTTGTTGCATAGTGATGTTATTAATGTAGCATATATACTGGAATTGATAGAAGACCTCAATCCTGCAAGCGATGATTATCAGATGAAACGACAGAATATTATCGACACGATGATAAAAGACCCAGCTATGCGCAATAAGGCTAAACTTATCGACCACTTCATCCGTGACAATGTTGATAATGACCAAGCTGGATTTGTAAAGTCGAAAGCTGATGGCAAGATGGATTTGGAGAGTCGTCTGACAACCTATGTTACTCAGGCACGAGCCCATGCGGTTACTTCATTGGCTACGGAAGTGGGAGTAAGTCAAGATGCACTTATTAAATATGTGCAGGAGTATGATTATTTACATCGGGAAAAGCCAGAAATTTTGCAGAAGGCTATCAAGGAGAAAAAGGGACTGCGTTTCTTGCAGCGTATTCATCTTAAAGAGTCATTGATTTTAAAACTGCGTAAAATTATCGAAACATTCAGTTGGGAATAAAAAAGAAAATTAAAAGAAAAAATATGAGTGAAGAATTACAACAAAAACTGCGTACGCAACTTTGGACAGTAGCCAATACTTTGCGTGGCAATATGTCTGCCAGTGATTTCATGTATTTCACTTTGGGCTTTATCTTTTATAAGTACTTGTCTGAAAAGATAGAAATGTGTATTGATGCTGAACTTGAAGAGGATGGAAGTAACTTTAAGGAAGCCTGGGCAAGTAATGAGGAAGAACTGAAGGAGGAGTTGAAGAAGTTTTGCATGAATGAACTCGGTTATTTTATCGAGCCAGAATACCTGTATTCTTCTGTAATAGAGGCTATCAATCGCAAGGAGAACATCCTTCCACAGCTGGAGCGTTCATTGAAGAAAATAGAGGACAGTACCATTGGACACGATAGTGAAGAGGATTTTGGTGGTTTGTTCTCTGATATAGACCTCGCTTCTCCTAAATTGGGAAAGACCGCAGAGGATAAGAACAATTTGATTAGTGAAGTATTGATTGCTCTTGATGGTATCGACTTCGGCTTAAACGAGGCTTCTGATATTGATATTCTCGGCGATGCCTATGAGTATATGATAGGTCAGTTTGCCGCAGGAGCTGGCAAAAAGGCTGGAGAATTCTACACCCCACAGGAAGTTAGTCAGATTCTTGCAGATATAGTTACTACAGGCAAAACACGCTTGAAAAATGTATATGACCCAACTTGTGGTTCAGGTTCATTGCTTCTCCGTACTGCTCGCAATGGTAAAGCTGATTTGATTTATGGTCAAGAGAAGAACCCTACGACATTCAACCTTGCCCGAATGAACATGTTGCTTCATGGAGTTAAGTTTAGTGACTTTGACATAGAGAATGGAGATACTCTTGAAGATGATGCTTTCCCTGAGGAACAGTTTGATGCGGTAGTAGCTAATCCGCCATTCTCTGCAGCCTGGAGTGCAGCGGAAAAATTTAATAATGATGATAGATTTAGCAAGGCTGGTGTCTTGGCTCCAAAATCTAAGGCTGACTATGCATTCATACTTCACATGATCCATCATCTTAATGAAGGTGGAACGATGGCATGTGTTGCTCCTCATGGTGTTCTTTTCCGTGGTGCATCAGAAGGTAAGATTCGCCGTTTCCTCATTGAGAAGAAGAACTATATTGACGCCATCATCGGTTTGCCTGCCAACATTTTTTATGGTACAAGTATCCCAACTTGTATCATTGTGGTAAAGAAGTGCCGCAAGGATGATGATAATATACTTTTCATAGATGCCAGCAAGGAGTTTGAAAAGATAAAGACACAAAATAAGCTTCGCCAAGAGCACATTAAGAAGATAGTTGATACCTATCGTGAACGCAAGGAAATCGAGAAGTATAGTCATTTGGCAACTTTACAAGAGGTTGCCGACAATGACTATAACCTTAACATTCCTCGTTATGTAGATACGTTCGAGGAAGAAGAGCCTATCGACATTCATGCGGTCATGAAGGAAATCAAGGATTTGGAAGCTAAGCGTGCTGACCTCGACAAGCAGATTGATGTATATCTGAAAGAGTTGGGGCTGGTTGAGTAGAATATTAAAAGAATATTGATATGAAGGGCGATGCATTATTGTTAAGTAGAGTTATAGCAGGAGGTAGAGTGCAATTTATCATTCCTGTATATCAGCGTAATTATAGTTGGTTAACCGAGAACTGCAATCAGTTGTTCAACGACTTGGTGGATTTGGTTCATTCTGGCAGACCGACTCATTTCTTTGGTTCTATAGTTACATCTCCAGCAGATGGCTATGGCATCAATCGACTTGTCATTGATGGACAGCAACGCCTTACAACAGTTTCGTTGCTGTTATTGGCAGGCATTCATGCCGTAGAAGATGGAAAACTTGAAGGTGATAAAGGAAGTATAGAAGAGGCGAAAGAGGAATTCTTGATGGCAAAGTTTAGTGGTACAGAAAGAAAAATCAAACTTTTACCCATTGAAAATGATATGGAGGCTTACGATAGAATCTTTGAGCATGATGTAGATAATTATGTGAAAGATTCTAAGATGACCCGTAATTATCAATATTTCTATGAGCGTTTGACCAAAGAACCTCATCAGCTTTCGTTTGATGCATTATTGAATGCTATTGAACGTTTGCAAATTATATCAATAGAATTGGATGGTAATGACCAACCTCAACTTATTTTTGAAAGTCTTAATTCTACAGGCTTGGATTTGACAGGTGCTGATGAGATTAGAAACTATTTATTGATGTCTCTTACAGCAGAAGAACAGCAATATTACTTCAAAACATATTGGCAAAAGATAGAGATAGCTACGGAGAACGAACCAACAATGTTTCTTCGTGACTACTTAACTATCAAGCAACAACTCCAACGCCCTGTGAGATTGTCTAACTTATATAGTGCATGGAAGAAGTACATGTTAGGGCATGACCGTAAGGAAGAACTTGCAGAGATGCTTGTTTATGCTCAATATTATCAGCAAGTTACTGAGGGTAAACTCAACTCAAAGAAACTGTCTGACAAAATGCGTCATATTTGCAATATAGAGACTGATGTGGCTAATGTGTTCTTTATTCAGTTTTTGAAATATGCTGATGAAAAGCACCTTACAGAAGATGAAATCTTCAAGGCTATAGACTTAGTCGAGAATTATATGGCTCGACGTATTGTATGCAATATGCCAGGAAATGCCTTAACTCAGGTTTTCTGCGCTTTGCATAAAGATGTGCTAAAAAGTATGGAAGAGTATGAAAAAGCAGGAATGGAAAATAGCTTTACTTACTCTGATATTTTGACTTATCATATTATGCGCCGTGATGGAAACTATCAGTTGCCAAGAGATACACAGTTTGTCGAAGCTATAGAGAATCGTGATGCTTATCACATGCTCAAACCTTTCCAAATTTTCCTTTTTGAAAGACTTGAAAACTCTGTGCATGGTGAATATAATGATGTGGCATCCGACATGAAGAGTAAGGATGCAACGATTGAGCACATTATGCCACAAACTTTAAATGCAGAGTGGCGTGAAATGCTTGGTGATAATTTTGAGAAAATTCAAGAAAGATATTTGCATACGTTTGCCAATCTGACATTGACAGGTATAAATAGTGAACTAAGTAATAAGGCTTTTGAAATCAAACGTGATGGTCGAATGGTAGATAACATTGTATATCCTGGTTATAAGGATTCAAAATATCGTTTAACAAGAAGCGTTACTGACTGTCAAAAATGGACGGAAGAAGAATTACAAAAGCGTAGTAAAGAGATATGTGAAGCTTTATTGCGCTTGTATCCTCTGCCAAAAACAGATTTCAAGCCATTGCCAAAACCTGTTGAAGAAGTATCTTTGGACGAAGAATCATTCTCTCCAACAAATAGAATACTTAGAGGATTCCGTGTGTTTGGACATGAGTATAACGAAACGATATGGAAAGATATGCTTATAAAAATTGTATTATTATTGTCTGAGCGTTATCCTGATATTATCGATTCCCTCTATGATGGAGGTGCATATCTTTGGACTGCTAAACAAGCTGATTTGAACTATTGCACGCAAATAGGTACTGATAAGTATCTTTGGACATCTATGGGTAATAAGGGTAAGATAGCCTGTCTCCGCTACTTGTTCGACAAGTGCGATGTTGCAGAGTCTGAACTCATTTTCATTTTGGAACCATCTAACGAATAAAATATATGGAAGAGAATAATGTACCAGATATGCGTCCTACATTCGATGAAATTCGGAAGGTGGATGATAACGGCAAAGAATATTGGAACTCTCGTGACCTTTGCAATGCCATGGGATATTCAGCATATTGGAAATTCCAAAATGTGATAGATAAAGCCATCAATGTTGCAGGTAGTAAAGGCATGACTATAGATGAGCATTTCAACCATGCGGTTGATATGTTCAAGGTGGGCAATGGTGCGTTTCGTAAGGTAGAAACGTTCCATCTTTCACGAATGGCTTGTATGATAATAGCAGAGAATGCAGATACAAGAAAGCCATTGGTGAAGCAAGCAAGAGAATATTTCTCGCAGTCTGTATCTACGACAGAGATTGTGCAGAACTCGTTGGAATCCAACATCTTACTATATAAGACTGCACAAGGTGAGACTCGCATTGAAGTGATATTCAACAGTGAGACCTTTTGGATGTCACAGAAAAGAATGGCTTCTTTGTTTGGAGTTGATAGGGCAACTATAGCCTATCATATTTCTCAGATTTATGAATCGGGAGAATTGCAAAGAGAGACAACTTGTAGAAAAATTCAACAAGTTCAACTTGAAGGTGAGCGTGATGTAGAGCGTGCTCCTTTGTTCTACAATCTTGATGTTATCATAGCTGTAGGGTATAGAGTTAACAGCTATCAAGCAACCCAATTCCGTATATGGGCAACTTCTGTATTGAAGGAATTTGTTATCAAGGGATATGTGTTAGATGATGAGCGTTTGAAACAAGGTAAGCATTTTGGCAAAGATTACTTTGATGATTTGCTGGAACGCATTCGTGAAATTCGCACATCAGAGCGTAGATATTATCAAAAGATAACTGACATTTACGCTGAGTGTAGTGCTGACTATGATGCAAAAGCTGAGAGTACCAAACTCTTTTATAAGATGGTACAGAATATGATGCACTTGGCTGTTACCAATCATACGGCAGCAGAGATTGTTTATGAACGTGCCGATGCAGAAATGCCACATATGGGCTTGACCACATGGAAAAAAGCACCTAATGGCAGAGTGCAGAAGTCTGATACGATTGTCGCCAAGAACTATCTTTCAGAAGATGAACTGTCTCAGCTCAATACAATAACAACAAGTTTTCTTGATCTTGCCGAATCTCGTGCACGGCGTCATATTATCACAACGATGGATGATTGGAAGCAACGCTTACAACAATTCCTTGCAACTATGGATTATGATCCAAAGAGTAGTGCAGGCAAGGTTTCCCAAGAGGAAGCAAGAGATAAGGCTTATTCTGAGTATGAGAAGTTTAAGGTTATTCAAGACCATTCATATATCTCAGATTTCGACCGATTCAATAATGGCAATGATGATGATACACCATTGCTTCCGTTTGACATCGACCCAAAAGAAGAGTAAATACCAGTAGAGGAAAGTATAACAAACAATTAAGGATTTAAAATAACTATGGTAACAAATAATGAACAAAATAAACTGAATGTACCCCATTTGAGATTTCCAGAATTTCATGGGGAATGGGAGAAGTGTAAGGTTTCTGACCTCTTGGACTTCTATTCTACAAACTCTTTGAGCTGGGATCAACTGGAATATGGAACAGATAATATGCTAAACTTACACTATGGGCTTATCCATGTTGGGCTACCAACTATGGTGGATTTGTCAAAGGATATTTTGCCTGCAATAAAGAAAGAAAATGAGCCAAAGAACTTCGAGCTTTGCAAAGAAGGTGATATTGCTTTTGCTGATGCTTCAGAAGATACAAATGAGGTCGCAAAAGCGATAGAGTTCTACACTTTAGAAGACAAAGCGGTTGTATGTGGTTTGCATACGATACATGGAAGAGATAAATCCAACAAAACTGTTGTTGGATACAAAGGCTATGCTTTTTCCTCAACAGCATTTCATCATCAGATTCGCCGTATTGCACAAGGTACTAAAATATACTCGATTAGTGCAAAGAACTTCGCTGAATGTTATATTGGTATTCCTTCAAAAGAAGAACAAACTAAAATTGCCAAATTATTGCGTCTAATAGACGAGCGCATCGCTACCCAAAGCAAGCTGATTGAAAAGTTAGAGTCCTTAATCAAGGGAATTGCACAGAATGTAATCCGCAACAACATGCCTAATGTTCGTTTGTTAGATTGCTTGGAGTGTAGTTCTTCTACTCTGCAAGAAAGTGATGCTTGCGAGCATGGAACATATCCTGTGTATGGTGCAAATGGTATCGTTGGCTACCTTGATAGTTATAATACAGAGGGGGAAGCTGTTTATATTATCAAAGATGGTTCTGGCGTCGGTACTGTTTCTTATGTTACTGGCAAATGCGCTGCCACTGGAACCTTGAACACTCTGCAAACTAAAGACGGCTATTCACTTCAATACCTATACTATATGCTGAAAGTGTTCAATTTTGAGCCTTATAAAACAGGGATGGCTATACCACACATATATTTTAAGGACTATGGTAAAGCTAAGGTATTTTGCCCATCATATACAGAACAACTCCAATATGCTCGGTTGTTGTATGCGATAGAAAGCAAACTATCAATAGAAAAGAATATTTTAACAAACCTAAGGTTGCAGAAGCAGTATTTGCTCCGCCAGATGTTTATATGAACATTTGGCGAAGCAGATACTTCTTCTGTTTCTGATATTTTTGTAATGTGTCTTGCTGGTATTTAAACTTGTCGTTCAGAGAACGTAACATCTTTGAAATCAGTAGCAACTCATTTATATTTGTAGGCAGTAGAACACAGTTTTCCAAGAAACGTTGATTTGTGATATTGATGGTGTTCTTTGCTCCTTTCTGAATCAGTGGATGCAAATAGTTATGTGTATTTATTTCACTCATAAAATATTCATGAAGATATGCTCCAACAGCAAGACTTTGGGGTTTATAAACACCATACAATGGTGAAACTGCAACATTCTCAAGACTAAGACTTTGTTTTACTATGCCATAAGGGAATGATCCGGTTGGGCTTTTTGTATAAACTAAGTCACCATAATGCACGACATTATATTTGGATGTGTCTTTGGCTGCAAATGAACGCCCAAGGTAATCTACTTGATTTACAACACCTTGACTAACAGAGACAGAAAACACTTGAAACAAATTAGTATTGCGTTCTTTTCTTTCAGTGAGAACATCACTTGACAGTATCGGCGAATCGGTACCACTATAGCGCATGA
>ULQL01051127.1_pt1 | contig 12251 bp, 8 predicted proteins | sample 1954411 | NCBI WGS metagenome assembly ULQL01 (sample SAMEA4835654, study PRJEB28245) | human gut metagenome | biome: gut microbiome; material: fecal sample | place: Denmark | collected 2008 | reverse complement strand
GGATGAAAGACCATAAGGAAGACGTGGAGAAACTCTGCGCCGATGGTAAGCAGACCCTCTTCTGGGCCTCTAACTTCAGCATTGGTGTGGCTATCTTCTCTGCCGTAAACCGCTATCTGGCCAAGATCATGAACGGATTCCCACAGTACTCAGTATGCATGCAGGAAACCCACCACGTGCACAAACTTGATGCGCCATCAGGCACAGCCATCACCCTTGCCGAGGAAATCATCGACAACATCGACAGAAAGAAGGACTGGAAGCGTGGCGTTACCTACTGGACAGAGGATGGCCATCACGATGAGGGCGATGCAAACATCACCGATGAGGATTTGGTGATCAACTGCGTACGCGATGGCGAGGTTCCAGGAATCCACGCCGTGATGTATGATTCAGATGCTGATATGATTACCATCGAGCACAGCGCCCACTCACGCAAGGGCTTCGCCCTGGGAGCCGTTCTCGCAGCTGAGTTCACAGCCAACCATACCGGTTTGCTCACTACATCAGATTTATTTAAGTTCTAAATCAGGAATCTCGGAAATATGATTTCTTGAAACAAGATTTCTTGAAATAAGATTTCTCCTGAAATTAAGAAAGAAAAAATATGATTGACAAGCAGAAACAAAACCTTAATATGAAGGTGCAGTGGGCGAAATTCGCAGTGGTTCTCGCCCTCTACCTCCTCTTCCTGATATGGGTGGAGAGCTGGCTGGGACTCATCGTGGTTCCGTTCATCTTCGATGTTTACATCACCAAGAAGATTCACTGGCAGTGGTGGAAGGATGAGGAAGGTCCTATCCGTTTCATCATGAGCTGGGTTGATGCGCTCGTATTCGCGCTCGTAGCGGTTTATTTCATCAACCTCTTCTTCTTCCAGAACTATGTGATCCCATCATCATCTCTCGAAAAGAGTCTCCTCACGGGCGACTATCTCTTCGTGAGCAAGGTAAGCTACGGACCTCGCATTCCTGAAACTCCGCTCACCATGCCTCTGACCCAGCACACCATGCCGCTGGTCAACGTGAAGAGCTACGTGGAGTGGCCTCACTGGGATTACCGCCGAGTAAAAGGCTTGGGCAACGTGAAGCTCAACGACATCGTGGTGTTCAACTATCCTGCCGGCGACACCCTCTGCAACGAGGAGCGCTATCAGGCGAATGATTACTATCAGATGGTTTATTCCATCGGCGACCAGATTCTGGAGCAGAACGGACAGCAGCAGGATGTGCGCGTGCTGAACCCATTGCAGCAGCGCCGATACTTCGAAAAAGTGTATGCTGCCGGACGCAACTACATCGCCAGCATGCCGGGCGAATATGGCGACATCATCAGCCGTCCTACCGACCGCCGCGAGAACTACGTGAAGCGCTGCGTTGGTTTGCCGGGTCAGACCCTGCAGATCAAGAACCGCATCGTTTACCTGGATGGCAAGGCAAACAAGGAGCCTGATAATGTGCAATATACCTATAAGATGAAGCTCAAGGGCGAGTTTCCTGTAGAGCTTGCCGATGAGCTGGGAATCACCAACGAAGACCTCCTGATGTACAATCAGAGCGGCGTGATCCCACTCACCAAGAAGGCTTATCTCGCCCTGAAGGCGAACAAGAACCTTGTGGAGAGCATCTCCATCAATGCTGATGCAATCTATGGCGACCTCTATCCGCTGAATGCCTATACCGGCTGGACAAGAGACAACTACGGTCCGGTATGGATTCCGAAGAAGGGCAAGAGCATCCAGCTCAACTTGAAGAACCTTCCTATCTACGAGCGCTGCATCAAGGTTTACGAGGGCAACGACCTCAAGGTAGATAGCCAGGGCAACATCTTCATCAACGGCAAGCTGGCGAAGAGCTACACCTTCAAGCTCGACTATTACTGGATGATGGGTGACAACCGCCACAACTCGGCCGATAGCCGCTACTGGGGCTTCGTGCCAGAGGACCACATCGTGGGCAAGCCAATCTTCATCTGGTGGAGCCACAGTCCTGACCATCCAGGCTTCTCAGGCATCCGCTGGAACCGCCTGTTCAACTTCGTAGATAACATCAAGTAACAGAAGTTTTTGAAATCAAGTAAGCAAAGATAGATTTGAAAATCGCAGTTAAGTTCCTAATAGCTTTAGGTTTGTCGTTGCTCCTGGTATGGGCGGTGCGAACCTATGCCTTCACTGTCTTCACGGTGCCTGCGGGAGGTCTTCCTCCGCAACTGAAAGCTGGCAACCGGGTGATAGTGAATAGGATTGACTGCGATTTTTTCAATCGTGGCGAAGTGGTTGTGTTCCGTGATTCCGTTACGTATCAGCGCCGCAACCAGCGCCACAAGATAGTTGCTGAGGCTTATTTCATAGGTAGGATAGAGAAGCTGCCGGGCGATACGATTCTTGTCGATACGGCGAGTTTCATCATCCCTATGGTATGCTGTAGGCGCTGCGGCTGCAAGGATTGCCGCTTTTATCTCCTGAAGACGCCTACCGGGCAGCAGCTGGTGCACAAGCATCAGATGATAGGCAAGGCGTATAAGCTGTTTTAGCCGATCCCATCGCTCGCCCCTTATTATTAATTCTTAATTTAAAATTCAAAATTGAAAGCCCTTCTTTCTTCCACATATTTCGGTCCCATCCAGTGGTATCAGAAGCTGAACCGCTACGATGAATGCCTGATAGAGCGCCACGAGAGCTTTATCAAGCAAACCTATCGCAACCGTATGATCATCCCGACCACCAACGGCCCCCTCTCGCTCACCATCCCAACGAACCACAACACATCGCTGGCGATGAAGGACATCCGCATCTCCGACCACGCCAACTGGCGCCATGTTCACTGGAATGCGCTCCTCTCCGCCTATGGCGAGAGCCCATTCTTCGAGTATTACCAGGACGACATCCGCCCCTTCTTCGAAAAGAAATACGAGTTCCTCTTCGATTTCAACATGGAGACTACAGAGAAGATGATAGAGCTCCTCGACATCCGTCCGAAGATTTCAATCACCGAAGCCTATATTCAGAGTAAAGAACTGAAAGAAGAGGATGAAATCAAGGATTTCCGCGATGCTATTCGCCCAAAGAAGCCGCTTCCTGACGCAGAATTCCCCCCCCAGCGCTATTATCAGGTCTATGAACAGAAGCACGGTTTCCAGCCGAATATGAGCATCCTGGACCTCCTCTTCAATGAAGGAAACGAGGCGATATTCTACCTATAAATAATAAGGTAGAGTATCGCCTCGCCTCCTTCTTGCCTCCTTCTCGCGTCTTCTCTCAGCCTCTTTCTTGCCTCTTTCTCTCACCATTCTCACACCTTCTCTCACCCCTTTAGTTAAAAAAAACTAAGTCATAGTTTTCGGCAAGAAAACTCATAGTTTTTAGCTTCGTAACTTGTTGCTTTTCACCTTTGTCGGTCTTCTATTAAGCCCTTTCTTCGTCATCAATGATGCCTGGGCTCGGTCTTCATAGATGCCCTCTCATTCCCCTCTTTCTCATCATTTTCTCATCATTCTCATCCCCTTGCCCTCATCCCCCTCAACCCTCATTATCCGCATCAGGAGTTAACAGGTTAACAGTTAACACCCCAAAAATGCATACTCCCCCTCCTACACATATATAAAAATAAGTATATATATATTTAAATATAATAAGGTACGCAAGGGGGAGGTAGGAAAAAACAGCTGTTAACTGTTAACCCCTGCTGCTCCCAGATGCTCTTTTAGGAAATTTAAACAAGTATGCTTGGTGGGTTCATCGAAAAGCCGTACTTTTGTACCCGACTATAACAACATCAAACAAAATACAACATAAAAACAATAATAACAACATAAAATGAAGAAACTGAAATTCCATATAGTAGGTCTTACCCACAACGACGTGAAAGGTCGTGAGGTAGAATACGCCAGGGAGGCAGAGGGCAGAACCATCTGCCTCGTGCCCGATGACGCCAATCCCTTTGATATGCTGGCAGTGAAGGCTTACGACAAGCAGCTTTTCATCGGCTATGTCTCAGCCCTGGAGGGCGAGGACGTAAGAGCCCTCATCATTGCCCGGAAGGGCAGAAACCTGCGCACCCGATGCCTGGGAAGCAACAGCAAGGAGGGGGCAGATGAGAAGTCGGGGCTCCAGCTGATAGTGGAGGCGCGCGTGGACGTCTCTGAGCAGGAGATAGAGCAGGCACGCAGGGAAATCTATGATGACGGAATCTATGACGGCTGGCACTATTCCGGACCCATTCTGCCCATCGACAAGCTGACCCGTTTCAGCGATTGCACCATGATGCTGGAAGGCGTCATCAACGACATCATCAGCATTCAGGAGCAACTCTCACGGGATTCAGATTCTTCTCGTGATTCAGATTCCGCTGAAGCCGATAAGAACCCTCTTGATGCCGATTCCCGGTCGGCGCTGGAGGCAGAGCTGCGCGACAACCTGGAAGAGGCTAGGGAGCGGCTCAGCAGCTTCATGGAAATACAGAGAAGCGATTATTCGCGCGAGATGACGCAGACGAGAAACCGCATTCTCAACAACCTCGACCTCATAGACGATGAGGAAATCCATCGCATGGGCGAGCAACTGTATACGGAGATGGGATTCATCACCAGCTCCGGTTATCGTGAGCGAGCAGCCCAGTCGTTCTTCATAGATGCGCCTATCGCCATCAAGAAGAAGCAGACGGGTGCCTACGACTATAAAGACCAGCTGGACGCCATAGAAAAGCAGCTCTATGCCTTCCCATATTCGCTCTATCCCACGTTCAAGGCCGACCCGGTAGATTTCCTCCGCCAGGTATTCTATAAGCGTGTGCCCCGCAAGAAGATGCTCCAGCTGCTCTCGGGCATCGTACTGATGATTATGAACGGCAGGGTGAGCGATGTGAAGCAGTGGGGCAAGCACGGCAACGAGGAGGCGCTGCTGGCGATGAAGGCGATGAAGGCGGTGGGTGCCAAGCCTTCGAACGAAGTGAAGAAAGAGAAATTCATGGAACTGGTTGATTTGGTAATTCCGAAGATAGCGGTTTATAAGAAAAAAGGCTGTCCTGAAGTGCTGGTGAAAAGGCAATCCGACTGGTTTCCTGTGTTCCGCCTCTTAAACGGGTGGGGGCTATTCAATATGGGAACTCCTACGGCCTTCTGCAAACATCTGGCCCACCTGTATGAAAAAATACCTCCGGAGAATACGGGGCGTGCTCCGCTCTGCAAATGGAAGGATCTTGCGCAGGTGAAATCTGAACCATTCGAATATGCGGCTCTGGAATGGTGGAAACTTAGTTCAGATAAGTTGGGCTCGGTAAGCTTAGAAAGATTCAATCATTATTGCGATATTGTGAATGCTTTCAAGAGGATTTTGGGCGCAACAGCTTTATTGGAGAATGTGGACTTGAAGGAAATCTTGCCGAAACAGGTGGATAAGGAAGTGCCAGACTCGGACACCAAGAATGATGACGAGATGACGGCGGAAGATGGTAGCTAGCGGGGTATATTAATACCTCGCTTATACCCCTCCTATACCCTTTGATGATTCTTTATACCTTGTTTTATACCCTCTTTATACCCCTGCTTTTTTATTTCAAAAAAAACTTGTAAACGGCTATTTTTTTGTTTATCTTTGCATCGCTTTTCGGAAGAGAAGTGGCTGGTTTTCAGTAATCCAGTCATTGTATAATCTAAATAATATTCAAATGGTAAACAACAATCTTTCTTTTGATGAGTGCAAGCAGATGAGCAGCCGTCTCATCGCCATGAACCCTAACCGCAATGCGAACATGGGTAAGATTTCTACTTATCTCCTCGATTACTACACCGAGCTTACTAAGCAGCCTTGGCTCTGCACCCTCGTGGGGCAGATTCGCGACCTCACCGCCAAGCAGAACCTGATGCTGCAGCAGGCGGCTGATGCGGTAGATGCATCTCAGTATGCTAACGAGGATGACCTTGCCTTCGCCATCATCAAGAAGCATGAGGAGGTGAAGGCGGGCGAGACCTTCAAGCAGCTTGACAAGCAGATATCCGCACTCAAGAAGCAGTTGCCGTTCCGCTCTCCTCACTACTTCCACTTCCTCGATGACCATCGTGCCCAGAAGACCATCGACCCGGATGCCTTCACCTTCCAGACCACCGTGGATATCGATAACCCAGAGGAGGTGGAGGCGGCGGTAAAGAATGCCCTGCTGCTGAACGGAATGTTTGATGACCCGCAGGAGAAGCTCTTCAGAGAGAAAATCTTCTCTGCCGATGACATCGAGCTTTGGAAGGGAAAAGTGCTTCACGTGGAACGTTCGGCCCGCAACAAGGCGCATATCGACATCCGAATCCCTATCGAAATGACCATCGCTGAGGCTCAGAGCGCCTTCTGCAAGCTCATCCATGCCACCGAGGACCCTAGCTGCGTTACCCCCGAGCGCATCATCTTCATCACCGATGCCGTGAGCCAGATCTATACTGCCAACGACTGGTACAAGCGACTGGATGAGGAAGCCGTGGCTGCCTATCGTGAGGCTTACAGAAAGAGAGGACTGGACATCGACGGCCGTCCGCTGGATGTAGATTCGGCAAAGCATCGTACTGCCCAGCAGAATCCATCAGCTCATGGTCAATTTTCACAGGGTTCTTCTTCATCATCTTCTTCCTCTGCTCCAACCGCAGATTTCCAGCCTGTCGAGAGCGAGGAGGAGAAGGCGAGAAGGGCTGCCAATGCTGCGCAGTATGAGCAAACCTACGATGGCGTTCCTTACGAGGAGATTACCAAGGCGCTGGTGGATCTGATGGGCGGCGCTCCTGCCCATGGCAACCGCAACAACTTCATCTATCGTGAAGCCTGCCTGCTCAGATACATCTGCAATAGCGAGGCGGCTTGGATTAAGCAGGTAATCGAGATTTTCGGCGAAGACGAGGCAAAGGCGTTCGCCTCTGTAGAGAGCGCCTGCAAGGTGGCTCAATCCTCGGAAATGCCTCAGCTCGTGAAGCAGGCGGTGGAGCTTGCCCGCAAGAATTATCTTGCCAAGCAGGCCACTGAGAAGGCGGGAATCTACGCAGATGTTCCTCCTCAGATGCCTGCCCGATTGCCTAAGCTCATCAAGCTGCTCACCAGCAAGGTGCCAGCCGATTTCAAGCCGGCTGTGGCGATGGCGGTCTTTCCTCCGCTTGCCGCTCATCTCAAGGGCGTCAACTTCCGCTACATCGACAATCAGGTGCACGAGGCGGCGATGATGAACCTGCTCGTAGCTCCTATGTCGTCAGGCAAATCGGCGGTAAACGGACCTATCGACTGCATCATCGAAGACCTGGTGCAGATGGATAAGGTGAACCGTCAGAAGGAGCAGGATTGGAAGGACGAGGTGAACACCATGGGCGACAACAAGAAGAAACCCGTTCGCCCGGAAGACATCTGCATCCGCATCGTTTCGCCCGACCTTACCCGTGCTGCCTACATCCAGCGTCTCGACGACGTGCAGAAGGCTGGCGGCGCCTATCTCTACTGCAAGATGGACGAGGTGGACATGCTCAGGAAGTTCAACGACCCTAGCCAGCTGATCCGTCTCTGCTGGGACAACTCTGAAGATGGTCAGGAGCGTGTGGGCACCAAGAGCGTTACAGCCCGTGTGAAGACCCGTTTCAACTGGAACGCTTCGAGCACCATTGCCGTAACCCAGAAGTTCTTCTCGGTAAGAGAGGTGGCTGATGGAGCCGTGAGCCGACTGTCGCTTGCCACCATCATCCGTCCCGATTTCGCTCCTTATCCGGTAGTGGGAGAGTATGATGCGCTGTTCAAGTCGGAGCTGGCTCCTTACATCCATCATCTGAATGCCGCCAGCGGTTTCAAGGAGTGCAGGAAGGCGCGCCAGCTTATCGAGCGACTGGGCAGTGAGATTATGGAAATGGCTCAGCTGGCTTACAACAAGCCTTACGCCGAGTTTGCCAAGCGTGGTTTGGCGAATGGTTTCCGCAGGGCGATGGTGCTTTATCTGGCGAATGGCGAGAAGTGGGAGAAGGCGATAGAGGAATTCATAGAGTGGAGCGTGAAGTATGATTTGTGGTGCAAGATGCGCTTCTTCGGCAATCAGATGCAGGAGGCGATAGATGCCGACAATCGTGCCGTGTGCCATTCATCCGGTGTGAGCAATCTTCTTCTCTTCGTTCACGATACCTTTGACAAGGCTGAGATTCAGAATGTCTGTATGGTTCATGGTACCAAGACGAAGCTTGCCATCCTCCTGTGCAACTGGAAGAAGCGCGGCTTCATCGTGAAGAACGATGATGATACCTTCTCCAAGACGGCTAAGTTCATCGGTAAATATGGCCATTATGGAACGCCTGGAATGGCAGCGTAAGGCTAGTAAAGCGGGCGTGGCGAAGTCCACGCTCCCGCTTTTGTCAGCACGCCCTGAAAAAAGCAGAAGCCAATGCCCATACGCCCTGAAAGGGCAGAAGCTCCTAGCCCAGGGCATCGCCTTGGGTTTTAGAACAAATACAAAATGTCGCCCTGAAAGGGCAAAAGCTTTAAAAATACCGCCTTTTTGTAATATCTCTGTAAAGGTTCTTGACCTTCATCAAGAAATCGGGGCTTTTTGAAACTTTTCTCCTAAAAAATTTGTGTGCGAACACAGAAAGTTGCATCTTTGCATCGGAATTAAGAAAGAAGGATAAAAGATTAGTAATTTCAGGATACGAAAGGTATTGATAATAAGGGATTAAGATTGAAAAGTCAGGATACGGAAAAGGTTAATGATTGATTTCAGGATAAGAGAGGTATTAGAAACAAGGTAAAGATTGAAAATAGGGTAACATTGAAAGATTGTTAAGAAAAGGATAATGTTGAATTTAAAGTAAAGAAAGGGAATAGTTATGTTAGTATTAGGTATTGTTTTCGCAGCAGTAGTAGCATTTGCTGCAACAGTAGGCGCAGTTAGCAACAAGCTTGCTTAAGCTGCCAGTGAAGTAAGGAACTTTAAAAGTTCAGAAACAGTAATTGAAGCAAAGTAGGAAGCCAATATGGGCTTCCGAGATGTAGAAGGAGAGCCAATGGGGCTTTCCGGAATGAGGGAGCAGATGATGCTCCTTTTTTTGTTTAATATTAAAACATCAGACATACATTATATATAAAAGGAAATCGGGTTGGTTAACAGGTTAACAGTTAACAGCCCGATTTCTTTGTTTCTACCTCTATTCGAGGATGTTTTCTAACTGTATGGTTGAAACGGCTGAAAGCCCAAAAACTCCTAGTCCAGGGCGTGTGGGGCATTTGCCTTCTGTTTTCAGGACGTGTGGTGCTTTGCCTTCTTCCCTTTCAAGAACTACTTGAAAATCAGGGTGGTGAGCCTGTCTTTATCAAACAGTTCCTGAGCTACGGCTTGAATCTGGGCGGCGGTAATCTCATCCACCTGCTCGTAGAGGCGGTCAACGTTCTTCTCCCAGCCATAGTGCAGGAAGCTCTTGCCGAAGTCGAGGGCGAAGTTCTCGCGGTTGTCGCAAGCTACGCCTATCTGACCCTTAATCTGTTTCTTGGCAGCCTTGAGCTGCGCATCGCTCAATGGCTTCTGCATGAACTTATCCAGCTCCTTGCGAACCAGGCGGAGGCAGCGTTTCACATCGTGCTCATCGCAGCCGAAATAGATGCTCCAGGTGCCCGTATCGCCATAAGCCACCATCGTGCTTTCTACGGTGTAAACCAAGCCGTTGTGCTCTCTGAGGGCGAGGTTCAACTTGGCGTTCATACCCGGTCCGCCCAGCATATTGTTGAGCAGATAGAGCGGCATTCGTCGGTCGTCGTTCACATCGTAAGCCTGGGTTCCTATCATCACATGAGCCTGATGGGTATTCTTCTGCATCACGATTGTCTGGCCAGCAACTTTACTTTGAACATTGAACTTTGAGCTTTGAACTTTATGATTTGCATCGCCTGCTTCCATTTCTTCCGTAGGTGTTTCGCTAGTAGGCGTTTCTTCAGCAATCCTTTCTTTCGTAGGCGTTTCGGCGGATTTGCAATCCGCCGAGCAAGCAAGCTCTCGGCCTTTTGGGCACTCTCCCAAAGCCTTCTGGATAAGCTTCACCAGCTTCTTGAAATCAATATCCCCATAAGCGAAGAATATCGCATTATCCGGCCGGTAAAGCTTCTGCGTGAACCTCAGCGCATCCTCCGTCTTGAAAGCCCGAACCTGCTCGGCTGTGCCCAGGATATTGTGCCCCAGCGGCGAACCCTTGAAGAGGATATTCTCGAACTCATCGTAAATCAGTTCGGCAGGCGAATCATTATAGCTCTCTATCTCATCGCAGATTACCTCCACCTCCTTATCTATCTCCGCCTGCGGATAAACCGAGTGGAAGACGATGTCGGAAAGCAGATCCACGGCCCTTGCGATGTGCTCCTTCAGGATGGCGGAGTAATACACCGTGCCCTCCTTGTTGGTGTAGGCATTCAGGTCGCCGCCCACACTCTCCAGACAGTTGAGAATATGCCACGCTTTCCTGCGTTCGGTGCCCTTGAAGGTGACGTGCTCGCAGAAGTGAGCCAAGCCCTCCTCGCCCGGCTCCTCGTTGCGGGTGCCGGCATTTATCTGGTAGCCGCAGTACACCACCTGGCTATCTGATGGCAGGTGGATGATGCGGAGTCCGTTGTCTAATGTATAAGTATTGTATTTCATTTCAAGGTGCAAAGTTACATTGAAAATGTAATGAATCCAAAAAAATGGGCATTTATTTTGCATTATCGCCAAAAAGAATTATCTTTGCCACCAAAAAATATAAATAGAGACATAAAACAATGCGTAAGGTTATAGGAATAGGAGAGACCGTGCTTGATATCATCTTCAAGAACGGCAAGCCGATAGAGGCAGTACCGGGTGGCTCATCGTTCAATGCAGTCATCTCGTTGGGACGTGCGGGCGTGAATGCTTCGTTTATCAGCGAGGCGGGCAACGACCGTATCGGTGAGTATGTGATTCAGTTTCTGAGAGATAATGGGGTGAATGCCGACAATGTGAGCATCTTTCCGGAATCGAAGTCGCCGCTCTCGCTGGCGTTCCTCGACGAGAACAACAATGCCGACTACATCTTCTACAAGGATCATCCCCACGACCAGCTGGAGTTTGCCACTCCCGAAATCAATCCTGGCGACATCGTGCTCTTCGGTTCGTTCTTCGCCCTGAATCCTGTGGTTCGTCCTCAGGTGGCTGGTTTCCTGGAGTACGCCAAGAATCACGGCGCCATCCTCTATTACGACATCAATTTCCGTGCTTCTCATCAGAATGAGATCATGAAGATTACGCCTAATCTGATAGAGAACCTGGAGTATGCTGATTTTGTGCGCGGAAGCCACGAGGACTTCGGAATCCTCTACAAGAAGCCGGAGGCGGATAAGGTGTATAATGCCGAAATCAGTTTCTACTGCAAGAAGTTTATCTGCACCCAGGGCGCTGAGCCTGTAGAGGTGAGAGCCGAGAATGGCTTTGCCAAGAGTTATCCTTCGGAGAAGATGAAGCCGGTGAGCACCATCGGAGCCGGTGATAACTTCAATGCCGGTTTCGTATTCGGACTGATCAAGGATGGAATCACCCGCGAGGATATCGACCGTGGATTATCTGAGGCGCAATGGGATAGCCTCCTGAAGAGCGCCCAGGAATTCTCCACCGAATGCTGCAAGGACATCTACAATTATGTTTCCAAGGAATTCGGAGAAGAAAAGAAGAAGGAATTATAAAAATATAAGGATATGACAGAAATTACAAACAAGATTTATTACGTAGGCGTAAACGACCGTAACAAGCATCGTTTTGAGGGCCTCTGGCCTTTGCCTAACGGAGTGAGCTACAACTCTTATATCATTGACGATGAGAAGGTAGCGCTGGTAGATACTGTAGAGGTAGATTTCTTCACCCAGTTCCTCGAGAACATTCACGAGGTGATTGGCGACCGCGAAATCGATTACCTCATCATCAACCACATGGAACCTGACCACAGCGGCTCCATCGCCCTCATCAAGAAATATTACCCTAACATCAAGATCGTGGGCAACAAGAAGACGCTGGGAATGCTCGAAGGCTTCTATGGCGTTACCGACGATGTGGTAGAGGTGAAGAATGGCGAAACCCTCTCACTCGGAAACCACGAGCTGAGCTTCGTTCTCATCCCTATGGTTCACTGGCCAGAAACCATGGTAACCCTCGATGCGAAGAACAAGGTGCTCTTCTCGGGCGACGCGTTCGGTTGCTTCGGCGCGCTGAATGGCGGCATCATCGATACGGAAATCAACTGCGAGACTTTCTGGCTGGAGA
>ULQL01074707.1_pt1 | contig 12349 bp, 11 predicted proteins | sample 1954411 | NCBI WGS metagenome assembly ULQL01 (sample SAMEA4835654, study PRJEB28245) | human gut metagenome | biome: gut microbiome; material: fecal sample | place: Denmark | collected 2008 | reverse complement strand
ATTATACTGTCTATGGCGCCGTTTCTTATTTTAAAGCATTTTATATCCTGCCCGCCTATATCGAGTATAAAATCGACATCGGGACGGAAATATTTTGCGGCTGTATAATGCGCTATCGTTTCGACAACGCCTTCGTCGGTTCTGAAAGCATGGCGGATAAGCTCTTCTCCGTAGCCTGTTACGGAACTGCCGCAAATTTTTATTCTGTTCTGACAGAGAGAATATATTATTTCAAGCTGTTCTTTTACGAGCTTTACGGGATTTCCTTTGTTCGAACTGTAAAAAGAGTAGAGAATAGAGCGGTCGTCGGAGATGAGAACGAGTTTTGTCGTTGTACTTCCGCAGTCTATGCCCAGCCATGCGTTTCCGATATATGTATTTATATCTTTTTGCGGTACGGTGGCTTTATTATGTCTTTGAACGAAATAATCGTATTCTTCTTTTGAAGCGAAAAGGGGAGGCAGAGTATCAAGTCCGCGGGACTCGCATTTTGCGCTGTTTTCGATTCTTTTTTCAAGTTCTTCAAACGATATTTCCTCGCTGTTCTGCGCGTACATGGAAGCGCCCATCGCTACGGCATAGAGCGCATATTCGGGAAATACGGCTGTCTCTTCTGTAAGAGAGAGCGTTTCGTAAAAACGTTTTTTCAATCCTTCGCAATAATAGAGAGACCCGCCTAAAAACATGACTTTTCCTTCTATTTTGCGTCCCTGAATAAGTCCGGTTATGGTCTGGTTTACAACTGCCTGAAATATGCTTGCTGCAATGTCCGATTTTGAAGCGCCTTGGTTTAAAAGAGGCTGTATATCGGTTTTTGCAAAGACTCCGCAGCGGGAGGCGATAGGGTATATCCTTTTAGCTTCAAGGCTTGCTTTATCCATGTCATCGACGCTCATATTCAAGAGAACAGCCATCTGATCGATAAAGGCTCCAGTGCCTCCTGCGCAGGAACCGTTCATACGCTCATCTACGCCGCCTTTGAAAAATATTACCTTGGCGTCTTCGCCGCCGAGTTCTATTACAACACCGGTATCGGGAGCGAGTTTGTATACCACTTCTCCCGTCGCATAGACCTCTTGTATAAAGTCGATTCCCGCTTTTTCCGCCATTCCCATTCCGGCAGAACCGGAAATGGTTACACGGACTTTATCAACAGGGTATATTTCTTTCATTTCACGAAGCATATCGAGTGTTGTACTTATTATTCTTGAACGGTGACGCTGATATTTGCTGTATACGATTTTTCCGTCACACATCAAAGCGAGTTTTGCGGTTGTAGATCCTATATCTATACCGAGAGTGTAATTGTTTGAAGCCACGTTTTTTATCCTTCTTGCCAAATAAATTTTATGTACAGTTATATTAAAGTATAAAATTTTTAATAGACGATTAAAAAAAGCCCTTAAATTTATAAATAAAATCACTCACTTATATTTAAGAGCATTGTATTAAAGAGAGAAAAGAGTATCGATATCAAATTATATTTATTATATCATAAATTTTTTTGAGTTTGTGCTTGCTTTTTGTATAGCAAAACACAAACGCTTCGCATTTGTGGGATTATTATATCATATTCGACAATGTTTTTCAAGCGTGAGTAAAAAAACTATTGACACATCTTTTAAAGCGTGCTAATATTATTAAAAAAGTGACAGGAGATAAGCAAGATGATATCTGTTTTTCGCCAACACGGATATATGTACATGATGAAGCGACTTCCGGATTGTTGTTTCGTCGTTTCTTATTGCTTATAATTACCGATCGACAAATACAATGATACGGAAGCCGTGATAAAATGACGGCTTCTTTTTATTTTAATTTCAGAAAGAGGTGTTTTTTATGCCTATAAAAATTCCCAGCGGTCTTCCGGCAGAAAAAATTTTGGAAGAAGAGAACATATTTGTTATAAACAATATACGCGCGGACACACAGGATATACGCCCGTTAAAGCTTCTTCTCGTAAATCTTATGCCGACGAAGATACAGACGGAAACACAGCTTGCAAGGTTGTTGGGAAATACCGCGCTTCAAGTTGAGCTTGAACTTCTTATGATGAAAAATCACATCTCCAAAAATACGCCCGAAAGCCATCTTTTAGCTTTTTACAAAACATTTGACGAAATAAAAGAGAACAATTATGACGGCATGGTCGTAACAGGCGCGCCCGTGGAGCACCTGGAATTCGAAGATGTCGAATATTGGCAAGAGCTATGCGAAATATTCGAGTGGAGCAAAACACACGTGACAAGCACTTTGCATATATGCTGGGCTGCGCAGGCAGGTTTATATTACCATTACGGGATAGAGAAAAAGCACCTTGACAAAAAGCTCTTCGGAATATTTGAACACCGTGTTACGCACAAGGGCTCTATTTTGTTCCGCGGGTTTGACGATGTTTTTCTTGTCCCGCATTCGAGACACACGACTGTTTTAAAAGACGATGTGCTTGCTTGTCCGGAACTCAAAATACTTGCCGAGAGCGAGAAAGCGGGCGTTTATGCCGTATCTACGGCGCGCGGCAAGCAAATCTTTATTACGGGTCATTCCGAATACGATGCGGGAACTCTCCGCAGTGAATATCTGCGCGACAAAAACAAAGGTCTCGATATAGATATACCTTATAATTATTTTCCCGATGACGACGATACAAAAGAGCCGCCCTGCAAATGGCGTTCAAGTGCAAACCTTTTATTCTCAAACTGGTTAAACTACTTTGTATATCAGTCTACTCCTTATGACATAAACGAAATAGGAAAATAAAAAAGAAGAGATGGCGCAAAAACGACAGACTGCGTCATCTCTTCTTTGTATAATAAACGGATTTTAATTCTGAAAATTTTATATGATACGAAAAAGGAGACAGAAATTTCTGTCTCCTTTTTTATCTCAGTGATTTTTCTGTATTATTTTTTTAACGGCGATTATTATTCTGTAAAGAGCGGGGGAGAAGACCATATTCAAGACGAATTCGCAAATAAAGTTTAATCCGGCGCAACCGATAAACAGAAAATACATTACGGTAGCTCCGTTTTGAGCGGCGATTCCTTTTATCGTGTCAAGTATTGTAAAGCAACCGAGTATAAATATTCCCGTGTTTACAAGCGGAACGACACCTGCCGAAAGAAATACGGCAAGAAGCATGTTTTTGTTTTTCAACGCTTTGAATATAAAGCCTGCCGCAAGTCCTGCGAGAGTGGTTTTCAGAATACAGATAAGTCCCGTCATGACAGGGTGATCCGTGAAGAGCGTGAGCGTGAAAAAGTCAAGTCCCATAACTCCGCCTGCGATGTATGATTCAAGACCGAATACAAATCCGAGAAATGCACCGGAAGCGGGTCCGAGAATCATTGCTCCGAGAGCTATCGGAATAAGCGTCAAGCTTATGTTTGTCGTTCCCGGAATGGGCAACTTTATTCCTACTCCCAGTATCGATAGCACGAGTATGAGAGCAGTGAGCAGTGCCAAAACCACCATGTTGAAGATGTATGAATGTTTTTTGCTTGTTATCATAACAAGCCTCCTTTACTGTCGTTCCGCCTTTTGCGGATACGGCGAAAAATATTTATGTAAAACGTGCTTTATTTCTGCGGGTATAAAATCCTTGAAAGGTATTTTTACCTCGTATAAAACACATTATTACCGATTTTTCTTAGAGTTTGATTTATATATTTCGTAAAGCCCTTCAAGTGTCAGCGCTGATGAATAAACTATATTTTGGGGCAGATATTTTATCATTTCTTTTGCGTGTCCGCCCGTTACTATGATATTTATATTTTTATTATCAAAATAGTTTTTTCTGCACGAATCTATAAATCCTTCGACGGCGAGCGCTTCTCCACGTATAACACCAGAAATCATGCTTTCCCTTGAAGTTTTGCCTATCGCGGGAGCTGAGATATCGAGAGAAACATTCGGAAGAAGCTCGGCATTTTTAAGCGCGTCAAGGCTCATTTTTATTCCGGGAAGAATATACCCGCCGATATAAGATGAATTTGAATCTATCACGGAGACGGTTGTCGCCGTTCCGAAATCGACTATTGCAAGAGGAGACGAAAACTTCGAAACGGCTGCGGCGGCATTCGCGACAAGATCCGCGCCGAGTTCGGACGGGTCGTTTATTTTTATGGAAAATCCCGTTTTTGTTCCGGGACCTACTATTATAATCGGAACATCGGATATCTCCGTCAATGCTCTTTTTATTATTTCCGTTACGGAAGGAACGACAGAGCCTATTATTATACCAGAAATATCTGTAATATCACAATTCTTATTCGATGAAACGGAGCGTATCAATGATAGATATTCATCTGATGTGCGGTCTTTGTTTGTGCCTATATTAAACGAACAGACAAGGGAATCGTCACTGAAAAATCCCATGTGTATATTCGAATTTCCTATATCCACGGCTAAAATCATACAACGCTCCCATATTGTTTTATTTTTGTATTTCCACAAACTGAAATAAACATCATAATTATACTATACAGCATTCGGAAAATCAACAATAATTATCTTTTTGTCTGAGTTTATTTACTTGTAGACAAATTTTGCCTTTTATGATATTATATATTGAAAAACAAAATAATTATTTTCGGAGATCCACTATGAATGATTTTATAAAAAACGCTTCCGCCGAAATGACGGAAAACTATAATATAAGCGAGCTCTTTCCTAAAAAGAACGATAAAGTTCTTCCGGATGAAAAAACAATAGAAAATATAATTCATAAGACAAGACGTTTGGTTTTCCCCGGATATTTCGGAGATGAATCCCTTGCGGAAATGACTTCCGGAGTGTTCGAGGACGGACTTCTTATCGATATATATTCTTCTCTGAAAAAACAGATAAAGCTTGCGCTTATTTACAGATGCAAATGTGAAAAAGACTGCGATGCGGAAAATCTTGCGGCTGAATCCGCAAAAGAGTTTGTGAAAGCTCTTCCGGAGATACAAAAAACGATATTCAAAGATGTTGAAGCGGGATTCAACGGAGACCCGGCGGCAAATTCCCGCGGAGAAATAATCGTTTCGTATCCGGGACTTTTTGCTATATTTGTTTACAGAATAGCTCATATTCTTTATACTCTTGATATTCCGATGATACCCCGAATGATGACTGAATATGCCCATGGAAAAACCGGAATCGATATAAATCCCGGAGCTACAATCGGGGAATACTTCTTTATAGACCACGGAACCGGTGTTGTAATAGGAGAAACCACTACGATAGGAAAGAATGTAAAGATATATCAAGGCGTGACTCTCGGCGCTCTTTCTACAAGAAAAGGGCAGGCGCTTTCTGGTGTTAAACGTCATCCTACAATAGAGGACGATGTTACAATCTACTCCGGCTCATCCATACTCGGCGGTGAAACGGTCGTTGGAAAAGGCGCCATAATCGGCGGCAACGCATTTATAACGTCATCTATTGCTCCGAATACAAAAGTTATTGTAAAGAATCCGGAGCTTATTCTGGAAATGTCTGAAAACATAAAGGAAAAGAAAAATGTTTGGGATTTCTGATATAAAAAAATACGATACCGTGATATTCGATCTTGACGGTACTCTTTTAAACACATTGGAAGACCTTACAGACAGCACAAATTTTGTGCTGTCTTCATTTGGTTATGCTCAAAGAACGATTGAAGAGGTGCGCACATTCGTCGGAAACGGAATAGGAAGATTACTTGAAAGAGCAATTCCGCAAGGAAAGGACAACCCGAATTTCAATGATATGTTGGAGCTCTTCAAATCTTATTATGATAAAAACTGCAATAACAAAACAAAGCCGTATGACGGGGTGATCGATTTACTGAAAACTCTGAAAGAAAATGGATTTAAGCTTGCGGTTGTATCAAACAAGATCGATTTCGCCGTTAAAAAATTGTGTTCGCGCTACTTTGACGGTCTTATCGATATTGCTATCGGAGAGACCGAAAAAATAAGAAGAAAGCCTTACCCGGATGAAATCGAAGAAGCTCTCTCTTTACTGAATTCAAAAAAAGAGAGTTCCGTATATGTGGGAGATTCGGAAGTAGACATAATGACGGGAAAGAATTCCGATATAGATGTTATTTCGGTATTGTGGGGATTCAGAAACAGGGACGAGCTTACGGAAAACGGGGCGAGATTTTTTGCGTCATCTCCCGAAGAAATACTGACGCTTGTTTCCTGAAAAAAATTTTTTAAAAAACTTTGTTACTTTTTTTATGTTTAGTTGGTATTATTTACAGGAGGACAGATGATGGATAATCGCAACGACATTATTTCAAACAGTGCTGAATCGATAAACGCCGTTGTTGAGAAATATTCCTCGCTTGTTTACAGAATTGCAAGAAGCTATTTCAGAAACTCTCACGATGCGGACGATATCTATCAGGAAGTCTTTCTCCGCTATATATCGAAAGAAAGGGTATTCAAAAGCGAGGAGCACAGGAAAGCCTGGCTTATAAGAGTAACTATAAATTGTTGTAACTCTTTTTATTCTTCGTCATGGAACAAAAAGACGACATTGCTTGACGACGAAAGGGCGGAAGATGAACCGGTTTTTATGGATTCATCGCAAAATGAAATTTATGAAGCCGTTGTAAATCTTCCAGATAAATTAAAGGATGCGGTTGTGCTTTTCTATTTTGAGGGAATGTCGGTGACGGAAACTGCGAAAACTTTAAAGACCACGGAAGCGTCTGTGAAAATGCGACTTATGCGCGCAAGAAAAATACTAAAACTTGATTTGGAAGGGAGTGAGGTGCTGTGAGAAGAGAAGATCTTGTTTCGACCTTTGAAAAGATCGAACCGAGCGAAGACTTAAAAGAAAAAACAAAATTGAAAATGTTTGCCATGGCGGTCGAACGTGATAAAAAGAAAAAAAGTCCCGCTTTTATTGCAAAATTTTCTTCTGCGATATGCGCGGCGATGGTTCTTGTATTTTGCGTCGTCTCTGTGGGACTTAATAAATTTCTTCCTCATGAATATTCGGCAAAATTTGATGATTCCGTTTCTGTTTCGGCATACTCAAAAGAAATCACCCCTTATGCCGTCTCACCAAGCACTCAAAAATCATTAAACGTCACAAAAGAAAAGTTCGAAGGTTTTTTGTCCGCACTTGATAACAAATACCGTGCAATAGGCGCGGAAGGCACGGTTATTTCCGGAGATTTTTTTGTGTTTGATGATTCGAGCGAATACGGAATATACGGGTTTGCCGTACTGAACATCAAAATATCAAATCTGTTTTTTGCAGATAACGAGCCGTTTTTCGGTATAAAAAACGGTGATACCGTGTCATTTATACAATATCTTAATTCGGACGCCGATATTCATTCGATTTTGTCGGAAGGAAATGAACTTTCTGTTTTTGCATACAGCGGAAATGGAATGGTGCCTTTTGATGAAATATCGGAAAAACTGAATCTGAAAAATGCTTTTGTTGTTTTTTCATAAAATACAACTATCATTTTAAAGTCCGATGTCTAAATGAAACGATAAATTAAATCTTCATATTTGTGTTTTGCATATAGTACCGTGTTTATGCAAATAGTAATATCGTTTCATTTTAAAACTATTTTGAATTTCGATCAATTTATGATTGAAATATATAAAAAATCAATAAAATTCAAAACAAAAAGGAGAATTTAAAAATGAAAAAAATACTTGCGCTTATGCTCGCTATGATCCTTGTGATCTCTGTTGTTGCCTGCGGTAAAAGCAATGATAAGACAACAGCTCCCGGAGAAACAACAGGTTCCCAGAATAATTCGACAGAGCCGACAGAAACAAAAGATTCGACAGGCGAAGTTGTAGTTCCCAACGCTTCTGTTGAAGATGTAATGAAAGCAATTTCCGAAATAGATGATCTTAAAGAATTGACCATGATGATGGATAAGGCAGAAGCAGGTTATCTCAGAGGTTTTGATGAAGAAATAAGCGGATTTAAAGACGGATATGTAATGGGACCGATGATAGGATCCATTCCTTTTGTAGGTTATGTTTTCCAGACCGAAGATAACGAATCCGCAAACGCTCTTCTTGAAACTCTTAAATCCAAAGCCAATATGAGATGGAATATATGCACCGAAGCTGATACGATGATAACAGATGTAAAAGGCAATTATGTTTTGTTCTTCATGGTAAGTGCAGAACAGGTCGGCGAAGCAGCTCCCGATAATATAAAAAATGCTTTCGAAAACGCTTTGAAATAATTTTCGAATCGGCAAAATGAATCTTTAATAAAAATGCGTGCGCTTTACGGGTAAGACTTAATCCTTATTTGGATTTTTATATCTCGGATATAATTCATCAGAAATCTAAAAAGCGCCGCTTTTTATTTGCTTTATAAAATATTTTATCGAAAAATCATTTAAAGAAAAACTTTTAAGCGAGGTGCATTCTTCTGCTTTTTTCAAGTATAACATTTTTGTATTACTTTTTGACTATCACAATAGTTGTGTATTTTATAGTTCCCAAAAAGCTTAAAAATCTCGTTTTGCTTATCGCAAGCCTTTTCTTCTATTTTGTGGGAGAGCCCGTATATTCGCTTTTGATGATAGGTTCGTCTCTTTCCGGATATATACACGGACTTTTAATAGAAAAGGCGCGCGGAACGAAATACGCGAAAATACCGCTGATATCTTCTGTTGTGGTGTCGATAGGTCTTCTCGGATTTTTCAAATACAGCAACTTCTTTATTAAAAATATAAATTCTATATTTAAAACAAATATAGGACTTCTTTCTATCGCGCTTCCGATAGGAATAAGCTTTTATACGTTTCAGATACTCAGTTACACGATAGACGTATACCGCGGAGAAGCGAAAGTACAAAAAAATCCCATAGCTTTTGCAACATATGTTTCGCTGTTCCCGCAGCTTATTGCAGGTCCGATAGTCCGTTACTCGACGGTACAGGACGAGCTTGATAACCGTAAACATTCTTTTGCGGATATCGCATACGGCGTAGGAAGATTTGCGGTAGGACTCGGAAAGAAAATAATAATATCCAATACTCTTGCGGAATTCGGAAATATACTTAACGGACTCTCTGAAAGAACAGTTCTTTCTTATTGGATATACGCGATAACGTTCACGCTTCAAATATACTTCGACTTTTCCGGTTATTCGGATATGGCGATAGGGCTTGGGCGAGTATTCGGGTTCCATTTTCTCGAAAACTTTAATTATCCTTATATTTCAAAGAGCATTACGGAATTCTGGCGCCGCTGGCATATGTCGCTCGGAACATGGTTCCGCGACTATGTCTATATTCCGCTCGGAGGAAACAGAGTTCCTAAATGGCGTTGGCTTTTGAATACGATGATAGTATGGATGCTGACGGGATTTTGGCACGGAGCCGAATGGAACTTTATAATATGGGGACTTTATTTCGGCATAATACTTCTTATTGAAAAACTGTTCCTCTTGAAGTGGCTCGAAAAACTTCCCAAGTTCGTAAGCCATATATACGCTTTGTTCTTAACTGTTATAGGCTTTGTTATATTCGATGCGACGAGCCTTTCCGGCGTAGGAAATTCTCTTGCTTCCATGTTCGGAGGAAAGGGACTTGCATTTTCAAATGCGGAAACGCTCTATTATTTAAAGAGCTATGCGCTCATTCTTGTAATAGCTGCCGTTCTTTCAACACCGCTTTTGAAGAAGCTTGTCGAACTTATAAATTCCAAAAAGGTCGGATATAACATAATATCCGTTCTTCAACCTATATGCTATATCGCTTTGCTTCTTATTTCCACGGCAAGCCTTATAAACGGTTCGTTCAATCCGTTTATATATTTCAGATTTTAAGGAGGGAAGAAGATGAAAGATAAAGTAAAAAATATTATAATATCTTTAAGCTTTTTTGCGGTTCTTGTCGGTTTTATGCTCGCGAGCATAATAATACCCGATAAAGATATTTCATATTCCGAGCGCAGAAAGCTGAATCAACTTCCCGAATTTTCCTGGGAGGTACTTGTATCCGGAAATAAAGACGGGGAAAGATATTTTGATCTTCTCGAAGATTATTTTCTTGATCAGTTCGCAATGCGCGACGAATTCAGAACTCTCAACTCCGCAACGAGAAGATATGCGTTTATGCAAAAGGACGTCGACGGAATATATGTTATAAAGAACAAAATATTCAAGATGGATTATAAACTTAACGAAAAAGCCATCGAGCGTTCCGCGGACGTTTATCTTAAAGTTATAAATAAATACTTTAAAGACAACGGCGCGAATATATACTATACCGTAGTTCCCGATAAAAACTATTATTCTGCGACGCAAAACGGATATCTTGCTCTTGATTATGAAAAGTTGTACTCTATAATGGACGAAAAACTTAATGATTACAGCTTTATAGATGTCAGAGATCTTCTTTCAGAAGACGATTATTATAATACGGACCTTCACTGGGATCAGTCCAAAATAATCGATGTTGCCAACAGATTTCTTTCCTCTATGGGAGGAAAGGGAAATGTTTCGATAGACGATTATGTAAAGAAAGAATATTATCCTTTCCACGGCTCGTATTACGGTCAGGCGGCGCTGCCCATAAAATCGGATACTATAACATATCTTACCAACAGCGTGCTTGATAATTGCAAAGTTTTTGATTACGAAAAACAGGATTATGTTCCTTTATATGCCGAAGAAAAACTCGGCGGAGTGGATACGTACGATGTATTTCTTTGGGGGGCGAGAGCGGCGCTCAGAATAGAAAATCCCGACTGCAAAAACGGAAAAGAGCTTGTTATTTTCCGTGATTCCTTCGGCAGCAGTCTTGCGCCTCTTCTTGTCTCGGAATATTCTACGGTTACCATTCTCGATCTCAGATATATAAGCTCCGATTATATAGGACACTTTGTTGAATTCAGCGATAACTGCGACGTACTGTTTATGTACAATCCTCTTGTACTGAATTCTTTCGGAGCAATTTCTTAAATATAAAAACATCTTACTCGTTTATTGAAAATATGGGTACTCCCCCGGACCTGAAATCAGAGTCCGGGGGAGTATTTATATTTTTATCTTTTTATAAAAAAGATATTTACAAAGAAAGAAATTTAGGGTAAAATTATAATCGTATACAGCAAATTTTTTAATCGGAGGTGTAATGAACCAATGGAGTTAACCCCAAAATATAAACGTGTGCTTGTAAAGCTGTCGGGAGAAGCTCTTATGGCCGGTGGAAACGAGATACTCGACAAAGATTTTCTCGTTAATATATGCGGCATTATAAAGAGATGCGTCGATGCGGGAACACAGGTGGCTATCGTCGTGGGCGCGGGCAACATATGGAGAGGAAGACAAGGAGAGGGAATGGACAGAACCCGTGCAGACCACATGGGTATGCTGGCAACTGTAATAAACTGTCTGGCGCTTCAAGACACGCTTGAAAATCTCGGAACGCCTGCAAGAGTCATGACGGCAATAGAGATGAAAGCGTTTGCGGAACCTTATATAAGAAACAAAGCTATTTCTCATTTGGAACACGGAAAAGTTGTCATATTCGGATGCGGAATAGGAAGTCCGTTTTTCTCTACGGATACGGCGGCTGTTCTTCGCGGAGCCGAGATATGTGCTGATATAGTTTTGCTTGCCAAAAATATAGACGGAATTTATACGGCAGATCCCAAAAAGGATCCGAATGCCGAAAAGATCCCGAGTATAGATTATATAGATATACTTAAAAATGAGCTTAAAGTACTTGATTACACGGCAACTTCATTCAGTATGGAAAATAAAATACCGATACTTCTTTTCGGTCTTGATGATCCGGAAAATATATTCAAGGCCGTTTGCGGAGAAAAAATCGGAACTATTGTAGGAGGAAAAATATGAAACTTGACGTTAAAGAATTTGAAACAAAAATGCAGAAGATCCTTGCGGGATATGAGAATGAAATAGACACGATACGTGTAGGACGCGCAAATCCCAATGTCCTTTCCAAAATAAGAATAGATTACTGGGGAACTCCCACACCCGTAAATCAGGTCGGCGAAGTAAAAGTTGCCGATGCACGCACTATTGTTATAACTCCGTGGGAGAGCAATATGCTCCGCGTTATCGAAAAGGCTATAAATGAGAGTGATATAGGTATAAATCCTCAGAATGACGGAAAGTGCATAAGACTCGCTTTCCCGTCTCTTACGGAAGAGAAGAGAAAAGAAATCACAAAGCAGATCATGCACATGGGCGAAGAGGCTAAGGTTTCCATAAGAAATGTAAGACGCGACGCAAACGAAAAAGCCAAAGCAATGAAGAAAAATTCCGAAATGACAGAGGACGAACAGAAGACATCGGAAAAAGATATACAGAACCTTACCGATTCCTATATATCAAAAATCGATGTTGCAAC
>ULQL01046268.1_pt1 | contig 12369 bp, 10 predicted proteins | sample 1954411 | NCBI WGS metagenome assembly ULQL01 (sample SAMEA4835654, study PRJEB28245) | human gut metagenome | biome: gut microbiome; material: fecal sample | place: Denmark | collected 2008 | reverse complement strand
GGGGAGGTTCATGATGGACCTCCCAGAAGGACTCACTCTATCGAAGATTTAATACAGAGAAAGAACAGTAGTAGAGTTACTTCTCAGAATCCGTAAGATCGTTGATTTGCTCAGAAAAAAGTGATGTGTTGAGAAGATCGGATGGTGTGATCATTAATGCGTCTGCAAGGTTGAATAGTGTCTCCAAGGAAAAGCTTCTGATCATGTTAGGCGCTTCAATGGCGCTTAGATGAGAGCGGCTCATATTAGCCTTCTCTGCCAGTTGATCCTGAGACATACCACGCAATTTGCGCAGAGTTGAAATTGCAATACCAAGCTGGATAAAACGGTCTCTGTTCTTAAAGCTAACGCCTTCCTTGCTCATAAAAATGCCGCCCCTTTCTGGATAAAATTATATCTTGCCCTGCATTTTTTATCCGCTCTATAAAAAGAGCTATTGGCTTATTTTATAGAGCATTATATAATTAAAAAGAGCAGAACGACGAATTATAAAGCGAGATGAGATAGCGGCGGAAGACGTTATTGAATCACCAGGCTGGAAAAACAAAAGGAGATTTCCGCAATGCGAAAATCTCCTGAGCTACAACAGATTACCAAGTCATTTTCATGGAGTTTGCCACTCTGCTACAAAAGCAAAGAAAAAGCCCCGCACAGCAAGGCTTTTTCCGATTCGATATCATCTGATAACACTGATTTTTGACTGCGCAGAGATTACATCCCTGCAGCATTCAGCTTTTGCATATTGTCCCTTTTCAATTCCAACGAAGAATGCACGTATCGGTCCAGCGTGATTGTGACAGAGGCATGGCCCAGGATTTCGGACAGCGATTTGATCTCAAAGCCGACCTCAACGGCACGTGTCGCAAATGTGTGGCGAAGTGTATGAAAATGCACCCCCTCCAGGCCGCATGCCTGCGTGTACTTCTCCAATCGATACTGCAATACCCGTGGTTCCATGAATGCGTCCGTTCCAGTCAAAACATATGCGGCTGAACTTTGCGGCTTCATGTGCCTGCAAAGCCCAGCCACGTATTCCGTCATAGGGATCGTTCGCACGGAGGTATCGCTTTTGGGTGGACCGATTACGATTCTCGTTCGAGCATTCTGCGTTACGCTGGTGTCACGCAACCTTTGCAGCGTCTCTACAATTTTGATTGCTTTATCTCTTGTAGAAACATATTCCCAACGTAACGCGCAGAGCTCACCAATTCGGATGCCTGTACACAACGCCAACAAGATACCGAATCTGCATGGATCCAAATCCTTCTGCAGATATGAAATGAAGCGCTCCTGTTCCTCTCTGGACAAAACACGCATTTCCTTTTTTCCTATCTTCGGATAGTTGATCTCCACCACGGGAAAGCTTCCTGTGACCTTTGAAGCCGTGAACTTTAAGATCCCGTGCAGCACGACCAAAATATCATGTACGGTTTTTGGCGCAAGCTCATCTTCAAACTGTAACTCTTTGATAAAGTCATCCATCAGCTCTGTGGTAAAGCCCAACGGGCAGCACTCGCCCAGCTTTGGAATGATGTGCTTCTCGACTACTGTGCTGTATTTGATATATGTCGATTCTTTCACCTTACTTTTCTTTGCGTAAAGCCACCCTATACAATAGGCGGAAAACAGCTTTTGAATTCTGGATGTTGGCAACGGATTTCCGTTTGCTAACGCCGCTTTGCACTTTTCTGCTTTCTCTTTGGCCTCACGGTATGTTTTTCCATAGCAGTATCCATACTTGATTTTTCCAGATAGCTCGCGCCCTTTGCTATAGCGAGCTTCCCAGCGACCATCCCGCCGTCTGAAGATATTCTCACCCTTTGCCATTTCGTAATTCCTCCTTATGCAGTGATCATATTGGGTGTGGATCTTATTTTAAATCCATCCAGACTGCCGGTTTGACTGCGCTAAACTTTCAAATCAAGGTATTTCTTCGACAAATATTGCCGTGCGCTGATAAAATCACACTTTTTTCTTCCATTTCGCCGCTGAGGCAATTGCATTTCAATGTGCAATATGCTATAATACGGAAGAAGAAATAGGGTTTAGCTTTCCCGTGGAGTGGCAAACTCCATGAAAATTCCGATTGTGGATCAGCAAATCATTCGCAGTAATAAAAATGATTTGCTTTTTTCTTGGACACAACATAGTGGGCACTCACTCAGCAATAACATCATGTACCATAAATGAGGTAATCGAATGAAGAGGGAACGGAATGCAAAGCAAGCTTTTATTGAGGGGACAGTTCGTGTTGTGGCCAGGGATGGATTAGACAAAACGACAACGAAAGCAATCGCAACAGAAGCTGGCCTGAGCGAGGCATATATCTATCGCTGCTTTGAGAGCAAAGAGGCGCTGCTGTGTGCTGCCTTCCACATGGAAGATGTCGCTTTCGCATATTTTCTCAAGCAAAACCTCGTGGGCATGCATATACAGAATGCTCCATGGAAGGACAGAGCGTTTCAACTGTGGTCAGCGAGCTGGAGGTTCATTCTTGGAAGGAAGGACGACTGCCTCTTTTACCTTCGATACTACTATTCTGCAAATTGCCGCACTTATGCACACGAGGAGCATCTCCAATGTTTTCAGGAGCTATTTGCAGCTGTGGAACAGACTTTCAAACCGGAAGCCAATGTCAATATGCTACTTCATCAGGTTTTTGACACGATGCTGTCTTTTGCCGCAAGAGTGCTTGGCGGCGAAATGCCGGATGATGATGCGACCACGCAGTGGGCATTTGAACAGATATACAGCTTTGTTGTACCTAACGTTCGTGAAGAGCTTTTGATCCCATCTGGCTCAACACCGGCCTGACGGTGCAGCTACTTAGAGATTAAGAGTGTAGGGATGTGGGATATATGGCGTCAACAGCGACCGGCTGTTTGGCAGAGAAAAGCTCTGCCGATGTGATCATTCAGATAGCAAAGCCTGTACTGCGGCAGAAGAAGCTGTTCCTGGTAACGAAGCGTGTTTTTGACATAGTATGCTCCTTTTTGGGCCTGCTGATTTTAGCAATCCCGATGATGATCATTGCACTGTTTGTCACCATAGACTCACCAGGCGCTCCGATTTTTAAGCAGGAGCGGCTCGGCATCAATGGGAAGCCGTTTATGATCTATAAATTCAGATCCATGTGCCTTGATGCGGAGAAAAACGGTCCCCAGTGGGCAGATGAACAGGATCCAAGATGCACGCACTTTGGCCAAATCCTTCGGCGCACTCGGCTGGACGAGCTTCCCCAGCTCTATAACATCCTGCGAGGCGACATGAGCTTCGTTGGCCCGCGGCCGGAGCGTGCTTATTTCTACCGAGAATTTGAGAAATATATTCCGGGATTCTCCAACCGCCTGATGGTCACGCCGGGGATGACCGGGTATGCACAGGTAAACGGCGGATACTCACTAAAACCGGAAGAAAAAATCATCTACGATATGGAATACATTGAACACCAATCCATCATCCTTGATATCAGGTGCCTCTTAAAGACTGTACATATCGTTTTTTCTCATGAGGGTGCCAGGTGATATTTGCGCGTTAGGGTTCTTAAACCGGAATAAGAAAAAAGTAAGAGAGATCGTGAAAAAAATGAAACGTGACATCCTTTTCCTCTGCCAGTTTTTCTATCCAGAATATAACTCCTCCGCAACACTCCCTTTTGATACTGCCAGTTATTTGGCGCAAAACGGATACTCTGTCGGTGCCTTGTGCGGCTACCCAAGGGAATATAACACCAGCGGTGAGGTTCCAGTTAGAGAGACGAAGGATGGCGTTTCCATTCACCGGCTTCACTATATGCAGCTCAGCCGACACAGTAAGCTCGGCAGACTGATTAACTATTTTTCTTTTACACTCTCGGTCTTGCTCCATATTTTCGAAATTAAGGACTACCAAACGGTCATTGTCTATTCGAATCCACCGGTGCTTCCCATCGCCGCAATTTTGGCCAATAGACTCTTTAAAACGAAAATCATTTTCGTGTCCTACGATGTTTATCCGGAAGTTGCCTACGCTTCGGGCAGTCTGAGAGAAGGCAGCACCGTTTCAAGCGTGATGCGGCGAATAAACAGAAGCCTCTTCCAACGCGCTGAATCCGTCGTTGCTTTGACCGATGAGATGCGGGAATACCTTCTTGACCATCGCCCTGAGCTTTCTGCGGATCGCGTTTTCACCATTTCCAATTGGGCGCATGAAGCAGCAGCTGGCAGTAAGTCCGCAGCACGAACTGAACTGGGATATACAGATGAGGACTTTATCGTTGCCTACTTTGGCAATATCGGTATCTGTCAGGATGAAACAGCCTTGATTCATGCAATGAACCAATTGGCGGATCACACGAATATCAAATTTTTAGTTGCCGGTCACGGAAACAAGATGCCATCAGTCCGACAGGCGGCAGAGCGGCTTTCCAATGTCAGAATCTGCGATTTCCTCACCGGAACTGCTTTTGAGCACGCGGTCGCTGCCAGTTCCTGCGGTATTGTCAGTCTCGAACAGGGGCTGACCGGTATGTGTGCCCCCAGTAAATATTATAGCTATCTCCAGGGCGGTTTGCCGATTCTGGCTGTTGCGGAACAGAGCTCCTACTTATCAAAGGATGTTTTGTATTCTGAAATCGGGCTATGTTCAGATGTAGGAAATGGTGTGCAGCTCACCCAGAATATCTTGCAATTGTATCGGGACCCGGAACTGTGCAAAAAAATGTCAGACAATGCAGTGAGATTATACACGGAAAAGTATGCAAAGGGCATCGGCCTGAACAAGTATGCCACCTTGTTCAAGAACGTATTACACACGGCCAACTAAGGAATTGTTTTTCATGAAATACCTATTCATTAACTCTGTCTATGGATTTGGAAGTACAGGCAGAATTATCGCAGATAAATGTGAACAGCTCAAAAACGAGGGACATGAATGTGCTGCTGCATATGGAAGAACATGTGCAGATAACGGTGCGGCACAATTGATTCGAATTGGCACAAAGTCGGATCATCTGTTTCACGCAGGAATAACGCGCTTATTCGATTTGAATGGATATGGTTCCAGAGCGGCAACACAGCGATTACTTTTACAAATCGAGCATTTTCAGCCGGATGTGATTTGGCTGCACAATCTGCATGGCTACTATTTAAATATTGAACTGCTCTTCAAATGGTTAAAAAAGCATTCTCAAATCAAAATCCTTTGGACGCTTCACGACTGCTGGGCATTTACCGGACACTGTGCTCATTTCAGTGCCGTAAAATGTGACCGCTGGAAATCTGGCTGCGGAGATTGTCCGCAGCTGAAGGCATATCCCAAAACATATGGGGTGGATCATACACAGAGGAACTACCGGCAGAAACAGGCGTGTTTTACTGGCCTTGCGAACTTGACAATCATTGTTCCATCGAAATGGTTAGCTGGGGTAGTGAAGCAAAGCTTCTTAAAAGAATACCCCGTTGAGGTATTACATAATCAGATTGATAAAAGTCTGTTCAAGCCAACGCCAAGTGGCTTCCGAAAGCAATACGGATTGGATGGGAAAACAGTTGTTCTGGGTGCAGCCAGCGTTTGGGATAAGGAGAAGGGGTTGCTCGATTTTTGTCGGCTGCGGGAAAAACTGGACAGCAGATTTGCAATTGTCTTGGTTGGCGTGACGGAAAAGCAAAAAAGGAAGCTCTTGCCGGGGATCTTGGCTCTGCCCCGTACAGCCAGTCCCGGTGAGTTGGCCCAAATATACAGTGCGGCAGACGTGTTCGTCAATCCTACGCATCAGGATACATACCCGACAGTGAACTTGGAGGCCAGAGCCTGTGGGACGCCAGTCATCACCTATGATGTCGGTGGCAGCCCTGAGAGTGCAGGCGGAAAGTACATTGTAAAAGAAAATGATATTGACGGGCTGGCAGAGCAAATTTATAAACTGACGGAACGAGAAGCGGTGGAGCTATCTGTATGATTATTTTGGGACCATTGTTCCCAGAGGAACGGGAACAGGAAATTATATCCGCATCAAAACGAGGCGTCTCCAATGCAGCGAATAACTTTCAGTGGAATTTGATCAAGGGAATCCATGCAAATACAGATGAACCGCTGATTGTTATCAATGCCTTACCGGTTGGAACATGGCCTAAAAACTACAAAATCTTTCACCTGAAAGATAAAGACTGGTCCTGTGGGAGCATAGTCGGCCATGAGGTCGGCTGTTGGAATATCCCGCTCGTAAAACAATTCATACGAATGAGGAAGGTACGAGCGTGGCTGAAGAAGTATCCACGTGAATCAGAACTCCTGATTTTCACAGCATATCTTCCGTTTTTGTGGGCTGTCAACAAACTGAAGCCCGAATACAAAGTAACGGCGGTGATTACGGATATTCCCGAGTTTTATGATATGCATCAGGTTTCTGCATTCAGGAGACTCTTGCGGAGAATCCACTGCAAAATTGTTTATCACTTTATGGTAAGAGTAGATCGTTTCATCCTCCTGACGAAACAAATGGCTGTGCCTTTGCATGTAGGCAATCGCCCATACCTCGTGATGGAGGGAATGTGCGGGGATGTTGCAGATGAACCGCCGGTTTCAAAACCTCAACCATTTTCAATGCTATATACAGGACGGTTGAACCGGCGCTATGGCCTTGAATTACTCCTCCAAGCGATGAAGGAGTTGCAGGATCCTGATGTCGAATTGTGGTTGTGCGGCTCCGGTGAAATGGAACAAGAAATTCGCTTGTATGCTGCGCAGGATTCCCGTATTCGCTTCTTCGGCTTTTTACCGCATGAGGAAGCGGTCCAGCTACAGAAGAAAGCAACCGTGCTTGTCAACCCCAGAACCAATCAGGGCGAATACACGAAGTACAGTTTTCCTTCCAAGACCATGGAGTATATGGCATCGGGCCGTCCGGTCATGATGTTTCGCTTGGACGGGATACCCGGAGAGTATGATCCATTCTTAACGTATATTCCAGAGGAGAGTGCTGCTTCCATTCGGGACACAGTGGAATCTCTCAGAAAATTAAGTCCATCAGAGCTGGATGAGATGGGTGCGAGAGGAAGAGAATTTGTGCTGAAGAATAAAAATCGAAATGTGCAAATGCGCCGGGTCCTGGACTTCATTCATAAGGAGCAAAGCGACGCATGACAATTGTACCTCTGTTCCTGCTGACGCTCGGTGCGATCAATTGGGGATATGCGTATCCGTTGGTGTTCCTGTTTGTAGCTCTGCTGCGGCAGCGAATGCTTGGCAGAGAAATCTATTTTAACTTCTTGTATGCGCCAGGCTTTTGGCTGCTGCTATCTGCAGGCATGACATATGCCCTGATTGGAATGCCGACGATCTCAGGTGTGTACCACCATGGAATTCTGCCAGTCGTTGCATTCGCGATCGGTTGGCTCATTGCTGAGGGAAGTTCTGATAAACAAATCCGAGATGGCATTTTGGCACTGGCAGCCGGATTTGGAACTTATGCGACCTTGAATATGCTGGTCAACATCGGAAATAACCGATACCGTTTGATTGATTTCTGGACAGGTACATATCGAGCTGCAACGGGATCCGGCGCACTAAATACGTTGCCGATCTCAGTTGCCCCCTATGCGGTGAAGTTTGAGAAAAGGCTCCCGGTAAAGATCATGTTCCTTGCGTTGTTTTTTGCCACAATTCAGTACATGTTCATGCTGGGAACACGAACACAATTTGCGATTCTTCTGCTGATTGTGATTCTTGCCGCACTGCAATTCGCATACAGCGAGCAGGGTGTTGCCGGAGTTTTGAAATGTGTTGGAATCATGGTTGTTATCAGCCTGATTGCGTTTCTGCTCTACCATTTCAATGTCTTGTCCATAAGGGAATATATCTTGAATACAAATCTGGCGGCACGCTATGAGCGGCGAGCATCCTTAGAGAATTCGGATTCTTTCCGCTTTCAAAGCTTTTGGATTGGACTGCGTGAATTGATTCAGTACCCGATGGGCGGCCGAGCCAGTCAGATATATCGCCATAACATGTGGTTGGATGTTGGCAGAGTTTCAGGAATCATTCCATTTTGCTTATTGCTGGTTTACTCCATAAAAAGCTTCGCCAATGTGACGGTGATATGGAAGAACACCAAAATCCTTCCGTCACTGCGATACCTTCTTCTGTTCCTGTATATCGGCGCATATGTCAATTGCTTTGTTGAACCAATTTGGGAAGGTGAATTGAACTTCTTCCTTGCTTTGTGCGTAGTGGATGGAATGGTCAGTGCAATGATGAGGAGATTAGAGAATGACCCCACTCCAGAAGAAAGTGTTCCAGATACTTCAAATCTTCACGCAGATCTGTGATCAGCTGCAGTTGAAATACTTCTTAGTATGCGGCAGCGCGCTGGGGGCGGTTAAGTATGGTGGCTTTGTCCCTTGGGATGATGATGTCGATGTTGCGCTATTCCGAGATGATTATGAACGCTTCTGCAAGGAAGCTCCGGCGTTGCTTCCAAAACAGTTTTTCCTTCAAAACTTTCAATCAGATCCTACATTTCCTGCTATCTACAGCAAGCTGAGGAACTCAGAAACGACCTGCATTGAGGAAAGCGTTGCGGCGCTTCCAATCAACCATGGAATCAGCCTTGATATTTTTCCTCTGGATGGTTACCCGAAAGATAAAAAAGAGCAGGAACGACTGGAGCGCAAGAAAGCCTGGTTTGTTAGAAAGCTATCCATTCCTTGCGTTCGTCCTGAGCGATGGAAAGAAGCAGTTGTGAATCCGCTGCGAGCTTTGGGCTTTGGTAAAAATACCGCACAAACTGCTGCGGCCTATACAGCATTGATCTCTGTATGGCCGGTAGAATCTTCGAATGTCATCGCAAACCACGGGAACTGGCAAGGACACTTGGAATACCACAGAAAAGAAATATATGGTGATGGCAGCTACGGCATATTCGAGGGGCTTCCTGTCCGGCTTCCGGAAGACTGTGATGCGTATCTGAAGCAGAAGTATGGTGACTATTGGCAAGATCCACCGCCAGATAAGCAAAGAAGCCATCACAGATACTTGAAATTAGATACCGAGCGTCCATACACGGAATACTTGTGATTTTAGGGCACACGCCCTGAAGAATATAGCAAAATCAAAAATAAAGGAAGGTTATGGAATGAAAAGAAAGACACCAGTCAAACTGATAGGCTATTTGTTATGCGTTGCACTTTTGTGTGGCCTATTGGCCGGATGCGGCAATGACAAAGTGCAGGAAGAGCAGAATGATAATGTTTCTGCAGATACGATTCCAGAAGATGTAGTCGTTCATACAGACTACGGTGATCTGCATTATCCGGATCGTTGGCAGGAGTATGTTACCATTCGACAGGAGCAGAACGGCAACACGATTGCGGTTACCTTTGAAACCAAGAGCGGAGAAGAAACCTATGAATTGTTCAAGGTTTTAATTGGTGATGACAGCAGTGAGGTTGTCGGCAGCCTGACGGATGACACAGGAACCCAGCGAAATGTTTATCTGCATGTAGAGGAACTGCCTGCAGACTCTGGCTTGGAAGAGACAGAGCAGACCCGCTTCTACGCAATGCAGGAGGACTTAAATTATCTGATCGACAATTTAAAATAAATGTAAAGAGAAACTGACATGGCGAGAGGAACAATGAAAAGATATCTGTCAATATGCCTTGTCATCGTCATGCTGCTGACAACGCTACTGCCTGTTGGAGCGTATGCGGCAGATGACTCGGCAATTGAGGATACCGGCACGAACTATGAAGAACCTGTTGCTTCTGAACTCGAGGATGTCTCCGTTGAACTGGAAGACCAGGAATCGGAGCAAGTGGATGACACATCTGCCGTCACTGAGATTTCAGACTATGCGACATTCCTTTCCTGCTTCAAGGTTCTGGAAGGCTATGCCCAGATCTATGCGGAGGAAAATGCCGGTGAGAATGCCAATGCGTTGATCATCAACTATATCCGTACAGGCGTGGAGCGGTACACCTCCGGCACTTGGGAAATGGTCTGCGGCAAGGAGAATACTGCCTTTACCGCCTATGTTGCCGAGCAGGATACCGCGAACAACACCTCGGCTTCTGCACTGAAGAACTTGGGCAACTTCACATTGCCCAATGGCAATAAAGTTGACCTTGGCCATGTGTTTGGCGCAATGGATGTGGCCAATTACGCCAAAGTGCAGGGCATGACGGATGCTGTTGTTCAGGCTCGTGCCGACATGGGCAGTTGGGCCGGTGACATCGCAGACATGATGTTCTGCGCTGAGAATGTGGACATCCCCGAGAAAGTGGATACCACGGAGACGGACGTTGACATTCTGGCTGCCAACATTCGTACAAAATACCTCGGTGTGGATTACAACACGCTGAACGAGGTGGAACACTCCTTCACGGAAACAGATCTTTACGGCGATTTGGACGCCTTTTATCTCACAACGGAAATGAACCGCGGCGGTGTGGCGTTGAGCACGATTATCGAGAACTACTTCACCGCAGGGCTTACAGACGTAAGCCGCGCTTCTTACTTCCTGACCAACCGTCTGGGCGGCATGGTCACCAAGGACGGTATCCGGAGCAAAGTCCTGAGCACCTATACCGGCAATACTCTGATCGGTGCGCTGGAGAGCTCCTATTCTCTGACCGACCTTTCCAACTATGAGACGCTGCGTAAAGCGTGCTGCTACGCTTTTGCTGATTACCTCTTTGACCTTGCAGGTGACCCCAACGGCACCGACCCGGTTGACCCTGATCCGGATCCCGAACCCGACCCGGAGCCGGATGATGCGTACTACTCTGTGTTCTCTTCGGATACGACAACGGTCGCTCCCGGCGTGACGCAGACGATCAACTATGCGCTGACCAAGGACGACAAGCAGATCGTTTACTACATTGCGACCGCTGATATTTCCCGCGATGATGTGAGCATCCACGCCAATTATCATGCCAACGATCCGAGCCAAGGCTGGGCCATGTCCCGCGTATCCGACCAGATGACTGCGGCCCAGAAGCGCCACTCCGATCCGGCCGACACGGCGAACTATGTGGAGCACTACAATGCGGTCGTCGGCGTCAACGCGGACTTCTACAACATGACCACCGGTGCGCCCAGCGGTGCTCTGGTCATGGAGGGCGTCGAATACCACGGTGTTGCCTCTGAAAACTTCTTTGCGATTCTGAAGGACGGCACGGCGGTGATCGGCAGCTCCAGCGATTACGCAGCCTATAAAGACCAAATCCAAGAGGCTGTCGGTGGCAGCGTTTATCTGGTCAAGGATGGAAAGTCCGTCGTGACCAGCGCAGCAGACTATTATAACAGCCGTCATTCCCGCACCTGTGTGGGTATCACCGCTGAGGGCAAGGTTGTCCTGATGGTGCTGGACGGTCGTCAGGAACCCTTCTCCGCCGGCGGCAGTGCTGAAGAACTGGCACAGATCATGCTGGACGCAGGCTGTGTGACCGCAATCAATCTGGATGGCGGCGGTTCCACTACCTTCGTAGCGAAGCAGGAAGGCAGCGATACGCTCTCCGTCGTAAACCGTCCTTCGGACGGCTACGAGCGCTCGGTCAGCTCGTCGCTGATGGTCGTTTCCACGGCCCCTGTCTCCACGGAGTTCGATCATGCCCTGATCACCTCCGCCTACGATTACCTGACGAGCGGCGCCACAGTCCGCTTGGCCGCTTCCGGTGTCAGTGTGTCCGGCAGCGCGGCGGAACTCCCTGCCGATATCACATGGAAGTCCGCAGATGAAACCATCGGTACCGTCTCTGAAGATGGTGTTTTCACCGCCGTCAAGAAGGGCAGCGTGGAAATTCAGCTCCTGTCCGGTGACACGGTGATCGGCAGCAAGACGCTTACCGTGGTCGAGCCAAATGGCCTGAAATTCTCCAAAACGAGCATCAACGCCATTTACGGAGATTCGGTACGCCTTCCTCTGGTTGCAACCTATAACGAGAATCCCGTCGCTGTGTGCGCAGGCGATATCACATTTGAACTGAGCAACAGCGCAGCAGGTACTGTGGAAGCTGCGAACAATGGCTTTGCCTTTACCGGCAGCGAGGAGTCCGGTCTGCGCAATGTGACCATCACGGCCATGATTACGCGGGACTACTCTATCAGTGCTACGATCAAGGTCGCCATGTACAGTGCCAACCAGGCGATTTTCGACTTTGACAACGCCACAAGCGGCGACAGAACCTTCGCATGGACAAGAGATGTCTCCAATGCGGAATACCTCCCTGGCGGCGACGGCGAGACAGACCGCTATCATGTGATCGATCCCAGCCAGCCCATGAACGTCACCTATGTCTTCGGACTGGATATGATGACGATCAAGGTACCTGAAAAGCTGGAGCCTCTTCTGTCCATGGTTGCTGGCGGCGATATTTCCGGCATCACGGC
>ULQL01040374.1_pt1 | contig 12374 bp, 10 predicted proteins | sample 1954411 | NCBI WGS metagenome assembly ULQL01 (sample SAMEA4835654, study PRJEB28245) | human gut metagenome | biome: gut microbiome; material: fecal sample | place: Denmark | collected 2008 | reverse complement strand
TATGGAAGATATAACGATAATAGATAAGGATTTATGCGTGATTGACAAAAGTGAGATTTTTTGATATCATATAACTGATATGAAATTACTCTGTGCTGATAATGTCGCAGTTTATTTGAGGTTTGAGAATAATGTAATTTCATAAGGTAGTAAAACTTCGGCAGCTGTCAATATTGCCGCACGCAAGTTTGAGAATAATGTAATTTCATAAGGTAGTAAAACAGAATCTCTTTTATACCGTCAACAATACCGGTTTGAGAATAATGTAATTTCATAAGGTAGTAAAACGAACGGCGGCGGTAGAAACCTATGTTAATAGTTTGAGAATAATGTAATTTCATAAGGTAGTAAAACTGGCGCGGCGGCTACTATCACTGTCGGCACGTTTGAGAATAATGTAATTTCATAAGGTAGTAAAACTACCGTAAATATAAAGGCTTTGGATGATGTGGTTTGAGAATAATGTAATTTCATAAGGTAGTAAAACGTAAACGAAATTAGGGTTAAATACGCGGCGGTTTGAGAATAATGTAATTTCATAAGGTAGTAAAACTTTAACATCGTCACAATGTTCTAAATCGTTGTTTGAGAATAATGTAATTTCATAAGGTAGTAAAACTATAATAATAGCAAGAGGGCTATTGTCTAAGTTTGAGAATAATGTAATTTCATAAGGTAGTAAAACAAAACTTCGTTGTCGGAGAATCAAACAAGTGTTTGAGAATAATGTAATTTCATAAGGTAGTAAAACCGAAACTCTTTTGAGGTGTCCGGCATCGGAGTTTGAGAATAATGTAATTTCATAAGGTAGCAAAACAAAGCCCGTAACGCTGATGATAATTATCCAGTTTGAGAATAATGTAATTTCATAAGGTAGCAAAACAATAGCGAGACAGGTTATAGAAACGGCTGGGTTTGAGAATAATGTAATTTCATAAGGTAGCAAAACTTAGCCAACGGGTATCACCTGCACTTTTTTGTTTGAGAATAATGTAATTTCATAAGGTAGCAAAACTTCCCAAAGATGAAATGGAACTTATCAAGTGTTTGAGAATAATGTAATTTCATAAGGTAGCAAAACTAATTTCAAAATTTGAATACGACGTTTCGCGTTTGAGAATAATGTAATTTCATAAGGTAGCAAAACTTTTTCAGTTGTTGTTATCGATTTGTTTTAGTTTGAGAATAATGTAATTTCATAAGGTAGTAAAACAAATTGTTTCCGCTGATATAACTTCAACCCCGTTTGAGAATAATGTGATTTCATAAAAAGGCACTGTGAATTTTTATTCGCAGTGCTTTTTTATTACAGAAAATAATGATTATTGAATTTTTGATTTTATCGTGCTATAATAAATAAAAATAACTGTTTTATATCATTAAACAAAAATTATTTGCTTTGAATTATATTTCAAGTTGGATTGAAATCAAAAAACAAATTCGAGGAAACGGAGACATGACTTATTTTGGTTGACCTCAAACTTATTGTTGCAAGCAATATTATAAAATTAAGAACAGATGCCAAGATGACTCAAAGCGAGCTTGGCGAAAAGCTTAATTATTCCGATAAATCCGTGTCTAAGTGGGAACGCGCAGAATCGCTTCCTGACGCTAATGTTTTGAAGCAATTAAGCGAAATTTTCGGTGTGACTGTTGATTTTTTGCTCAATACACATAATGAATGGGTGCCCGAAACGGAAGAAAAAGAAGAAAATCATACAAAATGCAATTTTAAAGCGATAACTTGGATTACAATAATCGGTATATGGACTTTTGCGCTCTTTCTTTTTATCCTGTTTTGGATGATTATGGACAAAATGTACTGGATAGTTTTTTTAATAGCACTTCCCATAGCTATACTGACACAGCTTGTTCTTAATTCTGTATGGAATAATGGAAAATACAATCGTGTTTTAATAGCTTCTTTATGCCTGTCTTTGATAATGTTTTTTTATTTTGTGTTTTTTAAGTATAATATATGGCAACTTTTTTTACTTATGATACCGGTTATACTCATTTTATATATGACTACAAAAATAGTCAAAAAACATTGACGCAGAGCTGCATTCTACTGACAGTAGAACGCGGCTCTCTTTACGGTAGGGGCGTTTTTTGTTAATTCTACCGGATTTGAATATTAGTATAGATATATAAAAACACTAAAATAAAATATAAATTGATTTTTATTGTATTTTAATATATAATGTAAATAAAAATATTTTATTCAGGAGAGAAATATGGCAGATTTTGTACTTAGCTGCTGTTCGACAGCAGACCTTTCAAAAGAACATTTTGAAAAAAGAAATATATCATATATCTGTTTTCACTATTATCTTAACGGTGTTGAACACCCGGATGATCTCGGACAAACAATACCTTTTGATGAATTTTATAAATCTATGGAGAATGGCGCGGAAACAAGAACTTCGCAGATAAATGTTCAGGAATATTTTGAATATTTTGAAAATATCATAAAAAGCGGAAAAGACATACTTCATCTTTCGCTTTCATCCGGTATTTCCGGAACATATAAATCCGCTGTATCCGCCGCGAATATATTAAAAGAAAAATACCCGGAAAGAAAGATATATGTAGTTGATTCGCTTGCCGCTTCTTCCGGATACGGACTTTTGATGGACACTCTTGCAGATATGAGAGATAACGGAGCGACGATAGACGAAATCCATGATTTTGCGGAAGAGCATAAACTTGAACTTCATCACTGGTTTTTCTCTACGGATCTCACATTCTATGTAAAGGGCGGAAGAATATCGAAAGCAGCAGGATTTATAGGAAGCGTGCTCAGCATCTGTCCTCTTCTTAACGTCGATTATATGGGACGCCTTATTCCGAGAGAGAAAATACGTTCCAAAAAGAAAGTTATACGTCAGACGGTAGAAAAAATGAAAGAGTTCGCCGCTGACGGCGTGGATTATTCCGGTAAGTGCTTTATAAGCAATTCCGCATGCATGGAAGACGCAAAAGCGACAGCGGAACTTATAGAGAGTACTTTCCCGAAACTTAACGGAAAGGTTCTGATAAACAGCATAGGAACGACAATAGGAAGCCACACGGGACCCGGAACCGTAGCAGTCTTTTTCTGGGGTAAAAAAAGGGAGGACTGAGCATGGCGTTTAAATTTTTAAACGGAGAGCTCTTTGCCAAAATGTTCCGTGGCGGCGTGGCTTTTCTGCGTTCGAAAGTAAAGGACGTCAACGAACTCAATGTTTTTCCTGTTCCGGACGGAGACACAGGTGACAATATGATGTTGACAATGGAGGGCGGAGAAAAAGCGCTTTCCGGTGTCGAATCGGATTCGCTTGACAAGGTGGCAAAATCTCTTACCGACGGTATGCTTCTCGGTGCCCGAGGTAATTCCGGTGTCATACTTTCGCAGTTTTTTGCCGGTATAGCAAACGGATTTCTCGATCATGAGACCGCTGATGTAAGAGAGATCGGAAACGCTCTTCTTAACGGTGTAAAGCAAGCGTATTCTTCCGTGAATACGCCGACCGAGGGAACGATTCTTACCGTTGCGCGCGAATCGGTGGAATATGCGGTTGCGAATATTACCGACGACAGCACGGTAGACTCTCTTTTTACAGATCTTGTAACCGAAATGAACGAATCTTTGAAGCGCACTCCCGAAATGCTTGCGGTTTTAAAAGAAGCGGGTGTTGTGGATAGCGGCGGTTCGGGGCTCAAATATATAGCAGAAGGATTTTTAAAAATCCTTAACGGGGAAGAAATAGACGAGCCGGAAGATGTTACCTCATCTTATTCCGCTCAAAGCGTAGATATAACGAGTTTCGGACCCGACAGCGAAATGAGGTACGGTTATTGTACTGAACTTTTACTTCAACTTATGAATGCCAAAACAGACCCGTATGCGTTTGATATAGGCGTTATAAAAGAATTCCTTGAAACCGTGGGAGATTCAATAGTCGCCTACAAAACGGGCACGATAGTAAAATTGCACGTTCATACAATGACTCCCTATAAGGTTTTGGAATTTTGCCACAATTTCGGCGAATTTCTTACGATAAAGATCGAAAACATGTCTGTTCAACATCATGAGACGCTTTCAAAACCGAAAGAAAAACCGAGAAAGAAATACAGCATTGTGGCGGTAGCTAACGGCGCGGGAATAAAAAAGCTTTTCGAAGAGCTCGGCGCCGAAGAAATAGTGAACGGCGGGCAAACGATGAATCCTTCCGCGAAAGATTTTATCGATGTCTTTGAAAGAATAAATGCGGAACACATTTTCGTTTTCCCGAACAACGGAAACATAATACTTGCGGCAAAGCAAGCCGAAAAGATTTACGAAAAATCACAGATACACGTTATAGAAAGCAAGAGCATCGGAGATTGCTATGCGGCTCTTTCCGCCATTGATTTCGGCGAGGAAGATCCCGTGAAGATAGAGAACGGCATGAACAGCGCCATGAGCGAGGTTGAAACCGGATATCTTACGACAGCGGTCCGCAATACCGAAATGAACGGAATAAAAATCCACACGGGCGAATATATAGGTTTTTGCGGTAAACAAATGCTTTCTTCCGACGCGGATATTGTTTTGTCCGCAATGAAGCTTCTCGAAGGAATGAATATTGAAGAAAAAGATTCGCTTAATCTTTTCTACGGCAAGGATGTCGATAAAGATACGCTTGACGCCGTCGTCTCTTCAATAACGGAAAAATATCCCGACATTGAGCTTTATACGCTTGACGGCGGGCAGGAGGTATACCGCTTTATCTTTGTAGCCGACTGATTATTTTATTTGTGAGGGAAAAATGAACCTTTATCTAAAACAACATGTTTTCACATGGGGAGACCGTTTCAGCATATATGATATTGACGGAAATTCCGTTTTTTCTGTTGAAAGCGAAGTTTTTACTTTCGGCAAAAAACTTCATGTATTCGATTTTAACGGTAATGAAGTTGCGTTTATACGCCAAAAGCTTTTCAACTTTATGCCGAATTATTCCGTTATGATACACGGTGAGAATTATTGTGAAGTTCAAAAGCATTTTACGTTTTTTTCTCGCAAATATTATGTTGACGGGCTTGATATCACGGTAAGCGGAGATTTTACGGCTCATGAATATACCGCGGAAAAAGATGGAAAAACTGTTTTTAATGTTTCGAAAAGGTGGTTTACATTCGGAGATGCATACGAAATAAATATAAATGATATAGATCCGCTTGTTGCTCTATGTATCGTTTTAATAGTAGACGCATGCGATTCCGATAGTTAAAAATAATTATGAATTCTGAAACGATTCTTATTTTCAATCTTTCTGATAAAACAGAAAATATTAAAAAATTATCGGAGAAAATTTCGGATAAGATCAAGGTAATGGTAGTAAACAAATGCGATTTCTTTTCTCCGATAGAGTCGCTTGTGCTTATGAAAAAGAGTGCTCCTTGCTTTTTTGAAACTTTTGATGATCCGATGATTATTTTTGCAAACTTTTCGGACAAACATCTGGACGAGATTTTAAAATCTCTTTCTCTTAATGGAATAAAAGTTCCTCTTAAAGCTGTAATGACCGAAACCAACAAGGAGTGGTCGGCGATGTATCTTTATAGAAATCTTTTGGCAGAACACAGAGAAATAATGAAAATGAAAAATAAAATCAATTAAAATAAGGAAGCAAATATGGAATTAAAAAACAAAAAAATAGCATTTCTCGGCGACAGTATAACAGAAGGTCACGGAGTAGCCGATAAAAACAACATTTATTGCGAGCGCATGAGAAGAGAATGCTCTCTTCGCGATATTTATGTTGACGGTATAGGCGGAACCCGCATAGCAAGACAAACAGTTCCCAGCGAAAACGAACGTTACGACAAAGATTTTATTTCGCGTGTAGATAAAATAGACAAAGACGCGGATATTGTCGTTGTATTCGGCGGAACGAATGATTTCGGTCACGGAGACGCGCAGATAGGTTCTGAAAACGATGATACGCCGTACACTTTTTACGGTGCCTGCAACATTCTTTGCACGAAGCTTATAGAGCGTTTTCCGTCCGCACAGATAGTTTTTATGGGACCTTTACATAGACTTCATGAAAATTCCTTGAAGGGAAGCAGAAAAACAAGCGACTACGGCACGCTTTACGATTATGTCGATGTGCTCAAAAAAGTAACACGCAAGTATTCTATTCCTTTTCTCGATCTTTTGTCGGTAGGCGGAATTACTCCTTTTGTTAAAATTCAGCAGGATATGTATATGCCCGACGGTCTTCATCCGAACGACGACGGACACGCAAAAATATGTGAAAAGTTAAAAGGATTTTTGACATCGCTTTAAAATATAAAAAGCGTCTTTTAATAAGACGCTTTTTTATTGCAAAAAAATCATATGTGTTTTATAATACAAATGAAAATACTTGCTTGCAAGGGCTTTTTCACGACGTATTTAGGCGAAAATGCGTTTTTTGCTGAACAAAAATTTTATTTTTCTTACTTTCAATGTGATAATATTTATTATAAAATGCATAAAGGAGCTAATATGAAAACAAGTATCGAAGAAAAAAAGAATCGCAAATCATTATATATTGTACTTATGCTTATTTTTCTTTTTATGTTGCTTCTTAATATCCTGACTCATTTCTATGCGGATGATTATACGTATATGAACAGCTTCGCAACGGGAGAGCGCATTTCTTCGATAGGTGATATCTTTAAATCTTTGGTATCTCATGCAAAAAATATGAACGGCAGACTTGTGGCGCATTTTTTCGTTCAGTTGTTTCTTTTTCTCCCCGTTGTTGTCTTTAAAATAATAAATCCTCTTATATTTGTGCTTCAAATTTTCATCGTGGTGAGATTGTGCGGAAAAAACAAGAATGATCCGCTGTTTTTCGTGCTTTCGTTTGCTTTTATATGGATATTCGAACCCGTGTTCGGACAAGTTAATTTATGGCTTGATGGGGCTTGCAATTATCTTTGGGCATCTGTTTTTGCGCTCTTGTTTTTATACCCGTTTGTAGATCTTTTTGTAAACGGAAAAACTATAAAAAATCCTTTTGTTGCAGTCCTTTTCGTTATTCTCGGATTTTTGACGGGCGCTTTTTCGGAGAATGTTTCATCGGCTGTTATCTTTATGGCGTTTTTGTTTATCATTCTCACGGCATTTATAAAAAAACATAAGATATCGTTTATATATATTGCTTCATTTATTTTCTCTTTGCTCGGTTTCTTGTTTATGTTTTTACAGCCGGCGGAACGCGCGGGAAAAGTATCTGATTTTTCTCTTGGAACTCTGAGAATAAATTTTATCTCTGTTCTTAATATACTTAAAAGCTTTTGGCTTCTGATAATGCTTTTTGTAGTTCTTGCGGTCATCGCTTTTTATAAAAACGTTTCAAAGGATAAAATCATATTATCCGTTATACTCGCTCTCGGAGCTTTGTTTTCTTCGTTTATACTGATATTTGCGGAGTACGTTCCGGAAAGATGTATGGCTTTTGCCGTCGTCCTTTTTACGGCGGCGACAATAAATATTTTAAAGGAACTGTTTGATTCGGATCTGTATATTTGGGCAAGATGTATATCCGCTGTTATATTGACCGCAATGATATATTTTGTGTTTATCGGCACGAATGATATTTATTCCTCATACTGTTTTTCGAAAGAAAACAACGAAACGATAGAAAAATGCAAAGAAAATGATATACTTGATGTAGAGATTCCTGTTTTTATGCCGTATACGAAATACAGCCCATCATACGGGCTGAAATACCTCGATACGGAAGACACCGATACATGGCCGAACAGCAGTATGGCGGCATATTTCGGGGTTAAAAGTATAAAGGGATATTATGAGTAAATTTCTCTTTTTTTCTTTTTAAAATTACTCAAAAAAGATTGACAATACAGTAGCGCGGTTGTATAATCAATGCTATCTATTTTAAAAAAACGGTGGCAAAATGAAAACTTTAACGCGTGATATGACAAAGGGAAGTCCCATAAAGCATATTTTAAGCTTTGCGCTGGCTATGCTTCTGGGAATCCTGTTTCAACAGCTCTACAATATGGTCGATCTTATGATAGTGGGAAAATGGATCGGAGTTTCGGCGCTTGCGGGCGTGGGAAATACCGGAAGCCTGAACTTTTTGATAGTCGGTTTCTGCAACGGACTGGGAACAGGTTTTGCAATTCCCATATCGCAGTCCTTCGGCGCGGGGGATTATGAACGAATGCGCAAATTTGCGGCAAATTCGCTCTGGCTTTCGCTTATAATACTGCCTGTTCTGACTGTTGCGGTGTCGTTTTATTGTAAGGATATACTCTTGATAATGAGGACGCCTGCCGATATAATGAATTATGCATATGATTATATTTTTATAATCTTTTTAGGACTCCCTATTCTTTATACATATAACCTTCTTGCGGCGATAATGAGAGCGCTCGGAGACAGCAAAAGCCCTATTATTTTTCTTATTATTTCTGCGGGAATAAATGTCATACTCGATATTATTTCCGTCGGCGTACTCGATATGGGCGTAAAAGGTCCCGCTGTCGCCACGCTGATATCGCAGTTTATTTCAGTCATTCTGTGTTTTATATTTATAAGAAAAAAGTTCGATATTTTGAAAATCACAAAAAGCGAATGGCGTTTTGATATAAGAAAAATATTTACGCTTCTTGCAATGGGTATTCCCATGGGGCTTCAATATTCCATAACGGCGATAGGCTCTGTGGTTCTCCAAGCATCTGTAAACGATCTTGGTACCGTTGCTGTTTCGTCTATGACAACGGCTTCAAAGATGAGCCAGTTTTTGAATTGTCCGTATGAGGCTCTCGGTGGCACGATGGCAACATATGCAGGACAAAATACCGGAGCGGGAGACAAAAAGAGAATAGATAAGGGTGTCTTGTCTGCCGCCGCTATCGGCATAGTGTATGCGCTTTTTGCTTTTGCCGTTGTCCTTCTTTTCGGCAAACAATTATCACTTCTTTTTCTTGACAAAGGCGAAACGGAGATAATATCGAATATATATAAATATCTTCTTATAAACAGCATATCATATATACTCATAAGCGGAGTCAATGTTATTCGTTTCACCATACAGGGAATGGGGTACAGTATGCTTGCCGTTATCGCGGGAGTTTTCGAGATGATTGCAAGATGTGTTATGGGATTTGTGCTTGTGCCCGCTTTCGGATTTACAGCAGCTTGCTTTGCAAGCCCGTTTGCGTGGCTTTTGGCGGATGTATTCCTTATCCCCGCATATTTTATTTGCAGGTATATGATGCAAAAACGATTTGACAGAAACGCAGGAAATACAGATACAGTGTAAATAAAAAACACGGCTTATGCCGTGTTTTTTATTTATATACCGCTTTTTAAAATCGGATAAAAGTGTAAAGTCTCACCTTATCATTTTTTGATGATCAAAAGCTTAACATTTGCATAAAAATATAGATTTACAAAACAAATAATACGGTTAAAAATCTCTCAGGCGAATTTCTTTGCGAAAAAAGAGATTATTTTTAAACAGTAAGTTCTGTTTTGATCTCTTCGCTTTTTTCTGTCTGATTTTCGTTGTGTGCTTCCGCTTTCAGATTTTTTGCGGCGTTGGCAAGCATAAGTTTCAGCCTGTTTTCCTGGTTTACACGGCTTGCACCCGCATCGTAATCCACGGCGACGATATTTATATCGGGACAGGTTTCCTTTATCGGTTTCATCATTCCTTTTCCGCATATATGGTTAGGAAGGCAACCGAAAGGCTGTGTGCAGACTATATTTTTTGCGCCGGATTCCGCAAGCTCCATCATCTCAGCTGTGAGAAGCCAGCCCTCTCCCATTTTGACGGCATTGCTTATAATACCATCTGCCATGTGCGTTATTTTGTCAAAAGGAGTCCATGGGGAGAATGTTCCGTCGCATCTTATCGCTTCGCTGATATCTTCCTTTTTGTTGCAGAAAAATTTATAAATTATCTTATAAATAGGGTACATTGCATTTTTCTTTTTGTAGATAGTGTGTTCCGTCATAAGATTATATACAAAATACAAACAGAAGTCGAACAGCCCCGGAACGATGACTTCGGCTCCCTCACTTATGAGAAAACGTTCGAGGTCGTTATTTGCAAGAGGGGAGTATTTTACAAAAATTTCTCCTACAACGCCGACTTTTACGGCTTTTCTTCTTTGCATTGGGATTTTGGCAAAGAGATCTATTATTCGATCGTAATTTTCTTTTATTTTTTTGTATTTTATTTTGCCGGAGCGTCCGATTTCCTTAGAAAGTTCCTCTGTGAGTTTTTCTGCGAGAGCTTCCGCGTCGCCTTTGTTTATCTCGTAAGGGCGGACTTGGTTTACAAGACTCATGATGAGGTCCCCATAAAGGATACCGTACATCATTGCGTGAAGTATTTTAAAATTCAGTTTGAATCCCGGGTGTTTTTCAAGTCCGAGCATATTAAAAGATATTACCGGGACATATGCCATATCGGCTTTTACAAGCGCTTTTCTTATCAGCGATATGTAATTCGAGGCACGGCACCCGCCGCCTGTCTGGAACATTATGAGGGCTGTTTTGTGCGGATCGTATTTGCCGGAGGTGAGCGCGTCTATAAATTGACCTATAACAAGTATGGCGGGGTAACATGTGTCATTATGTGTGTATTTAAGTCCGGTTTCGGCTATCTGCGGTCCGCTTGTTTCCAGAAGTTCTACATTATAGCCGTATGTTCTCATTACGCTGACTATCATCTTGAAATGGTAGGGAAGCATATTGGGCACAAGAATAGTGTAATCCTTTTTCATCTCTTTTGTAAAAGGGATAAAAGATGTATCGTGCATTTATTTTGCCTCTCCTTCTTCAAGAGCGCCGATAAGACTGCGCAGTCTTATCTTTACCGCGCCGAGATTTGTTATCTCGTCAATTTTTATCTGTGTGTAATGTTTATGCTTTTCTTCGAGAATGCTTCTGACCTCGTCGGTGGTTATAGCGTCCACACCGCAACCGAACGATACGAGCTGTACAAGCTCTGTGTCGCTATGCTCCGTCGCATATCTTGCGGCGCGGTAGAGTCTGGAATGGAACGTCCATTGATCGAGGACTTTTACGTATTGAACTGGCGCAAGTTCGCAAACGCTGTCTTCGCTTACCACAACGAAACCGAGAGATGTCGCGAGTTTATCTATGCCGTGACCTATTTCGGGGTCTATATGATACGGACGTCCTGCGAGAATCATTATTCTTTTTCCGTTTTCTCTCGCATAGGCAATGGCTTTTGCGCCTTCGTTTTTGACTTTGTTTTTATATTCCTTATATGCCGCAAAACCCGATTTTGCCGCTTTCAAAACTTCGGATTTCGATACTTTCGGGTCGAGTTTGAGTATTGTATCGTATATGGTTTTGGAAAGTTCGGACGGGCTGTCTATGCTTACATACGGATATAAAAAGTTTATGTTTTTCAACTCTTCCATGTTTCCGTTAAGAAGCTCGGCGTAATATGCGACTATCGGGCAGTTGAAATGGTTGTCTCCCGCGTGCTCGTTTATATTGTATGTGATACTCGGGTAGAAGATATTTTCAAAACCCTTTTCCATAAGCTCTACCATGTGTCCGTGCATTATTTTTGCAGGATAGCAGGCTGTATCGGAGGGAATAGTGAACTGACCTTTTTCGTATGTTTTTCTGTTGGAAAGCGCGGAAAAATGAACTTCAAACCCAAGATAAGTGAAAAACGCATTCCAAAGCGGCGCAAGCTCATACATGGAAAGTGCCATCGGAATTCCGATTTTTCCTCTTGTTCCGCGAACGGGTTTTAAATTCTCGAAAAAGTTTCTTTTCCATGCGTAGAGATTCGGAAGCTCTTCCGTGTTTTTTAGTCCGAGCGCTTTTTGGCACTGATTGCCTGAAACGAAAGTTTCTCCGTCGGAAAAGCGATTGATAGTAAGGTGGCAGTTATTGGAACAGCCGCGGCATATAGATGAATTTGATGTATGAGTGAAAGTTTCAAGTTCTTTTTGAGAGAGAAGAGTGCTTTCTTTTGATTTCATTATATGAAGAGCCGCGCCGTAAGCGCCCATAAGTCCTGCGATAGAAGGACGGATGACATTATTCTTGATTTCTTTTTCGAATGCTCTCAGAACGGCATCGTTATAAAATGTTCCCCCCTGAACGACAATGCAGTTTCCGAGCTCTTTGGGAGAATTGGCGCGTATTACTTTGTAAATGGCATTTTTTACAACGCTTGCGGAAAGTCCTGCGGAAATATCTTCTACCGAAGCACCGTCTTTTTGTGATTGTTTTACGGAAGAATTCATGAATACAGTACAGCGTGAGCCGAGATTTACGGGAGATTTTGCGAATATACCGAGTTTTGCGAAATCGGAAACGTTATATC
>ULQL01013787.1_pt1 | contig 12375 bp, 10 predicted proteins | sample 1954411 | NCBI WGS metagenome assembly ULQL01 (sample SAMEA4835654, study PRJEB28245) | human gut metagenome | biome: gut microbiome; material: fecal sample | place: Denmark | collected 2008 | reverse complement strand
TTTTAGATATTTGCCATGTCTATCTTGACAGGGGCTGATCACATTGGAGCTCCTTTTCTTTGCGATTTCATGACGCAGATTGTTCTCGATGGTTTCCGCCTTCGCATGCTTATCGCCAGGAAGACTACTGATCAGCGCTTCCGGTGTCGTCGTCTTCCCTTCCAGAAGAAGCTCGACCAGAGACTTATTCGCCAGTGAACTGATGACCCTGCTGTCCGCCGCGCGGACATAGGTATCCAGGATGTAGCGCATATCCGCCTCATACGGCTTCAAGTCGATGTAATCGCAGCTGGCCAGCTTGATCATTTCCTTGATACGGTTATATCCTGCCAGACGCTGGCGCGTCTCCTCCACATTCTTTTGTGAATAATGATAATCAGAAACCAGCCGGTCACAGCAATTTGCAAACGAACGAGTCGCCGACGCAGTCAGCGAATAGAGCGTATCTCGTCTGGCAGAGCGTTCTTCATCAGCCTCCTCGCTGCAGAAATAGGAAATATAATCCGTGTCCTCTTTCGGATCAGGCACATCTTCCAGCAAGGCGGCCAAAGAAGACAAGGCGCCGTCCATTTCAGCCTTTGCTTCATCATAGCGGTTTTTGATCAAACCTTCGACATCATCTGGATCAAAGCCATCGAATGCTTCCGAGGTATAATCCGCAATGGCCGTCTGAATATTACGGAATAAATCCTTGTAATCGACGATATACCCATAGTCCTTATCCTCGCCATCTGGACGATTCACACGGCAAATCGCCTGAAAAAGGTCATGGTCTCTCATTGACTTATCAATGTACAGATAAGTCGCGCTGGGAGCATCGAAGCCCGTCAGCAACTTATCGACCACAATGAGCAGCTTCATCTGCCCTGGGTCTTTCTTGAATTTCTCTTTGACATCTGCCTCGAAATCACTGACACTCTTCCCACCAAGCATACGTTCATAGACCCGCTTTTTATATTCTTCTTCCCCTTCTTTGGAGATGTCGGAAGTCGCCGTCCGCACGCTGCTCGTCGTAGGCTCATACGAGGTCACGACCGCACACTTGGTGAAATTCATCCCCTGAAAAATCTCCCAATACCGGCAAGCCTCATAGACACTACCCGCGACCAACATGGCCGTGCCCCTGTCATTGCTCAGTCTGGGCTTCATATCCATATCAAACACGATATCCGAAGCGATTTTTTCCAGACGCTGCTTCGCACTGTACAATTTATTGATGGATGTCCAGCGCTGCTTGAGCTGCTGCTTGGCCCGCTCGGTCAACCCCGCCGTCTTCTTTTCGAACCAAAGATCCACTTTTTCTTTGCTTGATAAGTCCTGATCGACATCTCTTGCTTCATAGCGCAGATCAAGAACCACCCCATCTTCGACGCCTTCGTCGAACTTATACGTATGAATATACGAGCCGAAAATTTCCAGGCTCGACTTCTTATCCTTCTTCAGTAATGGCGTGCCCGTAAAGCCGATCAAAACCGCATCCGGCATTAGCGTCTTCACCGCTTCATGCAGTTTGCCGGAATTCGTACGATGACACTCATCGATAAAGGCGACGATGTTCCCCCTTGCCTTGAAATCAGGCGGCAGATTTTCAAGAAGCTCCTTGCGATACTGGTCGATATCTGCCTGCTTCCCCGCATTATGCCCATACTTGTGAATCAAAGAGCATACGATTCCATCCTCATTCCGGTTCAGAATCATCCGCAAATCAGCACAGCTTTTCGCGCGGCGCACTTTTTCATCCACATCATAAAACAGACTTTCGATCTGATCATCCAATTCTTCCCGATCCGTAATAATAACGACGCGGCTATCATCGATATTTTCCCGGATCCACTTGGTAAGCCACACCATGAGAAGCGACTTGCCAGAGCCCTGGGTATTCCAAATGATGCCGCCCTCTTTATCCTGGATCCGCTTGCGGGCCGCGATATTTGCGAAATACTGGTTATGCCGGCAAACTTTCTTGACGCCTGCATCAAAAATCACAAAATCATAAATCAGTGATAAAAAGCGCTCCTTCTGACATAAGGAAATCACCCCGTCACGCAGGCGGTTCTCCTGCTTTTCCTGCAGCGCCTTGATTTTCTTGGACAAAGTGTCCTTGGCCTTTTTATCCTCTTTCCACTTCAGCCAATACTTTTCTGGCGTCAGAATGGTACCATAGCGCAGACCTTCCCCCTCATTTCCTGCAAAAAGGAATTGCGCGGTGCTGAAGAAATTCCGGATATTTTCCTGCTTCTGATTTTGAAGCTGTTGACGGATGCCTTCTCCTACGCTGACGCAGGATCGTTTGAGCTCGAACACCCCCAGAGCGATGCCATTGATATACAGCACCACATCCGGCCGCTTATACGTCCTCCCATCATAGCGCAGAACAGACACTTCCTCGGCCACCGCAAAATCATTATTCAGCGGATGTGCCCAGTCGATATAGTGCAGCGTCGGACGTTTTCTTTCCTCATCTTTCACCCCCTGCAAGCCGTAGCGAAGAAGCGAGTATACATCCTTATTGATCTGATACAGGGAATTGGCCTGGTTATTCGCGGCTTTTTCCAGATGCATGATTGCCTGCTTGATCTGTGTCGCTGTATAGCCTCGTCTTCTCAGATAGTCTTCGAGGAGATTTGACTTGATTGCTTTGTTATCCTGGTCTTCCAGATTTCCCATATAGGTATAGCCGAGATCTTTCTCCAGCCAGGAAACTACCCGATCCTGCAGCTTTCTCTCTTTATCTACATTGTCCATTCCCTGTATCCCTCGCTTTCTATAGCGGCAGGCGGACCCGCCCGGTCAAAAGGTCGTCCATGGCGCCCTCACGAATTTCTTTCATTTTGCTACGCTCCTCTTCCAGCTCTCGGATCTCGTCATCCATAGCGGTGAGCGTGTCCGCGATAGCCTGCTGTTCTTTGATATCTGTTGGAATCCTAAATTCAAATCGTTTTAAATCCTTTTGGTACAAATGCTTTATTGTAGAGCCAGCAGAAAGTAAAGCAATAAAATGCCTAAAGGTCGATGAGATTAGTACGCGATACAAATACACAGACAACAAATCAGCTGTGGTTCGAAAAATGAATACTCCGCTATTTAATGTTGCCGGTTTTAAAAGCTTAGGAACTATAGCCACCTTACCAATAGTTCCGTCTTTGGTAACAAGTACATCATTTTCTCCCACCTGAATATTCGTATCCATTTGATAGCGTTCTTTTGTGACAAAGCTGATATGCTCTAAGCTTACCGTTCCTTGGGAAAAGTCAGTCCCTCCGATCAGGTAACTATACCCGCTACGCAAATATTCATGCTTTTTCAAACCCTGCCAGCCAATTCTTGCCTTTGGCGTAATGACGTCTTTAAAGTGTACTTCCTTCCACTCTCCATCAAATCCATCCAGCCGTTTCTTCCCGCTGACCAGATCCTCCAGTGCCCCGTCGCGAATGACCCTCTTCTTCTCGATGAGCTCGGTGATGTCTGAGATATAAGTATCGAAGATGGAAAGCGTATCCGCTATGGCCTGCTGCTCTCTCATAGAAGGTAAATGAATTTCTGTATTCAGTATAATTTTGTTATACAATCTTTGAATGGTCGTTCCTTCCAGACCCTGCCACGGGAATGAGCGATAGAACCACCATAAAAAACTCCGACTGATAACATTGGTATTCACTGTTAACCAGACAATGTTTGAATCTTGAAAATACGAATCTTTCCCATCAAAAATCGCCACTCGGCCTATTGTGCCAGCTGTAGAGATTAAGACATCGTCCTTTTCAGGATACGGATATAACTTCTTATATTTCTCAAACAATTCCCTTGATATATAGGAATCCGCATGTTTTCCAAATGTGCTTATTTTGAAAAATGGAACACCACCAGACTTTTTAGTTTGGCTTTGGAATATTCGACGACACATTTGAATGGTGCCTATATCCTTTAGCTGTAGGGGTTTCCAATCCGCCGGAACCTTCACCATCTATACCCCATCCTTTCCAGCGCGTCCTTCACCGCCTGATGAGAGCGCTCCGTCTTTTCCTCGATTTCTCCCAGCGTATGCTCATAGCGCTTAGCGATAAGGAGAACACGAGAAGACAGGCTATTCAGCACCTGGTCGAAGGCGTCACAGATATCGGCTGACAACTTTCCCATCCATTTCTTTTCAAAAAGGAGCTCCTTGATCTCCTCCACAGAGAGCGCCGCATACCTCGCGATCAAGGCGTCATCGAGCTTCTGCCGTGCTTCTTTCCATGCAGCATCCGCAGCATCCTTTTCTGCCCACTTTTCCGCATATGAGGTGAGCATCTCATATTCATCCTGATAGATTTCCGGCAGCTGAGCCGTGGCAGACGCAGTCTTGATGGCAGTTTTCAGCTTGGATTTACCCAAAGTGCCATTCTTGTTGCGGATATCATAGCGTGCAATCTCCGGTGTTTTTCGGATGATTTGCTCCATAGCGATGGACTTTCCTTCCTCCAGAAGAGCGAGCATCTTGGCAAGAGCATCCATGGCAGGGGACACTTTCTTCCCTTCCAGCTCTCTGATGCGCTTATTCAGGTCTCCCTTCGTAATGGCATCCCCGGCCTCATTTAAGACTTCTTTCAAAAGGCCGTCTTCGCCGGACTCTTCTTCTCGCATTTCATTCATTTCGGCATCCAGGGCAGCCGACTTTTCAGAGAGCGCCTGCAGGTGAGTCAACTCTTGGGAGAAATAGACACTTTCCAATATCTCTTTCGGAATCAGCGTGCCTTCGAAGGATTTCATTTTCGTTGTGTCATCGATTATGACCTCTTTCCCGCCTTCATCCTTCAGAGCCCTCCCATTCTTGTCTTTCGCTTTCTTCTTGGCGTATTCGTATTCGATTTCACGACCTGCTTCATACCCGCTGGCTTTGATGACGTAAACATCATCCTGCAGTTTCGCATTCCAGTAGTTCACAAGGCAGTCATATACGTCATAATGATCGAGAAGTTTGGCTGTCTGGTAGCGTGAAAGCAGTCGCAGGGAAATATCTCGGATCAGCCCTTTGGGCTCGGTATCTTCCGTGATATCTGTCAGCGTATCTTTCACTTCCTGCTGCCATGCTTCGAATAAGACTTTCGTCTCATTCTCCCGTTCCGCCCCGATCTGTGCATCCTCGCTCATTACATTTTCAATATCCGAAGACGGGACCGCCAAGGAGTATACATCGTGCACAGCATCCTGACAGATCAAAATCTTTTCTTTCAAGGCAGGTGAAATATCCCACAGTTTCTGGAGGGAACGAATGTCATCCCCCGGGATGCCGCCATGGAGATGGGCCGCAATATTCTGCGGCAGAGTATCATCTGGTTTCTGGATATAACGAGGAATATTCAAATTGCCTTGGTTATTCTCGAGAATTTCTTCATAGGAGACAAAGCGGGCATAGCCCGGCACATCTTCTCTCTTCGTATAGGTCTGTACAATACGCTCGATATCCTGCTCCCGCAGCCGGTTCTTGTTTCCGTCTTTTTTGAACCCCCGGCTGGCGTCAATGAGGAAAATGCCGGTACGCTCATCGGCTTTTTCCTTATCAATGATGACGATGCAGGCTGGAATGCCTGTCCCATAGAATAAGTTTGCTGGCAGGCTTACAATGGCCTTGATATATTTTTTCTGTAACACCTGTTTACGGATCTCTTCTTCTGCATTGCCACGGAAAAGGATGCCATGCGGCATAACGATTCCCGCTTTCCCAGTACTGTTCAAGGATTTCAAAACATGCAAAAACCATGCATAGTCGCCATTCTTTTCCGGCGGGATACCGTACCCGTCAAAGCGGTGGAATTTATCCTCTCTGGGTTTGATGCCATCTGTCCACGATTTATCCGAAAAAGGCGGATTCATGACGATGAAATCAAATTTCTGAAGCTGTCCATGCGCATCCAGATAGCAGGGATTCTGCAGGGTATTCCCGCTATGGATTTCTCCCGTTCCCTTTTGGTGAAGGATCAGATTCATCTTGGCCAAGCCGGCTGTCGAGCGATCTTTTTCCTGTCCAAAGATCGAAACAAACGGATCCCCATCTTCATCCAGCGGCGCTTCATCGACTGCCCGGATAAGTAAGCTCCCGCTTCCACATGCTGGGTCATATATTGTCCATTTTTTATTGAGACTTTCCTTGATCTCGCCAATACCGATGAGTCTGGCAATGGTACGGGATACTTCACTTGGCGTGTAGAATTGGCCCTTGCTCTTGCCCGATTCCTGCGCGAATTTCATCATGAAGTATTCATACGCATCGCCAATGATATCATCACCGCTAGCACGATTGTACCTGAAATCAATGGCAGGGTTCTGGAATACACCAATCAGGCCGGAAACCTTATCAACCAGTTCCTTGCCTGAGCCTAATTCTTCTGCATTATTGAAGCTGACATCTGGAAGAGATCCCTGCAGGCTGTTGTCTTCCAGAAATTTCTGAATAATCTTGTCAACACGTTCGCCCACATCGCTTTTGCCTTTGGCAGCAATGAGGTCATCAAAAGAAGCCCCCGGTGCCACAGAATAGGTCGCAGCACGTTTATTTTTATATCTGTCCGATACGTACTTGAAAAACAAAAGTACCAAAACATAGTCTTTGTATCGTGCAGGTTCTACCCCACCACGCAGCTTGTTGCATGCTTCCCAAAGAATGGAATATAATTCAGATTTCTTCACTGCCATAACTACAAAAACTCCTTATCTACGATTTGTCTATGCAAAATCCATGGAGACCACTGTCTGGTACATCCACCAATATGCTGTTTCAATCCCATTATATCATCTGACAATTTCAGCCACAATGAAAAAAGGATCGCCAAATTATCTGCGTTTTTCTCAGCAATCGGCATTATCAAACTTTGCATCTTCCTTTCGTAGATGCGGCAGTTTCCCAGCGGGCACTTTCCGGCACGTAGAAAATGTTCTTCTCCGTATAAGCGTCCCGATTATTTTCATAGTGCTGCCCTTCTGCGACGAGTTTCTGGCAGCGTTTTTATCTCCCTACACAAAAATCTGCCTTATTTATCTGCCTCATTCTCTTGTTATCTGCCACATTTCATGCTAAAATGTGGCAGATAATAGAAAGATGAGGGAGATTTTTATGCGGACATTTAACTACTCACAGGAAATACAAAATTTACTGACACCTGAAATCGTCCAGCTTCTCACCTGTATCCATGAACACAAAGGACGACAGGATTTATTTTTGGAGGCGAATACAGACGAACTGAAAGCACTGGTAGACGTTGCCATGATCCAAAGTACAGGGGCTTCCAACCGTATCGAGGGAATCTTCACCAGTGACAAACGATTAGAAGCACTAGTCAGCAAAAAAGCTGAACCGCACAATCGGTCTGAACAGGAAATTGCCGGATATCGTGAAGTACTCGCCTTGATTCATGAAAATCACGACTATATTTCCCCTGCCCCTAATGCCATCAGGCAGCTCCACCGAGATCTGTACTCTTACTCAACAGGAGCCATTGGAGGAGACTATAAAAACGCAGATAACGTCATTGCGGAAACAGATGCACAAGGGCATCAAAGGGCCAGGTTTATTCCCGTTCCTGCTTTTCAGACAGCTGACGCTATGGATTCTTTATGTCAATCATTCCAGAATGCCTGGCAGGAAAACATCATAGATAAATTGCTGCTGACTCCCATGTTCATCCTGGATTTTCTCTGCATTCATCCATTCAATGACGGAAATGGACGGATGAGCCGACTTCTGACACTCCTTCTTTTATATCGTGCCGGCTACATCGTCGGAAAATACATCAGCTTGGAAATGCTGATTGAAAAAACGAAAACCACTTACTATGAAGCTCTTCAGGCCAGTTCTTTCGGCTGGCACGAAAATCAAAACACCTATGCTCCTTTTGTGAAATATTATTTGGGCATCATCATAAAAGCATATGATGAATTCGAAGACCGGATTCAATACTTGGTAACCAAAAAGATTTCCAAGCCAGACCGTATCAAAGCCATTATCTCCCAAACACTGGGGAAAATCAGCAAAAAGGATCTTATGGAACGCTGCCCGGATATCAGTCAGGGAACGATAGAACGAACTTTGTCCAGTCTGGTAAAAGAAGGCTATATCATCAAAGTCGGCTCTGGTCCGGCCACAGCATATATCCGCAAGCAATAAAAAAAAGCAGGCTACACTATTTTGTGGCCTGCTTTTCTTTTCACTTTCTTCCATTTCGGCAAATTTCGCGATGCAGTACTCATAGGTGTGCCCGAGAAGATCCTAGCTCTTGGCCAGATTCTCAGCATGGATTTCATCGGTGAAGAGGTCGACTACATCACTCAGCTTGTCCTTATCCAGATCCGGCGAAGCATAGTTCTTCGGCAGTACGCCTTTCAGCTTCGGGTTCTCCTCCTCGATGGCTTCCATCGCGTCATCGATGACTTGACCGATTTCCTCCGTATGACAGGCCACGGCGATCACACCCCATTGGAGTAAGGACGCCAATGGAAGTTTGTGCGGCAGCTCTGAACGCAAAGATCCTAGAACAGTTCCCGATTGCCGAGAACAAACGGATTCCGAAATACAAAGCGAAATACGCGGCATAACAAAATACCGCAAATCCCACGTTGATACTCAAACACCAACATGGAATTTATGGCTATAAATCTTTTAGATATTTGCCATGTCTACCTTGACAGGGGCTGAGCACTTCCGGCCGCTTTTGTTTCCATCAAAAACCTCCAAAGCGCGACTCACTTGCGTTATCTGCGAAATCAAGACCTGCCTGCATTGTCTGGAGAAGGCCTTTACATTGACACGTCAAGCGCCGATTCTTTTCTTCAAGCCCCAGCCAGTAGCTCGCCGGCTTCCCTTGGAAGAAGGCCTCTTTCAAAGGCACTGTCTGTACATCGCCCTCCATTGTGTTCTGATTCTGTTCTCCTTCTTTTCTTGTGTTCTCGATTTCTTCCAACCGTTGTAAGCCAGGCTTGGTGCGTCGGTTCGTATTCATGATCTTTTTTCTCAGATCAGCAGGTGGCTGAGCTAAGAGGTAATCATTATAGACGCCAATGGCACTGGCGATTCGTGGATCCAGAAAATTCAGTGGCACATCCTCATCAAGGGCAGCCTTCATAGCATATCGGTTGGCCTCCGCCTGCATATACACTTTCGGCCCCAGCAGGATCGAATGCTGCTTCCCCTCCGGGTCGTAAAAAGCCTGCGCCTTGCAGATTTTATTCAATAATGCTGCGACGGACAAGGTGACGGAAAGATATGACGTCTGCCCAAGGCAAATGATCGCATATTGGGGCGGCATGACGCACAACCCTGTCACCGCAAACAAGTCTATGTATCCCAAGGAGGGCGAGAGAATCTGCATTTCGATCTTTGCAAAAGCATGCCCGTCCGCCAGACGATATCCGTGTTCCGATTCCTCATAGGGATTCCCTCCATACGTGACCCCCTTGCACTCTGCCAGTGATGACGCATATCTCAGAAACATAGTATTCGCTTCTATATAGTGTCTGCACTTAGTTCCATCACTATAGCAGACCTGGCAACTCGCGATTTTCTTCCCATCGCGCAGTTGAAATGGCTCTGGCTTGATGGCCAGGATTCTCTGACTCATCGGATTCAATGTATCTATCGTCTCATTCATCATGATGATTCACCTGAAATCTATGTAATAAGAAAAAATGAGTATACCTCTTTATGAACCTATTTTAGCATATTACCCGACTCTTATACAATATATCGCAGTTTTCCAATTTCACTCACTCCAGATAGTGCTTCGAGCATACAAGATATGCAGAAAATGCATACTCGTATGCTTAAATGAATCTATTCAAATCATAATAGAGCTGCCTCTGTATATTTCTTGCATATTTATCAATTTTTATTTACTAGCACTCTCTCAAAACGAGTGCTAAGAAATTCTTTATAAATCGTCATCGTTTTTCTTTATAGCTGATCTTATGAAACCAATACCCCCCCAAAAAAAACAACATGCAAAAAAGCAGCCCACTGGATGGTGAGCTGCTTTTCCTGCTTTAGCTAGCCGAACAAGACTTCTATTTCAGACTCCGCCTCATAAATTGTAAGTCCATCAAATATCCTCGCCTTTTCGAACTGTCTGACGCATTCCTCATTATTTTTGCCGTGGCAGCGAAACAGATTCTCCTCATCGCCGAAGCATGCAAAGATGACAAACTCCGTTTGTTCTGGATCCTCCTCATACGGCTGCGCCTCCATGAAATAACGTTTGCCACGAAATAGAAACTCTTTTTCGGGTCCTCCCATAGTAAGCAGATCATCCATAAACTCAGTCAAAGTATTCCCTCTCATTGATCGTCACTCCTTTGAAAAACCTCTTATATTTTTGGTATTCGGTGCGGTTCAGTTTGCGTTTTTCCGTCGTTTTGTCTGTATGATATTCGATTCCATGCTTCTTGTAAACATGAATATGTAGAACATCGCCTTTCCCTAGCCCATTTTCATGATGATATCCAATTTCTAAAACAACTTTGTGATGATTGTCGTATTCTCTATATTGATGAAAAACACCATCCTTATCAAGCAATATGTATTTATTCCCCGATGTGTGTGATTCCTCTGGTAACTTGTAGGCTCGCGTCGCATCTATTGGCTGCAAAACCTTTACCCCTCCAATTTTTGTGACCGTTTTATATTGATACGCAACTGATTTACCCATAGCGTAAGTACCGCGTCCCCCCATATCAGCGCACCACCTTACGCGAGCTCAGGTAATCAACGCTAACTACATTCCCCTCCATTTCAAAAAACGGTTTACCAAAGCATATAATTGCTTCAGGTTGAATAACCTTAAGCATCTCGCGGTATCCTCGCAAAAACGCTACTTTATTCTTTCTACACCCTATTATACCAACTGCTACAACTGACCCGATTTCTACTCCGTCAAAACAGTAACTATAGCTGGATGGTGTACTCCAACTGATCGTTGGAATTACTTTTAAGCCCTTACTCTGCCAATAAGCACCACACCAACGACTATGAGCAATACTCTCAAGTTGCCTCCACGGATGCATATCTGCATAAGTGGAGAAGTCTGGGCTCAATAAAAAAGCATACTGAGAAAACTTCGGCAATGTTTTATCTGGGTTACGATAGATGTTTTCGAATCGATAATCATCTACAAAGAAGTGAACCCCGCAAAGTTTATTTTCAGGTCTATCATTGAATCGTGTATCAGCGCACGAGATCAACCGTACATTCGATATATCTATATTTTGCCGTTTTATGACAGGTATTCCCCATCGTCCTATAACTTGAAACTGATTTCTCAAAAAAAATGGATTGGTACGCATTTCTTTACTAGTTTTAGTATAAACCATAAGTATCTCCTCTGCTTAAAACTCATAAAAGAGGATAAAGCAGCCCACCGGATGGTGAGCTGCTTTTCCTGCTACGCCTTAGCCGCCGTCGGCGAGGTCGTAGCTGTCGATGACGCGGATCCCAGAGAGCGTCTGGCTCTGGAGATGCGCCACTGCCTCTCCCGCTGCGAGAAGCTGGTCTGCGGTCGCATCGAGCTTGATCTGGTTCAGGTTCAGGCTCTTCAGCGCCTTGGCACCGGTAGTCGTGGTGCCGTTCTCTACTCTGACCTGGAGTTTGATGTCGTAGAGTTTCTTTGTTGCTGCCATTTTATATCTCCTTTTTGTTTACTACTCAAGCACTTCGTCCGTGGTCGTGGTGACGGTGGCTTTGATGAATTCTTTCACTTCCGCGCCGCTACGGGTGACGAGGACGGGGATGAGCTTGGCCGCTTCCTGACGGACGGTCTCTAAGGTGAGATCGTCTTTCGCATTGTCGATGGAAAGCGTGAAATTGGATTTGCCGGATGTACTGAAAGTGAGTTTCAATGTTCTCATAATATAACCTTTGCCTTTCGAAAAAAATGAAATCGGAAATGCGTGCCCGCAAGTGCGGACCTGCCCGTATGGGTCTTGCCGTGAGGTCGGTCATACCCTTCTCCTTTCTGGTGAGGCGATTTCCTTGTGGATGGTCTTTGCTCTCTCCGAGAAATACCATCGCAGAATTTTTCAATTTTACACGGTTTTGAGAAAACTTTTTTGTGTGCATCATTCTCGTATCACTTCCCCATCTCAAAGCCCCTTCCGATAGAAAGGGGACAGGTATGCAAGGATACTGCCTTCCCACTTTTCTGATGGAAAAAGGGAAATCATATGGAAATACCAATGTCTCACTCTCCCCAGGAAGGCGCAAAAAGAAAATCATGACGATCCACATAGCCATCTGGAAGGATCGATGTCTCTTCTCTCAGCTCTTCGAGCCGGTCTCGCAGGTCCTCTGCCTTCAGGAGGCGTTCGCGGATGCGATGTCTCTTATTCCACAGGCTCTGCGGGGTGAGCGCGTAC
>ULQL01020398.1_pt1 | contig 12414 bp, 10 predicted proteins | sample 1954411 | NCBI WGS metagenome assembly ULQL01 (sample SAMEA4835654, study PRJEB28245) | human gut metagenome | biome: gut microbiome; material: fecal sample | place: Denmark | collected 2008 | reverse complement strand
AACTCAGCTATATCTGTTGGTCAACTCAGCTATATCTGTTGGTTAACTCAGCTATATCTGTTGGTTAACTCAGCTATATCTGTCGGCTAACTCATCCACTTCATTTCATCAACTTAACTACTTCATTTCACCAATTCAACTACTTCATTTCGCTAACTCAACTGTTTCGTTTAGACTTTACGCTTTTACTATGTATGGTAGCAATAGGGCTTCTTAATGTTCCCAACCATCAGTTTTTATCCAAACAACGAAAAATAATCAACTAAAAATATGTGAGTAATCATTTTTTTCATTACCTTTGCAACCGATACCACACTCGCTCACGCCGTGTCGAGGCATTTGAAGTCGCTTTAAGCGACTTTCTTGTGCTAAGATGGGAGAAAAGGTAAGTGGGATAAAGGTATCACGACATAATATAAAGGCGTTTACTTGACGCTTTGTTCTTGACGAATCGGAACTTCGCAAACTTCGTACACAGTCTTGAGCATAGCAACGGTAGATGCCCTCGGGATGTGATATATTTCGCATCCCTTTACTGGTATGGCTTATTGCGTCTTAGCGATGAGTCTTATATCCGTATAGGGAGAAGTGTATACATATCGGCGTGGGCTTCGACGTTGCTCGTTCAACTGTGTGGGCAATGCGAAGGCCTCGATTCGTGGGACGAATAACAGGTAGAATCCCACGTTTTTTTTATTTTGCCGTGGAAAGAGAATATTAATCGCCATTTGGGGATTCGTGGCAAAATGCTATCAAATAATGGCTAAACTTATTTTGCGATGGTATAGGAAAATCTCGGAATGGATAGTTTCGCTAATAGTATTGCTATTTGCTTTGGGATTGTGTGCCCTGATGAGGAATAATGCAAATGGTTGGTTGGCAAGTTATGGGGATGCTTTAAGTGGCATTGCGGCTTTTGTTAGCATTTTACTTTTATATAAGACGTTAATATCCCAGAATCGTTCTTTTAAGCAAGAGCGTTTTGAGATTACATTTTTCAATCTTTTAGACCAACGACAAAAGGTAGTTGATAGTTTGTCCTTTAGATGTGAAGAATTAAAGGGAGTGGATTTTGTATTAGTGTCCTACCATGGTGAAGAATGTTTTGAGGCAATTTGTCGTGAGATGAATTGCTTGAAGGAAGCTCTTTATGGCAAAAAATATTTGGGTATGATGGCAGATGAGGATATTCCTACTGCAATGCAGGAGTTATCAATGGAGCCTTGTATAGATGAAATGATAAGGAATGCTCAAAAACGATGCTATTGTAAAAGGGCAAATTATATTTATGGTATTACAAAAGTTGATTTTGAAACAGCAAGGCAGGAACAAACCGAAGAGTCAAAAAATAGAAGATGCTTTAATCTGTTGATAAGTCATGGCTCTTTAGTTTGTGAACGTTATTTTAGGTTGATAAGTCTGATATTTTCAATTCTTGCAGAGGCTAAGGAGATAAAGTATTGCAAAATATTATTAGCACAGATGTCTGTATCAGAACAGAAACTACTTAGCTATCAATCATTAATAGATGAGAAGTTCCATAATCAAATGTTTCTTTCTCAAGTAGATAATGAGTTAAAATTACATGGTATATATTATTAATTACAATGAAACAGATTTACATTTTCTTAGTGTGCTTGTTTGCATCCATCGGTATGAATGCACAAGAAGTAAAATTAGAATTAGAAAGGGTAAACTCCTTAGAAGATGCCGAAAAATGTTATGATGATATCAAGAGTTTTTGGTATAAAGATGTTGTGAAGCAAGAAGACGTACGTAATTCTATTTTTGCATTCTATTCTTTAGGTCGAAGATTGGGAATGTTTAATATGGATATGGGACAAAAATATAATACTTGGTCTGAAGTTAAAGTTAAAAATGAGGATGAAGTTTCTTATTTTAATATTTTATTAGATCGTATCGCTTTGTCGTATACGTGTCTTCAAAAACTGTTGGTTCCAATGGGAGAATCTGTTAAGTTTATATGTTGGAGTAATTTTGAGACAGAATTCCATCTGCAGAGAGGTATTGTGAATTTTTTATATGTAGGCAATACTGCTTGCATTGAGTATAGAACAAAGGGTATAACTTTTTCTGTTCTGAATAATTTTGATGAACATTTTGCATATGACATTACTGTGTACAATAAAAAAAGAATATATAACAAGAAGAGTAAAAAATATTATTATAAAACTTATGAAAAGAGAATAACGGTTATGCCTAAGTCTTATTATTTCATATCAAGTTCGATATCCATAGAGAAATTCTATTTTTCTCCTACTTCTTATACTATAACTAATAAATATTATGTTGGAAAATCTTATTAAAATATAACAAACAAAAAAAACAGAAGAATATGAAAAAGTATGACTCATGCTTCTATTATGACCAGTATTCGTCTTCTGTTAAGACCCGATTATGGCTTCTATGAGGCTTGCGTTGAGGCTCAAATCTCTTTCGGACGAGCCTTCTTCAACTTCTGTAACTTCTGAACTTGCTAAAGTTCTCTCCCTTTATAACAGCTTCGGATTGAATGATGCAAGACGTAAACGCGGAGCCGATTACTCAATGAGAATGAAGGGTGGAATTCTACCCTTCACCCTCTGAACCCCCGATAAACATAAGGTTTTCCAAACGATAGATGAAGGGTGAAGGATTTTGTTGTATTCTGGTAGTTATGTAAATTATATAGCAGATGGTGCTACTGATGTGGGAAAATATATCATAACAATAACTGGTATTAAAACACCTAATCCTAATATTAAATTAGATTCTCAAACGGCTCGTGCTTATCTTACAATAGAAAAAGCTAGTAATAATTTACTGTGGAATGACGATGATGTTATAGAAGTAGAAATGGGTAAAGCAAAAGAGCTAAATATTGCTTATGATGCGGATTTATATAGCATGTTCAATCTCGAGTTTGATGAAAGCGTCATACAAGTGCGTGCTTCAAATAAGGAAACTAATCATGCTAAATGGTATGTTGTTGGTTTGCAAGAAGGAATTACAAAATTAAGTTTCAATATCAGCTCTAGGAAGAATGATTGGGGCTTTTATAATTTTGGTAATTCTCAAACGATAACAAAAACCATTAAAGTCATAACTCCTACAGGTATAGGGCAGATTTCAAATAATAATGATGTTAAGGAAGTCTCTCGATATTCAGTAAATGGTCAGCGACTGACAGCTCCAACCAAGGGCTTGAACATCGTGAAGTATAGCGATGGAAGCGTGAGAAAAGAAATCGTGAAGTAAATCAAGTAATATTTGTGTTTGGAAGTCGCAAATTGCGACTTCCAAACTTCTACAAGGTCACAATTTGAGACTTTAAATTCATCCTTTTGTATCGTTTAAGGTTCCAATTTGGCACCTCAAACAAAAACATTCTAGAAAATCCTTGCACGTTTCCAATAATAGTTGTATCTTTGCCGAAATATTCAAATCTAAAGGAAATGGCAAAGGAGAAGGAATTGGAACAGGTGGAAGGAAGGACAGCAACTGCCTATAGAAAGTAAAGTGGAGTCTCTGATACGAGTTATCAGAGGACAACAAGTGATGCTTGACCGTGACTTGGCTGAGCTGTATGGAGTAGAAACAAAAAGATTGAATGAGCAGGTAAAACGTAATATAGAGCGTTTCCCTGAAGACTTTATGTTTCAATTGACCCCAAATGAATTTGATAACTTGAAGTCGCAATTTGCGACTTCAAGTTGGGGCGGTGTAAGAAAACTGCCTTATGCTTTCACAGAGCAAGGGGTAGCTATGCTTAGTGGAGTCTTGAAGTCATCGACTGCTGTTGAAGTAAACATCCGCATCATGCGAGCATTCGTATCTATGCGCCATTTTATGGCGAATAATGCGGCGATTTTCCAACGGTTGGAAACAATCGAATTTAATCAGTTGGAGTCTAATAAGGTTCAGGCCGAGATTCTTGCTCATCAAGAAGTACAAGACCATCGTATAGACGAAATTTTCCGTCGTTTGGACGAAGGTATGCATAAACCGAAGCAAGGAATCTTCTTTGATAACCAAATCTATGATGCTTATTCTTTTGTGTCAGAACTCGTAAAGAGTGCTAAGCAACGTATCATCCTCATAGATAATTATGTGGATGAATCGGTTTTGACTTTATTGGATAAGCGGGAAGATACTGTTTCTGCCATCATTTATACTCAGCAGATAAGTCGCCAGCTTCGTCTTGATGTTGATCGCCATAATAGCCAATATCCTCCGATAGAGATCTCTGTCTTCCGTCGTTCCCACGATCGTTTTCTTTGTATTGATGATACGGTTTATCATGTGGGAGCCTCCATCAAGGACTTAGGTAAAAAATGGTTTGCCTTTTCTAAGATGGAAGACTTCATGCCAGAGGAACTTGTTGCAAAAATCAATGAAAATCAGACAGGAAGTTGAATGGATTTGGTATTGTTGTACAACTGTAAGACGATTACTCATGCCAATAGGGAGTTTTGAGTAGTCCGCCAAAACCACCACTAATCGGGTGATATAAGCCACTTTGTGGCTCGTAATCATTCTTGAACCCCTAAAAAACTGAAAATAAAGATAGCAATATTTGGTCGTTTGGCGAAATATTGCTATTTTTGCATCCTATAATATTGCAAACTAGTTTGAAATCATGTCATTAATAGAAATTAAAAAGGTCGAAAGCAAGAAGGATTTGAAGACGTTCATCGACTTCCACTACGACCTCTACGAAGGCAACGAATACGATGTGCCTAATCTTTTCAGCGACGAAATGAATACCCTGAGCAAGGACAAGAACGCTGCGTTCGAGTTCTGCGAGGCAGAGTATTATCTTGCCTATAAGGATGGAAAACTGGCAGGTCGCGTTGCTGCTATCATCAACCATAAGGCAAACAATAAGTGGGGAAAGAAATCCGTCCGATTCGGATGGATTGACTTCATCGACGACCGTGAGGTTTCGAAGGCTCTCTTGGATGCTGTGGAAAAGTATGGTAAAGAGAAAGGTATGGAGGATATGGTAGGTCCGCTTGGATTTACCGATATGGACCCTGAAGGAATGCTTACCTGGGGTTTCGATCAGCTGGGTACAATGCCTACCATCTACAATTACCCTTACTATCCGGAGCACATCGAGGCCCTGGAGGGTTTTGAGGTAGATAACAAGTATGTGGAGTTCAAGATCATGGTACCTGATACCATACCGGAGAAGTACGCCAAGATAGCGATGATGATAGAGAAACGCTATAATCTGCATGTGCGTAAGCTTACCAAGAAGGAAGTCTTCCAAGGCGGAATGGGACAGAAGATCTTCGATCTCATCAACGATACCTACAAGGATCTCTATGGATATTCTGAACTCTCGCAGAAGCAGATAGATCAGCTTATCAAGTCGTATCTCAGTTTCCTCGACTTTAACCTCATCACCTGTATCGAGGATTGGACGGGTGGAGAGCATAAGCTTATTGGTGTGGGAATCACCATGCCGTCATTGGCTCATGCCCTTCAGAAGTGTCACCGTGGCCGTCTCTTTCCATTCGGCTGGTATCATGTGTTGAGAGCCATCAAACAGCACAAGACCAACATCGTTGACCTCCTCCTCATCGGTATTCTTCCTGAATATCGTGCCAAGGGAGCGAATGCACTTCTCTTTGCCGATCTGATACCTTGGTACCAGAAGTACGGTATTGAGTGGGGCGAGACCCAGGTTGAGCTGGAAACCAATGCCGGTGTGCAGGGACAGTGGGGAGCTTTGACCCCAGTAATGCACAAGCGCAGAAAGTGCTACAAGAAGATTATTAAATAAGGAATTAAGGGATCTCCCCTAAAACATAGGAGGATTTTATGTCAGAAGATAATAATGAATTGAAAGCCCCACAGGAGCAGCAGCCGGTAGAATATACCGATGACAACATCCGACACTTGAGTGATATGGAGCATGTACGTACTCGTCCGGGTATGTACATTGGTCGTCTGGGTGATGGTAACCTGCCGGAGGATGGTATCTATGTGCTTCTGAAAGAGGTGGTAGATAACTCTATCGACGAGTTCAAGATGGGAGCTGGATCCAGATTGGAGATTGATATCGAAGATCATCTGCGGGTCAGCGTGCGCGACTATGGTCGTGGTATTCCTCAGGGGAAGCTCGTAGAGGCAGTAAGCGTGCTGAACACCGGTGGTAAGTACGACAGCAAGGCGTTCAAGAAGAGTGTCGGACTGAACGGAGTGGGTGTGAAGGCGGTGAACGCCCTCAGCTCTCATTTCGAGGTAAAGTCGTTCCGCGACGGCAAGGTACGCCATCTGAAGTTTGAGAAAGGTATTCTGCAGAGCGACAAGACCGAAGATACGGAGGACGAGAACGGTACCTTCATCTTCTTCGAACCGGATAATACCCTGTTCAAGAACTATTCTTTCCACGATGATTTCGTGGAGACGATGCTCCGCAACTATACTTATCTGAACACCGGACTCACCATCATGCACAATGGTCGCCGCATCCTCAGCCGGCATGGTTTGAAGGATCTCCTGACCGATAATATGACCAACGAGGGTCTCTATGAGATTGTCCATATGAAGGGCGAAGACATCGAGATTGCCTTTACCCATACCAATCAGTATGGCGAGGAGTACTATTCCTTCGTGAATGGTCAGCATACCACCCAGGGCGGTACTCATCAGAGTGCCTTCAAGGAGCATATCGCCAGAACCATCAAGGAGTTCTACGGCAAGTATGAGTATGGCGACATCCGAAATGGACTGGTGGCTGCCATTGCACTGAACGTTGAGGAGCCGGTGTTTGAGAGTCAGACGAAGATTAAGCTCGGAAGTACCACAATGTCTCCGAACGGAGGCGAAACCATCAATAAGTATGTGGGCGATTTCCTGAAGAAGGAAGTAGATAACTATCTCCATATCCACAAGGATGTGGCTGAGATTCTGGAGAACAAGATCAAGGAGAGTGAGCGTGAGCGCAAGGCGATGGCTGGCGTTACCAAACTGGCGCGTGAGCGTGCCAAGAAGGCGAACCTTCACAACCGCAAGTTGCGCGATTGCCGCATCCACTTCAGCGATGCCAAGAACGAGCTGAAGGAGGCAAGCTCCATCTTCATCACCGAGGGTGATTCTGCCAGCGGAAGCATTACCAAGAGCCGCGACGTGAACACCCAGGCGGTATTCTCGCTGCGAGGCAAGCCGTTAAACTGCTATGGTCTGACCAAGAAGGTGGTTTACGAGAACGAGGAGTTCAACCTTCTCCAGGCAGCCCTCGACATAGAGGATGGTCTGGATGGATTGAGATATAATAAGGTGATTGTGGCTACCGATGCCGATGTAGATGGAATGCACATCCGATTGCTCATCATCACCTTCTTCCTGCAGTTCTTCCCTGACCTCATCAAGAAGGGCCACGTGTATGTGCTTCAGACTCCATTGTTCCGAGTGCGCAACAAACGAACCAAGATCAAGAACAAGCAGGCGGTGGCTGATGCCGATGCCAAGTTGGGCCCTAAGGAGAAGAAGGGCGATTTCATCACGCATTACTGCTACAGCGATGAGGAGCGACAGCAAGCCATCAGAAACCTTGGTCCTGACCCGGAAATCACCCGATTTAAGGGATTGGGAGAGATTTCACCAGAGGAGTTTGCCCACTTCATCGGTCCGGATATGCGATTGGAGCAGGTTACGCTCCATAAGACCGACCAGGTGCAGAAACTCCTGGAGTATTATATGGGTAAGAATACGATGGAACGTCAGAACTTCATCATCGATAACCTGGTGATTGAGGAGGATATTCCGGAGGAAGATTCCGATCCGCTGGATTAATTCTGGAGTTGATAGGGAGGGAAAGTAGAGAAAATCGACTGTTAACTGTTAACCTGTTAACTCCTCTCTATGAAGATAAACTCTTTCTTAAAAGATAAGTAAATGAAGAAATATCTATTTATTGCGCTCCTGGCGTTCCTGGCAGTAACTTCTGCCAGTGCCCAGCTGCGTATCAAGATGGGCAAGAACAGCCCGATAGAGAAGTTGGGTAGGGCGGAAATCGCCATTACCAATCTCTATGTGGATAGCGTGGATGAGAACAAGCTCGTGGAGGATGCCATCAGAGGTATGCTTGAAAAGCTCGACCCTCATTCCTCTTATGCCACAGCCAAGGAAACCAAGGCGATGAATGAACCGCTGAACGGTAGTTTCGATGGCATTGGCGTGCAGTTTAATATGGTAGATGATACCTTGCTCGTCATCCAGCCCGTAGTGAATGGTCCTTCCGAGAAGGTGGGAATCATAGCCGGCGACCGCCTCGTTGCGGTGAATGATACGGCTATTTCGGGCGTGAAGATGAGCAAGGAGGAAATTATGAAGCGCCTTCGCGGTCCTAAGGGCACGATGGTGAATCTTACCATTGTGCGCCGGGGCATCAAGGACAAGCTTACTTTTAAGGTGAAGCGTGACAAGATTCCTGTAACCACGATGGATGCGGCGTATATGATTCGTCCGGGAATCGGATACATCCGATTGGGAAGCTTCGGCCTGACCAGCTACAAGGAGGTGACTACGGCGATGGATTCGCTCAAGAAAGTGGGAATGAAAGACCTGGTCTTCGACCTTGAGGATAATGGCGGTGGCTACCTTCAGGCGGCGGCTCAGATAGCCAACGAGTTCCTGCAGAAGGGAGATCTCATCGTTTATACCAGTGGTCGTGCAGCTCCCCGTCAGGAGTACAAGGCGCAGGCTAACGGAAGATGGCGCAAGGGTAAGGTGGTGGTGCTTACCAACGAGTTTACCGCTTCTGCTGCAGAGATTGTTTCCGGAGCCATCCAGGATCAGGATCGTGGAGTAGTGGTAGGTCGCAGAACCTTCGGCAAGGGATTGGTGCAGCGTCCGCTCACCTTCGATGATGGCAGCGAGATTCGCCTCACCATCGCACATTATTATACGCCTAGCGGCAGATGCATCCAGAAGCCGTATAAGAAGGGAGACAGACTGGATTATGCGATGGATCTCGACAATCGCTACAAGCATGGCGAGTTCACCAACCAGGACAGCATCCATCTTTCCGACAGCTTGAAGTATTATACTTTGCGCAAGCACCGTGTGGTTTATGGTGGTGGCGGAATCATGCCCGATTATTTCGTGCCATTGGATACTACCAAGTACACCAAGATGCACCGTCAGCTGGCAGCCAAGAGCATCGTCATCAACCACAGCCTGAAGTTTATCGATGCGCATCGCAAGGAATTGAAGAGCCAGTATAAGGATTTCAACAAGTTCCTGGCAAGCTATGAGGTTCCGTCTTCGCTCATCGATGCGATTATCGCTGAGGGCAAGAAAGAGAAGATAGAGCCGAAGGATGAGGCTGAATTGACTCAGACAAAGAAATATCTCGCCCTGCAGCTGAAGGCCCTTGTAGCAAGAGATATCTGGGATATGAGTCAGTACTTCCAGGTTTGGAACGAGACCAACGAGATAGTTCAGCGTGCCGTGAAGCTGCTGACCACAGGGAAGTAACTATAGAAAAAACGGCTGTTAACTGTTAACCTGTTAACCCGTGAGGTAATGATATAAGAAAAGGTCGTGAGGTTTCTGATAGAACTTCACGACCTTTTTTGTGTATTTATCTTTTTCCGAATTCATGAATCCTTTCTGAATTCATTTACTTCTTCTCATGCATGCGATCCCATTTCAGATAGATTCCGGCAAGGATGGTGCCCGAAATACTGTGCCAGGCACAGCTGATGGCGCAAGGCAATACGGCAAGAGGCTGGGCAGCAAAGAAATTGCCGGCAAGTACCGTGGCAAGACCGGCATTCTGCATTCCCACCTCAATACTGATGGTACGCTTCTTGGCAGTATTGAAGCCCGCCAGCTTCCCGGCAAGCCAACCCAGAAGATAACCTAGGGTGTTGTGGCAGAAAACCACGGCAAAAGTCCAGAGGAAAAGCGATAAGCCACGAGCCACCAAGTCATCGTGAACCGTAGAAATCACACCTCCCACAATAATCGCCAGACACGTTACGCTGATGCCCGGCATCAGACTCTGGATGGTAGGGAAGCAATCCTTCTTGCCATAGATATAATTCAAGGCGCAGCCGATGGCCACAGGGATAATCGTAACTATCAGAATGTTGATGAACATTCCCACTGCATCGACATGGATAATCTCGCCTGCCGTAATCTTCATCAGCAGCGGAGTCATTACTGGCGCAAGAATCGTAGAGGCGCAGGTCATTCCCACAGAAAAAGCCACATCGCCATGGCAGAGATAACTCATGATGTTGCTTGATACTCCGCCCGGACAGCATCCCACCAGCAGGATTCCGAGTGCCAGGGCTGGATCAAGATGCCACACATGTACCAGGGTGTAAGCCACGCCAGGCATGATGATGAACTGGGCGCAGGCGCCGATGAAGACATCCAGTGGGCGCTGAGCCAGAATCTTGAAGTCGTTGGTGGTCAGGGTCAAGCCCATGGTGAGCATGATGATGCCGAGAATGACGGTTTGAGTAGTTCCGCGCACCCAGTCGAAGGTATGTGGGAAGAAGAATGTGAATACTGCTACACCTATTACGAAAATAGAGGTGTAATTGGCCAGCAACTTGCTGAGCCCCTGAAAAAACTTTAGCATAATTCTATTTCTTTTTAAAATCCTGATATTTCTCTCTTATTTGCAATCTCTTGGATGATTGTCTTTGACAATCTCTCTTCTTTCTCTCCTCTCCTCCTTCTTTCCTCGCTTTCAATATTGGGTGCAAAAGTACGTCTTTTCTACCGAATAAACAAATTATTTAATAATTAAATATCAAATTATAACATTTTTGTTGGTCTGAGCTTACAAATCTGCACGAATCTTCTTGGATTGTGCAAAATCTGAGGCAAAATAATTCGGCTTTTCTTCTTTAATTCCGCAACAAATGTGTAACTTTGCACCCATATTATCGATAATAGTCATAGAATGAACGAAGATTTTGATATAAGACAACAGACGGTTTCGCCTGCCGAAAAGGAATTCGAGAAGGCACTGCGCCCACTGAAGTTCTCCGACTTCAGCGGACAGAATGGCGTGGTGGATAATCTCGAAGTCTTTGTTGAGGCTGCCAAGTATCGTGGCGAACCGCTTGACCATACCCTCTTGCACGGTCCTCCGGGACTGGGTAAGACTACCCTGAGTAACATCATCGCCAACGAACTGGGTGTGGGCTTCAAGATTACATCAGGCCCTGTGCTCGATAAGCCGGGCGACCTGGCTGGTATTCTTACCTCCTTGGAGCCTAACGATGTGCTCTTCATCGATGAAATCCACCGCCTTTCGCCAGTGGTAGAGGAGTATCTCTATTCGGCGATGGAGGATTACCGCATCGACATCATGATAGACAAGGGGCCTTCGGCACGAAGCATCCAGATAGATCTGAATCCGTTTACCCTCGTGGGAGCCACCACCCGTAGCGGACTTCTCACAGCTCCGCTCCGTGCCCGTTTCGGAATCAATCTGCATCTGGAATACTACGACCCTGAGACGCTTCAGAAGATTATCAAGCGAAGTGCCATGCTCCTGCAGGTGCCGATAGAAGATGAGGCGGCAGTGGAAATCTCCCGCCGCTCGCGTGGAACCCCTCGTATCGCCAACTCATTATTGCGAAGAGTACGTGATTTCGCCCAGGTGAAGGGCAACGGAACCATCACTTACGATATTGCCCAGATGGCTCTCAAGGCGCTCAACATCGACCAGTATGGCTTGGACGAGATAGACAACAAGATTCTCACCACCATTATCGACAAGTTCCGTGGAGGTCCGGTGGGCGTAAGCACCATCGCAACGGCTATCGGCGAAGATGGCGGCACTGTAGAGGAGGTTTACGAGCCATTCCTCATCATGGAAGGCTTCATCAAGCGTACGCCACGAGGCAGAATGGCCACCAAGCTTGCCTATGATCATCTCGGCAGGAATCCGTATACAAGCAATATTATGCAGGGAGACCTGTTTGAATAAAGTTCAAAGTAAAATGAGAATAGGAATATTTACGGGTACATTCGACCCATTTACGATAGGACATCAGAACATCGCCGAGCGTGCTCTGCCCATGTTCGACAAGCTCGTGATAGCAGTAGCGATGAGCAAGCTGAAGCACGCCAGCGAGGAAATCTCGAAGCGTGTGGAGGATATCAAGGCTGTTTTCCCGAAGGAATGTGCAGAGCTGGTGGATGCGGAGAATGCATCCAAGGGCCACCGCCTTGAGGTGGTTGCCTACGATGACCTCACCATCGACCTGGCGCATCGCCTGGGAGCCAGGTTCCTGGTCCGCGGTGTCCGCTCTGCCAAGGATTTCGAGTACGAGCGAGAGCAGGCGGACATCAACAAGCAGTTGGGTGGCGTAGAAACCATCCTGCTGTTTTCCGACCCAAGATACAGCAGCATCAGCTCAACGCTGGTTA
>ULQL01040723.1_pt1 | contig 12444 bp, 9 predicted proteins | sample 1954411 | NCBI WGS metagenome assembly ULQL01 (sample SAMEA4835654, study PRJEB28245) | human gut metagenome | biome: gut microbiome; material: fecal sample | place: Denmark | collected 2008 | reverse complement strand
GATTATCAAAGAGAAAAGTAATGCGTCGGCCCTGCGACCGTTACGAACATGAGCAACGGTCGGTGTGAGACGACTTTTTGCGGGCTTTCACCTAATTAATCGGATGATATACAACGATTAGCCACTGGTTTTTGGCCCATCAACAGGTAGGTATTCAGCCTGAGATGGGCCGAGATATTATTTTACAACATACTTTTTTCCGCCTTTTATATACAGGCCCTTCACCATGCGTTGGTGCTGTATGCCTTGCAGGTCGTAAATGGCGTTGCCCTGAGCCGTGGTGCCCACTTTCACCACATTAATGGCTGTGGCCGACCCATTGGCATGCTGTATCTTGGCCAAGGTGAGCGGCGTGTCGCTTTTTGATAGGATGAAATAGCAACGAAAAGCTTTCGACGAAATGGGGTTAGTAGGAACAATGTGGTAAAACTTGTCGGCTTGCAAGAAATATTCGTCATAACCAGCCTCAGCACCCTTCAGCGTAAACTTAGGCAAGCAGCCCACCATCGACACCTTGCCACCCACATAAATGCTGGTTGACTTTGTGATCGAGGGGCTCAAGGCATAGGTGCCCAACACGTAATGGCTATCGAGGTTTACCTTTGATGGCTTGATAAGATAGGGTTTTCCTGAAGCCAATGTGGTGGCTTCCACAAAATTAAGGGTCAGCGCCCCGCTGGCATCTACCCTAACATCGTTAAAACTCTCGAGCTTTACATCATTACCAAAAGCAGCTTTCAGTTCATCGGTCGTCATGCTAAATGGCAGGCAGATGGTGTTCCACATACCAGGTTTCATGCTGCGCACCAGAGTTACACTTACCTTGTTATCAAGGTCGGCATCATAATTATTATTTTCAATAATATTGAGCAGGTTGTCGTCGTTCTCATCAAGCTGTACTGAGGGCACCGCACTGGGGGCGATGGGCATGATATACTTGTAGAAGGTCGATTGCGGAGCGTTGAGCTGCCCCCAAATGTTATCAGTGGCACCGTTGTTCTTTGCATTGGTGTTAAGGATTGACAGGTTGTCATATTTCAGATACTCGGCCTTTGCATCCCATGGCACAACACTGGCATAGGTGGTGGCAGTAGCGCTAAAGTTGTAAACATTTTCGCGGGTGCCCGAGGCATTGCTAAACACGCTCACACCATCGGTATGGCATGTGCCTGTAACGCCTTCACACACCACATTTGCACAGTTGGTGCTGTTTGAAATGTGGCAAGGATTGGTGCTCACAGCATCGCTATTCAAGCCACATACGGCCAGTGTGCCCAGATATGCATTACCTGTGACGGTAGTGCCATATCCAGTATCTACAGATCCTAAGGTTACGGTTCCGTAATTGGCACAGTTGTCTATCGACACAAATGTTCCTATACCACCCGCATACACATTAGCCACCTCGCCACCATGGGTATTGACAACAACATTGCCAAAGTTGGCGCTCTGCTCGCAGCGTGCCATATAGCCCGACAGGCCACCAGCATATACATTGCTCTTTGTGGCAATGACATCAGTATTGACAAAGTTGGTGCAACGATATATTTGTGCATAATGGCCCACGGTTGAACTACTATTCATAAATTTGCCCAAGATGCCGCCCGCATATACATCGGTCTCGGCAGGAACGGTAGTGTTGTTATAATTGTAGGAAATAACACCACGGGCAATGCTATTAGATATCACGGGGTTTTTCTGATTATTGAGATAAGAGTCGGATGCAACGATGGTGCCGCAGATACCACCCATGCTGGGCGAACATTCTTTGACATCGTTATAAACATTTATCTTGCCCTCAAACGAGCAGTTAGTCAGCTCATAGTCGTCATTATAACTATCGGTAATGTTGCAATAGCCCACCACTCCACCAACACTGGTTTGCTGTGGTGTGTTGTCATCTTCAAAACAAATAACAGTGTTCTCTACATGGCAGTTGCTGATAACCTCATCTTCGGCCTTGCCAGCAATTGCGCCTATGTATCTCCATGCATGCGAATGGGCTTTCACATTGCACACACGGAAGAGGCAATCTTTTACAGTAAGGTTTTTGATGCTTCCGCCCTTTACGGCACCGAACAAGCCTAAATAGTTGTCGTAGCCATTGCCTTCTTCTAATGTATTTTTAAGGTCGCCACGAAAGCTATAGATGCCGCTAACTGAGTGGCCTCTACCATCATAATGACCACTAAACCAATAGGGCGACTCAGATGCGAAAAATGCACCTGCGCCATAAATGCCTATGGGTATCCAGTCTTTCAAAGTGTTGAACGCGGGGGCACTGAAGTTAGCGCGGCCATAAGCGTCTACTTGTGCGCTCTTCACCACATCGTCGTTGAGCACAATGTCGGCCGTTTGTACGAAATAAACACCATCAAAACCGTGATATGACGGCCAACTATTACTTGTTTGATAGGTGAGTGAGGCCAGGTCTTGGGCCGTTTTTATGATGTATGGGTCGCTTTGTGTACCCGTTCCGCCTGAAAACTTGGTGGCGCAATATTCCCATGCATCGGCAGCACTGGCCGAAACAGGTGCGAGCAAAAGCACGATAAGCAATGTGCAAACGGCCTTCAGGCTGTTTATTGTTTTATCCATATTTGTTTTCATCTTCATAATTTTTTATTCTTAAATACGCTTTGTTAAAAAAAGGCATTACCATATCTCGTAACCACCATCGGGTTTGTAGGGGTTGTCATCGGTAGCATCGCCGCCATCGCCTATATTAGGCGTATCGGCCTCACTGGTTTTACCTTGTACCCCCCCACTACTGGCAAGAAGAGTCTCTGAATGGGCATACACCACACATGTGTGTGGCGACATGTAAGTTTTCTTTTTCATATAACCACTATTTTAAATATACGTTTTGTTAATTGATAATGAACATCTTTATTTATTAATCATTATGCTCTTTTAGTTTTTATGACGAATGTATCTTTAGTTTTTGTTCAATGCAAATTTTTATTATCACAATTCTTATTAATGCTTCTCTTTTCACAATAAAAAGCATTGTTTGACAAATCGTTGCAAAAATACACTTTTTTCATAACACAAGAAAATATTATACCCATAATTTTACACATAGCATTAATTTTCAATTAATTATAACGTAACACACTGCATTAACAATAAATAATCGCCGCATAGCCCCTTTAGAAGGTGGCTATGCGGCGATGTGTGTTTCGTAGAGAGTTACAGACGCTCGCAAAACTCTATCTTCTCACGGTTAGGCCCTTCAATGGTGAAAAACTTAACGCCATGCTCCCAAAAAGGCAAACCGTGCACCTCGGTGTCAAGCATCTTTAGGTGGGCTTGCTGTACCACTTTAAACAGCTCATCAATGTTTTTTACATCAATGGCAACATGGTCGATGGCACCATAGGCCATGGTGGCTTGACGGTTTTGGTATGTTTCGATAACGAGGTTGTGAAGCTGAAGAAAAGCCACTTCTTCATCACCATTTTGTGTGCGCAAGGCTATGCTAAAGCCCAGTGTGAGATAGAAGTTGATGGTCTTTTCAATGTCGTTGGTGGGTATGCCTATGTGTTGTACGCCCGTTGTAAAAGTTTTAATGTTCATCATGCTTTGTTTTTTGAAATGTTTTCTAACGTTGTAATTTGTTAAACGGTTTTACAAAATTACATTTTAAAAATTAAATATAACAGGCTTTTCATAAATTTATTATTTGTGCACCTATCTGAAAATAAGCCTTTTCCGACTGCGGATTCCACATGCCCATAACATGAATGGGCAAGGTGTAGGAAGAGCCTATCTTTAAATTGCGGCTCACCTTCAGTTGGGTGTGAACGATGCCTGATGTGTGGCCATAAAAGTGTTGGTTATCGCCAGCCTTATTGAGGGCGAACGCTCCACCTACGCCTGCGTCAACCATCCATCCATCTTTCTTGTATATAGGATATTCGGCATAAACAAATGTAGAATATTTTTGCGCAGTATTGTCGGCAGAACGGTCGCGCCCAAACAGTATTGTTGACCAGCTAAGCAGCAGCGGAAACTGGGGTTGCTGGAAACGATAATCGAGGGTGCAATTGAGAAAGCGGCCTGTTTCGTGAGCGGCATAGTTGAAATATTGGCGGTTGTTGTATGAGACACCAGGAGAAAAGTTGTAGGTGTCATACGCGCTAAACTGAAAGCCAGCGCCCTGAACGCTCAGATAATGATTAAACTCTTTATAAGTGCCTTGGGTATTGGTGCCACCCCACAAACCTAACGTCATGTGGCCGTGGGCTAATGTGTAGTTGAGATTGGTTGTTACCACACACCCATCGGCCACTTCTATACCGCGCCACAGGTGGTTATTATTTAATTCGGCAGAGAGATGTATCTGTGCCGAGGCCGTTAAGGCCACTGCAAAGGTTATGATAGATGTACAAAGTCGGTTCATATTTATATATTAATGTGTAGTTTGCTAAAGCGAGATAATGTTATATGTGGAGCATTTATCATGTGGCGTGGATATTGACGTTGGTGCCAGGAGGACAACCAGCAAGGGTTGTCCTCCTAAGCCAATGTGTTCATCCTGAATAATTAGATCTTCAAATAGTACATTTTATTTAAAAACACAAATAAACCAATTCTTACTTTTAAAAATTCAAATAAGTAGGTGTAGCCAAACGAATAGAAAGGGTCTGTTATGCTTTTTACTATTCGGGCTTTTGCTCTAAGTCGACAATAACCTTCATTGATGTTTCGCGGTGTGTGTCGATAAACTTGTAAGCATCATCATATTGCTCAAAGGCAAAGCGGTTGCTGATGAGCGGTTTGAGGTTTACGATACCACTTGACACAAAGTCGACAGCAGTTTGATAGTCTTCATGACGATACATCATAGAGCCAATAAGACGCAGCTCATGCTCGCCTAAATGGAACATGCTTAATGCAGGATCTTTAGCAAACACTGCCACTACAACAATATCGCTACCCTTCTCGATGGTTTCCATCAGCGAGCGGATGGACGACTCGACGCCAGCTACCTCGAAGCCCACTTGATAGCCTTCATCGCCAAACAGCTCTTTGGCCACCTCTTTAAGCGGACGCTGGGTGATGTTAAGCGTATCGGCAATGCCACACTCGCGAGCCTTGGCCAGACGAAGGTCGCTAACATCGGTTATCAGCACGCGCTTAGCGCCACGTGCCTTGCAAAACTGTGCTACGAGGTTACCAATGGTTCCTGCTCCGCTCACCACCACATTTTTACCTTTCACATCGGTGCGGTTGCTGGCGTGTGCTCCTACGGCAGCAGGCTCAATCATAGCACCAAAATCAAGACTCATTCCATCAGGCAGCTTCAGCACACGGTCGTCGTCAATAACAAAGTAGTCTTGTGCACAGCCATCGGCCTGGAAGGCTTGCACACGCAGGTGCTCGCACACATTATACTGTCCGCGCTTACAAGGGTTGCACTTGCCACACACCAGCTGGGGGCGTGCTGTTATGTTGTCGCCAGGTTTGCAAACAGTGACCTCACTGCCACAAGCTACAACCACGGCCGAATATTCGTGACCCTGAACCACGGGGTAGAATGTTGCGGGATGAAGTCCGTGGTACGAGTGTATCTCGCTGCCACAAATTCCGATACGCTTTATGTTAACAAGAACCTGATGTTCTTTAAGATCTTCGGCCTTGGGGGCTGCCACTTCTTTAAACTCGATGTGCTTTGGGGCTACTAATATTGCTTGTCTCATAGTTGTAATATTTTTAAAAGATGTTTTTGTTTTATATATCTATTTTTCAACGTGTTTCGTTCTTTATTTATATCTTGCTCTTTAGTTGTTTCAGTTCGTCAACAATCTTATTGTAAACATGACGATGAAGCTTGTAAAAGCACAGACAAAAGGCGGTGAACACCCACAGCGCACCAGGAATGGTTGAGAACGTGTGGCGCATAATGGCTATAACATCTGCATTTTGCTGCGCACCTGCCACATAGCCAGCCGAGTCGAGCGCCAAGGCAAAGAGCGCGGTGCCAAGGGCCATACCCATCTTGTTGGCAAGCGACACAAAGGCATACTGAAAACCATCGTTGCGTATGCCCGTCTTCCACTCGCCATACTCAACACAATCAGGAATTACGGCATAGATGGCGGTGTTAAACCCAGAAAAGAAGAACCAAGCGAGGGCTGAGCAAACGTAAAACGCTATCGGAGTGGTGTTGGGGCTAAAGAGGTAAAGCATAGCCATGAACACGCCACAAAACAATGCAAACACGGCTGCGGCATAACCTTTGTTGCCCGTCTTCTTGAACATCCAAGGAAAGCAAGCCGCTCCTGCTATCGACGGCACGATGATGGCCATTGAATAATAACTGAACAGTGTGGCCGAACCTTCAACATAGGTGAAATAGTAAAGTATATCGGCGTTACGTCCGTAAAGGATGAAGCCGAAAAGAAATTGTCCGAGGATGGCCAACTGATAAGGACGGTTCTTGAACACAGCCTTCAGCTGCACCGATATGGGAAGTTTCTGTCCTACAGGCACCTCAACCACCTCTTTTGTCTTACTGAAGCAGAAGATGTGACAAGCAGCGAAGATAATGCCGTAAATGATGGCCACGGCAAGATATCCAAACTGTGTGTTACCCTTTCCTAAGAACGTTACAAGCGGAACGGTGATAATGTTTAAGACGCCTATGGCTATCATGGCACTTACCGAGCGGCTGGTGTTGAGCTGTGCACGCTCGTCAATGTTCTGTGTCATAGCACCGCAGAGGGTACCATAAGGTAGGTTTACACAGGTATAGCCAAGCACCAAGATGCAATAGGTAACGGCCATGTAAACAATTTTTGCCGTTTGGCTCCAGTGAGGATGCGCCCAGAATGTGAGCATGAGCACAAGGGCGGTGATAGGTGCTCCGAACAGAAGCCATGGGCGGAACCGTCCCCAGCGTGTGTGAGTTTTGTCGGTGAGTGTTCCAATAATGGGGTCGTTAACAGCGTCCCATACTCGTGAAACAAGCATCAGAGTTGCCACAGCACTCATGCCTATTCCGAAGACATCGGTATAGAAAATCATGAGGAAGTTGCTGACAAACATCCAACTGAAATTGCATCCTACATCGCCCATTCCGTAGGCAACTTTACTGATGAACGGCACGTGGCCTTGTTTTGAAGAGGTTTTCATTTTCTTCTTAGGTTTTGTTGGTTCTAGTTATTTATAACTTACTTTTTTAGATACAAACAGAAAAGTCGTCTTGTTTTCATACGTCGTTTTCTGTTGTTTTCTGCTGCAAATTTATAACATCGCAGCAAAAAGAAAAAGCAAAAAGTATGTATGTTTTTTCGCAATCGTTCCCACAACCGTTCCCATTTTTCGCAATCGTTCCCAAGGGTTTCAATGGTTTTGCCTTCATCTATCAATGGTTTACGAACAAAGCATGGGGCTTAAAAGAAAAAATAAAGAATTTAAAGCACCTTTAATAATAATAAAATTGTTATATTTGCAGATGTACTAACATAATCAGATAATCTATAATGTCAAGATACATCACCATAAAAGATATTGCCAGTGAGCTGGGCCTGTCGAAGTCGACTGTTTCACGCGCTCTGTCGGGAGATTCGCAAAACGTGAAAGAAGACACCATGAGGCTCATAACAGAAACGGCGCGTAAGATGGGATACCACCGCAACGAGCTGGCTGTGAGCTTAAGAAAGCAACAATCACATAATATTGGCATTGTAATTCCGGAGATTGTAACATCGTTCTACATGACTTTCATTAGCCATGCACAAACCATTTTGCGCAAGCATGGATACAATGTGCTCATTGCCACATCAAACGAGAGCGCGGAACAAGAACACAAAAACATTGAGATGATGATGCAATGTATGGTTGACGGAATAATGGTAAGCGTGTGTGACAAGGAGCGCAATAGCGCACTTTTTCAAAGCGTAATAGCGCGTGGCATACCTTTGGTGTTTTTTGATCGTACGGTTGAAAACCTTGACGTGTCAAAGGTGCGTCTTGACGATGTGGTGATGTCGTTCTTCATGGTAGAACGACTTATACGCAGTGGGTGCAGACGTATCGTATATATTCCTGGTCCTGAGCGCATACGCAATGGCGTAGAACGACGTCGTGGATACAGAGAGGCTCTTGAGAAATATAACATTGCTTATGATTCGGCATTAGTGTTGCCTTCAGCATTGAGCGCTGAGGAAGGTAGCCAAGTAATGCAACAGTTTATCGATCAGGGCACACCTTTTGATGCGGTATTTGGTTTTACTGAGACAGCTCTTTTAGGCGCAAAGAGTGTTATACAAAAAAGCGGATTGCATATTCCTAATGATGTGCGCATTTGTTGTATGTCGGGCACAACACTCTGCACGTTTGTCCACCCAACGATAACGGCTGTTGAGCAACCTGTTGAACAAATGGCAACAGAAACGTGTAGGTTAATTATGGAGCATATCGCTGATGATGCAAAGAAGGTAGAAGAAGTGGTGCTGCGTGGCGAAATAATTGATCGCGAGTCGACGACAGGCTAATTTTCCCTCACACCCCTTCTCTAATCTTATACTTTCTATTTCTTTCGATTATTCAGTATTTATTACTATTCAGTATTTATTAGCATAAAAAAAGGTAGGAGATAAGCACCCTTGACGAGCGTTTATCTCCTACCTAGTATGCTTACAAGGTTTGCTGCATCAAGGTGTGCAGATGGCCAGCATAATAAAGGGGGATATTGTATAGTGTGAAAGGTCGACCATCAGAACGGGTGATGACATCTGACGTCATGGGGCCATTCCACAAACGCAAAGCGATGTTTTCTTTCGACTCTTCCATAAACAGATGTAGGGAACGAAGCTTTGAGTTGGCACCCGTCTTCACCTCTATGGGCAACAAATGCGACTTATAACGTATCACAAAGTCGACCTCAGCCTGCGAGTTGCGCGCATCGCGCACCCAGAACAAGCGCTTCTCGCCAAAGGTGGTGGTGGCGTGCTATTCGTCTAAACATATCTAAATGCTTTTATATCAAGCACAAAGATACACATTATTTTCAAATCCAAACCAACTTTTGAAGAAAATTGTATCAAATCCAAACCAACATTGACGAAAATTGGTATCAAATCCAAACCAACTTTGACATAATTACATACCAAATCCAAACCTACTTTGAAGAAAATCGAATCAAATCCAAACCAACTTTGAAGGAATATACAATACCCAGAAGAATGGTTCTGATAATATTGTTGTGTTTTTAGCAACCTATTTCGCGCTACACACGTGTTTTACTTGAACACAAATTTCGATGAATTATCCATATAGGACGATGGCAAACTTAAGTAGGACGGTGGCCTCCGCGCCCCATCCTCCAGCACCCAACACTTCTTAATAGATAACCTCATATATTTAAAAGAACCTTGCTAAGCAAGAGGCAACAAAAAAAGGTAGGAGATAACCACCCTTGACGAGTGTTTATCTCCTACCTATTATCTGCTATTATGCAAACGCCTGTTTGCTTACTTAATCATGTCTACCGAACGCTTCAAGAAGGCATCAAGGGCAGCACCCTTCAACATACCATTCTGCAGCAAGGCAAGGTCGATGAGCTGATGCACAACCTTGTTGTCCTTAGCAAAGGCGGTGAGGATGTTTTTCTTCTTTGTGCGCTGTTCGTCAAGGCTCTTCTCGGTGTTCTTCAGGTCGTCTTTCTCTTCCTGTGTCACCTCTTCGGGCTTCTTACCATTCTGGCTTTGGTGCAAGGCGGCAATACGAGCCTCAAGGCCCTTCATCTCGCTTACCACGGGCTTCAGTTCTTCAGCGCAAGCAGCATTCTCACTTTCAACAATGCCCTTTATCAGAGCGTGGTCGCTGTTAAGCACAATGTTATAGGCATCGGGCATCTGTGCGTAGAAGGCCATGCCTGCTTGGTAGCGGCTCATCTCCTTCATACGACGCATATACTCGCTCTGGGTGATGATAACGGGCAGTGCCTGCTCGCCCAACGCTTCTACCTGGACATAGAACTCGGCCTTGTCAATATTTGGCATCTGTGAGCGGAACATCTCTGACAAATTGTCACTTGTTTCTTTGTCAAGAGCCTCTTCCTTCTTGTCGTCTTTCACGATAAGATGGTCAACCACATCGCTGTCAACACGTGTAAAGCGGCTCTTCTCCAGCTTTTGCTCAAGCATTGAGGCCATGGGCACGTCGAGCTGTCCATCAAACAGGAGTACGCTATAACCCTTGGCCTTAGCGCTCTCAATGAAGCTATACTGGCCCTCTTTGTCGGTGGCGTAGAGGTAAACAAGGTTGCCATCCTTATCGGTTTGGTTATCCTTGATAAGGGTTTTATACTCGTCGTAAGTGTAATGTTTGCCGTCAACATCCTTCAAGAGGGCGAAGTCTTTAGCACGCTCGTAGAAGTCGTCTTGCGACAGCATACCGTAATGGATAAAGAGCTTCAAGTCGTCCCACTTCTCCTCATACTCTTTACGATTTTCTTTAAAGATGCTGTTCAAGCGGTCGGCCACCTTCTTAGTGATGTAGGTCGAAATCTTCTTTACATTGGCATCGCTCTGCAAATATGAACGGCTTACGTTCAAGGGAATGTCGGGCGAGTCGATAACGCCGTGCAACAGGGTAAGGAACTCGGGCACAATGCCTTCTACCTGATCGGTAACAAACACCTGGTTGCAGTAGAGCTGTATCTTGTTACGCTGCAACTCGAGGTTGCTCTTGATGCGTGGGAAGTAAAGAATACCTGTGAGGTTGAAGGGATAGTCGACGTTAAGGTGTATCCAGAACAACGGCTCGTCTTGCATGGGATAAAGTGTGCGATAGAACGACTTATAATCGTCGTCCTTCAGCGTGCTGGGGGTCTTGGTCCACAGAGGCTCAACGTTGTTGATAACGTTGTCTTCCTCGGTCTCTACCTGCTTGCCATCCTTCCACTCGGTTTTCTTGCCGAAGGCTACGGGCACAGGCATAAACTTGCAATACTTGTTCAGCAACTCTTGTATCTTTATCTTGTCGAGAAACTCTTTGCAATCGTCGTCAATGTAGAGGATAATGTCTGAGCCACGATCTTCCTTCTCGGCATCGCTAATCTCAAACTCGGGGCTACCATCGCAGCTCCATTTTACGGCCTTAGCACCGTCTTTATAACTGCGGGTAACAATTTCTACCTTCTTGCTCACCATGAATGATGAGTAGAAGCCAAGACCAAAGTGGCCGATGATGGCATTGGCGTTGTCCTTATATTTGTCGAGGAAGTCGTTAACGCCTGAGAAAGCTATCTGGTTGATATATTTGTCAATTTCTTCCTCAGTCATACCTATACCACGGTCGCTGATGGTCAGCGTTCCTTTATCGGCATCAAGGCTTACGCGCACGGTGAGGTCACCCAGCTCGCCTTTGAAGTCGCCACGCTCGGCCAGCGTTTTCATTTTCTGCGTAGCATCGACAGCGTTCGACACCATCTCGCGCAAGAAAATCTCATGGTCAGAATAGAGGAACTTTTTGATGACGGGGAATATGTTCTCGGTTGTAACCCCGATATTACCTTTTTGCATAATTGTATATGTTTTATTTTTTATTTCTGTTATTCTTGTTTCTGTTATTTTTGTTTTTCTCATTGCGAGAACCCACTACCAGCCTAAAAAGGCCATAACGTTCTCACCATGCATTATGCAAATAGTGTGCCAACATAGCAAACAAAAAAAGGCGAACCAAGAACACTGATTGCGTTCTTGGTTCGCCATTGTATCTCTAAAAAAACACGATACGATATTAATAGTCGTCATCGTCACTCACATCCTCGGCTTCCATATTCAGTTCGTCGGGATCAGTGTCGAAGGTGGTGCGATAGCTTTCTTCTGTCAGCTTATCTTCATCAAACGTATCATCGTCGTCGTCGTCGTCATTGTAACGATCGTCAATCTCGGGCAAATCTTCATCGTCGTCCTCGTCGTCATCATCAGAGAAACGCTTCTCCATCTTGTCCTCAGCCAAAGTGTCTTTCATCTTCAGCATCTCAGGTTTCTCCTTGGCAAAGATGGCTTCTACCCACGAGCCCTTAGGTATTTCAAGCACCTCGAAACCATCATTCACCTTTTTCTCATACATGCCACCAGCCTTGTGCAAACGATCTTTAGGCAATGTAGTAGTGCTGATGTCGAAACCACTCTCAATAATGTCTTGGATGCTTTGCGACAACGAGTCCCAGCCTCCGCCAAAGTTGCGGTCGATAACCTCAAGCAACGTCACGGCCGAGATGTGATGAATATTCTCATAGGTGAGATCGGTAACACGCTGGATGGGGCGCTTTTTAATGCCATACTTCACAACGCTTTTGTCGTCCATACTGATAGGAGCCACTTTTAAGCCACGAGCCTCATACTTGGCAATTACCTCTGGACGGTCAACCTTCACCTCTTCTACCTCAAATGCACACTTGATAATATCAACAAAGTGACGGTA
>ULQL01080252.1_pt1 | contig 12487 bp, 19 predicted proteins | sample 1954411 | NCBI WGS metagenome assembly ULQL01 (sample SAMEA4835654, study PRJEB28245) | human gut metagenome | biome: gut microbiome; material: fecal sample | place: Denmark | collected 2008 | reverse complement strand
GGAGCCGCAACATTCGTCGGCGTTTATGGTTCTTATGTTGCAATAAAGAAGACATCAAACGCTTTAAAAGTTATAAGCGAAGCGCTCACAAAAAAAGAAACCATAGCGCAAGCGGAATTAAATGCCACGATGATGGCAAATCCCGTGGGGCTTATCGCCGCAGGCGTTGCCGCGCTAACAGTAAGCGTTATCGCACTTGCCGGTGCCATAAAATCCCAGTCCGATGAAACCAATAAGCTGACCAACACTTCACAAAAGCAATATGATAAAATTCAAGAGCTTAATGCTGAATATGAGGAAACGTGCAGATTGTACGGTGAGAGTTCTGATGAAGCAAGAGCTCTACATGGTGAATTGCTGTTATTGGAAGAGGATTTCGAAGCCTCTAAAATGACAATGGATGATTTCAACAAACAAGTAGAAAATTCAATATCATCTTACGAAGATTTTGTTGCCAGTCACGAGGCAAGCATTAACGCGATCAATAATGAAGAAGATGTCGTTCTCGCGCTTGTTGGTCGTCTTGAAAAGCTCGAATCACAGACGAGTAAAACAGAAGCCGAAAAAGAGCAAATGCTTGCGCTTGTCAATCAATTAAATGACCGACTTCCGACACTGGGACTTTCTTACGATAAGGTAACCGGTGCCTTGAATTCTACTTCCGAAGCAATTCGCAATGTAGTGGAAGCTGAAATTGCCCGCAAAAAATACGAGCAAAATTATGAGGACTATTATAAAGCAGTAGAGCAAGAACTCGAATTTGAAAAAGAACTTGCTATCGCAAAAGCAAATACTGCTGCTGCGCAAGAAAAATATAACGAATTACTAAATAGTTCCACAAATAAAAAGTTGCAAGAAGAGATAAATCCCAATATGACTCCGGGAGAGGTTCGCTGGATTAACGCAAAATACGGAGCATTTTTAGAATCCCTTAACAGCGCTCGTGCTGAAATCAAAAGAGCAGAACTTGATCAAAGTGAGCTTCAAAAACAATATGACAACAGTGTTCGAAAAGAAAACGAAATGCTTGAAGCGATGGGGCTTTACTCAAAATCAATGCAACAGAGCGAAAAAGACACCGAGGAAACCATTGAAAGCACAAAAGAGTTCCGAAATGCTCTTGATGCAGTTCGCAACGGTTATCTTACGGTTGAAGCTGCGGCAAAAGGCTATGGCGTCAATTCCGAAATATTGCAAAAATCTGTTGATAAGATTGAAAAATTCAAAAACAATCTAACAAAAGCGATAAACGCGGTAGCGTCAGGATATTATTCTGCGACAAAAGCGGCAAAAATCTATGAGGTAACAGTAGAGGCCATTGATACTGTCGGAAAAATTCAAGATACGATCGATAAAATCAGCGAACTTGGAGAAAGCTATCACGAAATCAAGAATTCCGCCGAACAAAGCATTCAGGGGCAATATGAGCTTTGGGACACAGCGGCGATTGTTATACCAGCCGACATTGGCAAAATCAACACATCGCTCGAAACACAGCTTGCTTATTGGTCCGATTATAACACAGACCTTACAGCTCTACTCGCAAGAGCCAATGACATAGAAGGGCTGTCAGATCTTATTGCTTCATTTGCCGACGGCTCAACTGATAGCGTTAATGCTATCGCGGGAATGGCGAACGCAAGCGACGAGGATCTTCGCAAAATGGTAGGCGGTTGGCAGGAAGTACGTAAACAGCAAGAAGAGGCCGCAAATTCCATCGCCGAGATAGCAACAGGTTTTACTACCGAACTCGGAAATGTGAAAGATAACCTTGAAACCGCCGTTGATTCACTTAATCTTGAAGATGAAGCCGAAGTTGCCGCAAAAGCAACGATGGACGCTTACATACAAGCGTTGCGGACCGGATCTGATGAAGCGACCAAGATAGCCGAACAGCTGGCACTACAAATAGGACTTGCCTTAAATAGTAATGGGGCAGTAGAATCTTCCGGGAATAATAAATGGTCGTCATATCAGGATGCAGCAGCATCTGGATATTCCAACATAATGACACAACAGGAATGGAAAAGAAGAGCCAACTCCAAATATGAAAATTATCAAGAATATCTCGATGATATGTATTCAAAGTATATCGGTTATGCCAATGGAACAGACAGTGCGATACCCGGGCTTCACTGGGTAGGAGAAAACGGTCCTGAACTTATGGCATTCAGAGGTGGAGAAAAAGTTTATACTTCGATCGAATCACAGCGTATCTCGGCATTGCCGCTTGAAGCAAAATCCAACCACGGAAACGCTAATTACACTTTTAACATTTCTCCGAATTTCAACCTGACGGGCGTTGAAAACGACAATATGTCAGATAAATTAGAAGAGTGCGGAAACGCTCTTGTCGATATGGTGATTGAAAAGCTCGAAGATATCGCAATGGATTCAAGGAGGAATACATACGTATGACATACATCACAATACAGGGCGATAAGTGGGACAGCATCGCGTACAAGGTATTTGGAAGCTCTAATCATACTGATAAACTTATCAATGCTAATACAAAATATTGCGACACATATATATTCCCTGCCGGAATCGTTTTGGAAATTCCAAACATTGACACAACTACGACTGATGATTTGCCGCCCTGGAAGAAGGTGAGCGGATGAGCAACGCAAACATTGCAAGACATACAGATGTCGAAGTGTTTTTCTCCGGCGTTGATATAACAAAATCTTTGCGGCAGTATCTTTTATCTCTCACATATACGGACAACGAAGAGGATTCGTCAGATGATCTTCAAATCAAAATCGAGGATAAGGACGGCGTGTGGCTGACTAAATGGCTCAACCAAGCGATTCAGTCAGCCGCCTCTTCTGATTTAAGAGGAGATGAAGAAAGCGTCGGCGAACCGTACAAAGTAATTGTACAAACAGGCGTAAATGTTCGTAGCCGTCCAAGCGATATTTATCATCTGTACGGGACACTACCGTACGGGTCTATCATTGTCGCTAAGTCATTTAAAAACGGATGGGCTAACATAATATTTAATAACAAAAACGCCTATGTAGAAGCCTCTTGTTTAACGCCATGCGATGAAGATACGGAAATTCCGAATGACAATGTCGTAAAAGGTTTGAAGATACAAGCTGCAATAGTGCGCGCAAATTGGAATAACGATGGCATGGACAGAGTTCTCGATTGCGGTCAATTCGAACTTGATAGTGTCGATTGTTCCGGTCCGCCATCTGTCATTACAATAAAAGGGACTTCACTTCCCTATTGTAAATCCGTACGTCAGACAAAGAAAAGCAAATCATGGGAATCGTATACGCTTTTTGAAATTGCAAAGGAAATAGCTGAGAATGGCGGTATGGCTTTCATGTACTTATCATCTATCAACGTGTACTACCCACGTGTTGAACAGGTTGCAACAAGCGATATCTCTTTCTTGCAGACATTGTGTCATAATGCAGGAAAATCCCTTAAAATTTCAAACAATATCATTGTCATATTCGATCAAGCTGAATACGAAAACAAAGACGAAATTTTAACCATTCATCGCGGCAAAAATGGCGGATATTCAAAATGGAAACTTTCCACCGGAGAAGCTGATACACAATATACAAGTTGTCATGTATCATATACAGATCCGCAAACAGGCGAAGTAATCGAGGCTACTGCATATTGCAATGAATATGATTCAAATTCCAAGGAAAATAAATGTCTCGAACATTATGCCAAAGTCACAAGTATCGCCGAAGCGCAAATACTTGCTGCAAAACAGCTTCGTTTGCACAACAAATATGAATACTCCGCCACATTTACCTTTCCGGGAGATCCTTCCCTATTCGCCGGACGCACGGTAAAACTCCTCGGCTGGGGTTGTTGGAGCGGAAAATACATTATAAAATCCGCAAAACATAGTGTGTCAAAATCCGGATATACAACGCAAATCACTCTGCGTCGGGCATTGGAGGAACATTGATGGATGAGAGCTTATTTCAAAATATGGTTAGAATCGGAAAGGTTTACGATATCGATAACGAAAAACATAAAGCAAGAGTACACTTTCCACGCTTAAATATGACATCGGGGTGGCTGTGTATCGTGCGGAATGCAGAATCCTGGATGCCAGCAATCAACGATACGGTGCTTTGCCTTTATTTTCCGATATTCAACGGAGATGGATATATCTTGGGGGTGATTGAATGATTGTAGGTTGTCTGGGTGATATCGTTTTTTCGGTATCACAAGATATTATTAAAACGATACGAAATGTTTCGTGGCAAAGCTCTGCGACCATACAGGCGCACAAACGCCACATGGATATTGACTTGCCTGAATTTACAGGCGTCAGCCTCGATTCATTCACATTTAATATAAGATTGTCAAAATTTCTCGGTGTATCAGATCCCACAAGCGACATTTCGCGATTGCGTATGTATCAGAGAAACGGAATCGCGCTTTCGCTTGTAATAGGCGAAAAATCATACGGTCGCTGGCTTGTTTCAAAATATAAGATAACGGTTGAACACTATGATAAGAACGGAAATATAGTAACAGCCGATATTTCTGTTGATCTCACCGAATATCCGGAGGAATGATATGAGTTATAAAGTTACAGGCGGAAAACCTTATAAAATTTCTCTGAGTGAAAATGACACAATTATATCAGTCTTGCAGAATATATCAATGATCCTTTCCACAAAAAAAGGAACGGTCCCGATGTATCGAGAGTTCGGCCTGCCCATGGATTTTGTTGACAAGCCTATTCCGATTGCAAAAACATTGATCGTCTCCGAAGTAACAGAAGCGTTGCGAAAGTTTGAGCCACGTGCGACTGTTATTGATATAAAATTCGAAAGCGAAGATATAACTGGTAAAGTTATCCCGGTTGTGGAGGTAGACATAAACGATGAGCAGGAAGACTGATTATCAATTTGTATCAACAAATAGTGAGTCCATCATTACAAGTTTGACAACTGCATATGAGAAGATAACAGGCAGGACATTGCATCCTGCCGATCCAGATAAAATATTCATTTCTTGGGTTTCCGATATCATAATTCAAGAGAGGGCTATGCTTAATTACGTCGGAAATCAAAACATTCCGAGCAGAGCCGAAGGAAAAAATCTTGATGCACTCGGTGAACTTATTTATTCAATAGAAAGAAATGCTGCAAAATCGGCAAGATGTACTATGCGTTTCGTTATTTCGAAATCGCAAGAAACATCTATCCTTATTCCAGCTGGAACTCGTGTAACAGACGCAAGTCATACATTGGTATGGTCAACAATAGATGACGCCTATATTCCTATTGGCGACATAAGCGCAGATGTTATCGTTCAATGCGAAACTGCGGGAATTATCGGAAACGGATATGTAGAAGGACAAATTAAAATGCTCATAGACGTAGATAATATTCCCTATTATTCTTCGTGTTCAAATATCAATAAAAGTGACGGAGGCGCCGAAGAAGCGACCGATGATGAATATTATGAGCTTATGCGAGCCAGCATGGACGGATATAGTTGTGCCGGCGCAAAAGGAAGTTATATTTTTTTCGCAAAGCAAGTATCAACCGAGATTGCAGATGTTGTGGCAAATCGTCCTGCTCCCGGAGAAGTCAATCTTTATGTTCTAATGAAAAACGGAACGGTTGCAACAAACGAAATTAAGGCGGAAGTGCTTGCGGCGTGTAATGATGATGAGGTACGTCCTCTAACCGACAAGGTATCGGTAGAAGATCCCGAAATCGTAAACTATGATATAAATTTTACATACTATATTCCACAAGACAGCACGGTCAATTCATCGGAAATACAAAATGCTGTTAATAAGGCTGTTGAAGAGCATGTCAGGTGGCAATCTGGCAAACTTGGACGAGATATAAATCCATCTCATCTGCACGGGTTGCTTATGCAGACCGGAATAAAGCGCATAGATATGAAAAGCCCCAACTTTACGACTTTGCGCGACGGCAAAGACAACACCGTTCCTCAAATTGCGGTTGTTGGAACAATAACAACAACAAACGGAGGATATGAAGATGAATGATAAGCAGCATGGCTTGACCGCGGAAAATTTGTTATCTTCTTTGCCTGATGTCTTAAAAAACGATGCAGATATGATGGCTTTGGCTGCGATCATTGCCGAGACACTTTCTAATCGAAGCTGTGAAATAGAAGATGTGGCTATTTATTCCCGAATAGATAATCTACCAGAAAATCTTTTGGACATTTTAGCGCATGATTTCAAAGTCGACTGGTGGGACGGCAATTATACGATTGAGGAAAAACGAGCCACTTTGAAAAAAAGCTGGCGAGTTCACAAAACGCTCGGAACAAAGTCAGCCGTCGAAACAGCCATTTCTGCAATTTACCCTGATACGATTGTATCAGAATGGTTTGAATATGGCGGAGCGCCATATCACTTTCGTTTGTTAGTTGATGCAACTTATGAAAGTATTGACGCGGAAAAACACAAAAGGGTTATCGAAAGAGTAGAATTTTATAAAAATCTTCGCTCAGTTCTTGATGGAATAGAATATTTTGCAAATGGCAAATCAAACATTTATGTTGGCGTTGCGTTTGCGGGATATGAAATTATCGATAGCGCTGTTGCTCAACATTATTGAACGGAGGTGGTTTTATGGCATGGATCGGCGTTACAACAAATGCCGGCGTGAACCTTATGGCAAAATGGACGAATGGGACCATTCTCAATATTTCAAATGCTGTATCAGGCTCCGGCACTGTCCCAGAAGTTGCTCTATTAGCGCAGACTTCACTTGTTAATCAAAAACAAACAGTAAGTATCATTTCAAGTCAAGCTCAAAATGATACTCAAAAAATAAAAATACAAATTCAAGCGTCGGAAGAAAGTTATACATTAAATCAAATTGGCTTATATGCCAGCCTTGATAGTGGTACGCCTGTATTACTTGCACTTTTTCAAAATAGTGCTGGTGTTCTGATTCCAAGCGCTTCGGAATCTCCCGATTTTCTCTATACGTTTTATGCTTTCTTAAAAGTATCAAATCGCGGAGAATTCACAATAAATGTGGATTCATCGGCACTTGTTGGATATGGAGTCATGCAAGATTATGTTAAAGAGGCGATAAAATCACATAATCAAGATAAAAACGCGCATGATGAGATAATTAAAGCGGTTCAAGAGCAGATGCAAAAACTGTTCTATGTTATATCAAATTCAGAACCGGAAAGCGGACCGATACTCTGGTTTGACACATCGACAACGCAGAAAAATGATAAGACGCTGCTGTTAGAATTGGGAGGTGAAGAAGATGTCGACTTGACGCAAATATCCGCGTTCATTGACGAAAAGGGCTATCCGGTAATGAACGCAAATATCAATGTAGCCCAAGAAAAAGACACTTATGATGTCGAAATTATTTAAATTATTGGAGGAATAAAATTATGGCAAAAAAGAATGCTCAGCTTCGCACAAAAATTGAGGGTGTATTGGTTGACTTAATGGTCAAAACCAATATCGAAAACGTCATGTATAACGAAACCACTACCCTTGCAACAAAACTCGCAACTATCATTTCCGATATCGCATCAAAAGCTTCTTCGGCAGATCTTGCCAAGAAAGCCAATTCGCAGCACACACATGCTCAGGGTGATATAACCGGGCTTGATGCCGCACTTTCATCGCGTCCCACTACAACGGCGATGAACAGCGCAATCAACGCGCTTCGTCAGGAACTTCTCGGCGATACTCCCGTAGAGGCGTACAACACATTTACAGAACTTGCTCAATACATCGCAACACACAAAGACGCGGCTGACGCACTTACAGCGGCTGTTGGAAACAAAGCAGACAAGAGCGCTGTTGAGGCAATTCAGACAACGCTTAATGCGCTCGGTTCTCTTGCAAATAAAAGCAAAGTTTCTGAATCAGACCTTGATGAAGCCCTTGCAGAAAAAGTCAATGCAGCGTCTGACGGCAACCACTCTCATGCAAATAAAGATATCCTTGATACATACGATCAGACAAACGCAAATATCAAAGACGCGATAGAAAAAAAGCACACGCACACCAACAAATCCGTCCTTGACAGCATAACTTCTGCCAAGGTTGCAAGTTGGGACGGAAAGGCAAATATTTTCTTCGCCGCCGAAGAACCCAGCAATCTTGCCGATGGTGACCTTTGGTTCCAGATTGCAGACTAATTCATAAGCAAGACCGCGCATTTTTGCGCGGTCTTTCCCTTATAAGGAGGTATCTATGGCAATATACGAATATAACACCACTATGACGCACAAAGCTGCGAATGGAGACAAATATATATTATATCCAAAAACATCAGCCTCACAAGTTGCGTGCGATAACGGAAAAAATTTAGAAGAAAATTTACTTGAAGCAAAAAATCCTTTAAAAAAAGTAACGGGGAGCGGGAATATATCCGTAACCGTCGAGAATAACACGGAATACCGTTATACAGACGTTACAAGCCTAAGCATAACTTGCCCAGACGGGGAGTTCGAATGCTTTATAAGAGCTTCGTTTTCGAGCGGAATATCTTTCTCCGTAACGAACGGAAACCCGTGTCATTCCAACTATGACCTCGCGGGCGATACAGGAGGCGGGGACGCTGATTACAGCGGAACAGTGCTCGAAATCCACATAAAAGACGGCTGGTATACTCTCATCGTTGACGACCTCGGCACATGGAGTAAATGACGGAGGTTTTATGATAGATTCAAGAAGGAGATTTTCCTCTTTAAAAAGAACATCGGCAACGGATATTGTTTTTTACGAATATGACGTCAACACGGGGGAGCTTTTAAACAGCGACGCGGTTAAAGTTCCAGACCCGAATGTCGAGGTCACAATTACGACTACGCTAACGGGGTTTGTACAAATGGGCTGTGACGTTTATCAAGGCGGTGAGTGGATAGGAGGCTATTATCCTATTTTCCCTTATGTTCACTCTATAACAATAAACGGGGCAGACTTTGACATGGACATGGGATTTCCGCCACCTTTTACGGGAGCAACGATAGTTTTATACACAAGCCAGAACGGAGAAATTATAAAATGATGAAATACGGACATTTAAACGCGAACGGGGACAAGCTCGTTTACGCAAAATATCCCGTGCGCATCGGGAACACCGACTATTTTCTACCGTCTGCCGAAATAATGCTTTCGGCGGGCGAAAAGGAGATAATAGACAACGTAAAACCCGAAGATACGTATGGGGGTAAATACATAATGTCGTTTGAAGAAAACGACACACAGATAATAAAGAAATGGACTTTTACGCCGTTTACGGACGAAGAAAAAGAGAGAATATACGACAAGCTTTCGGTTTCGTATATTCGGAAAAAGTATACCGCAGATGATGAGAACAAGATAATGCGCGAATATCTCGCATACGGCGAAACTCATAAGCAGGCTTTTGACATATACAACTCCTATGTGGAAGAGTGCAAAGCGACAGCACGTGCAGAAGTCTATGACGTGGAGTGAATACGAAAAGACGGCGTTTGAAACATCTCGGCTATTTATACGGGCTACCGATATAAAGGGCGACTGCGAGAAGATGTATAAATGGACTTTCGATGAAGATTTCAGAAAATTCTGGCGTTTGCCGCGTTTTTCCTCAAAAGAGGATTTTGAAATGTATCTTCACGAACGCAAAAAAACAAGGTGGGATTTTACGGCGCTATACGACGGCGTTCCCGTATGCCTTATAAGTCTTCGGGAAAGCAAAAGCGAAAATCTGCTCAGCTATTGCACATCGCCGTCTTTTCGCCGCCGCGGATTTGCTTCGGAAGCGCTTAGCGCTCTTATCGAACATTTAGGACTAAAAACGGCAAGCCTTATGATAGAAAACACAAACAAAAAGAGCATAGCTCTTGCAAAAAAGCTCGGATTTATTCCGGGCGTTCATTTAAACGCATTTACGACTTTGTACATTAAAAACGGAGGTGAAATATGAATGAAACGCAGAACTTTTTTGATACTTTCCTTTACATGGGGAATAATCCTTTCATTTTTGGGCTGTATCGCTTATGTAATTCTGACGATCGCAGGATTTAAACCGCAGAGATACAACAACTGCCTGTATTTCGAAGTTGGCGAAGATTGGGGAGGTCTTGAACTCGGCTGGGTATTTATCGTAAACAAAAACCCGTCTACTCATATTCTCAATCACGAACTTGGACATGGCTACCAAAACTGTTATTACGGAGTTTTCTTCACGGTCATATTCATTTGGAGTTTTCTGAGATATCATTACAGAAATATAGTTAAGAAGATAAATCCGGAAAAGAAACTGAAACCATATGACTCTATCTGGTTTGAGGGACAAGCAACCGCACTCGGCGAAAAAATGGTTGAAAAGGGGAAAAAGACATGACAACATGGCAGATTATAACCCTTGCAATTTCATGCGTAACAGCCGCCACTGGTTTAACGGCTCTTGTTTCTTTTTTCGCCGCTCGCAAACAGAAAGAGCGCGAAGAGGGCGCAGAAGAAGCACTCATACACGCAAGACTCGATGTGATAAAAATGCAAAACGAAAATCTCATTCAGGAAAGTCACATTATATCCGAAAAGCTCGACGGACAGAATGTACGACTTTCAAAGCTCGAACAGACGGTCAAGGATTCGCAGCTTTCGGAACTGCCGAAGCAGATAGCTTCGATAGAAGCGAGCGTCAAATCTGCTCATCACAGGATAGATACACTTGAAAATAGATAATAAAGGAGAATAAAGGATGAATAATATTGCTTTAACAGTTATTTCCGCAGTACAGCTCTTGGTTTTGGTCATAGCTCTAATATACATAATCATAAGACTTGTGAAAACACTAAAACCGATAATAAAAAATCCCGATTTTATAAAGCTCATAATCGACGCTATCGCAGATGCGGAAACGGATTTAGGCGCGGGAAAAGGCAAAGAGAAGCTTCAATATGTTGTTAATACGGCACTCGATTATTGCGAGCAAAACGGCGTGAATTTCACGCAAGAACAGCTCACTAAAATAGTGAATATAATAGTAGCTATTGCAAACTTAATAAAAAAATTTATCGCGAAATGATATGTAAAAAATAAACCTGCCTTTATTTTCGTAAAGAGAATAAAGGCAGGTTTTTTGTTATTTAAAGAAAAACTTGAATTTAGAGAAGCATTTTGTGAACTTGACAAAGACATCTTCTTTTTATATAATTGTAGAATAAAGGAAGATGAAAAAGATGATGAATGACTTTATAAAAGAAGCACACAAAATCATACATGCCAACTGTCAGGCACTCTCCGTTCCCGTTCCGAACGTAAGGATTGCCGAACCGTCAGATTTTGCTGCGCCTACAATTCAAAGCGCTGTATCGAAAGACGGAAAAGAGCTTTTGATAAACAGAACTTTCGCCGAAAGTAAAACAAGTGAACTCTTTTTGTGGATGGTATTGTCGCACGAATGCCGTCACGTTTGGCAAGCGACAAACGGACGTGAAATGTTTGAGCACTATAAGCAATCGAATGGTTTGAGCGTTTTTGAATATAACGCGCAACCTGCGGAGGTTGATGCGTGGGGATGGGCTGTCGCGGTCATGAGCAAAATCTTTGGCGTTCGTCCGACGCTTGAAGAGAATTTCGGCACGGATCTTTGGAACCGCATAGACAAACGAGCACGGGAAATATGTTCAGAAGATTTATAAAGATATATAAAAAAGAGCGGTTTTTCCGCTCTTTTTCTCTTTTTTAAAAGATGTAAATGCTTCTATTGAATGATACAAACTTTGTTGCGTTGCCAAGACGGGATTCCTCCGTCATTATATAGCATCGCAAGCCGTCTTCCCCTACATGATATACAGCACCTGTGCTTGTCACCGCGTCTGCACCGTCGTCGGCATAGATACATTCCAAAGCATTGGCTTTGTCGAAATTGTTATGAAAAAGCTCACAAAATTCAAAACCGTTAAAAAATCCCTTTTCGGCTTTCAAGAAGTTTTCAAAAGCTTTTTTCTTTTCTGTCAGCTTTCTTTCTTCCTCTGCTTGTCTTTTTGCTATTGTTTCCGCAGACGGTTTGCGACCTCCACAGCGATTGTTGGGTTGATATGTTCTTGAAAATTTCGGCATAATGTTTATCTCCTTCAATATATCTGTTGATTTTTTTGCCTTACTGTGATATAATCAAGGTGGTCGGGGTAAGGCTCCCGACTCACCTTTGTGGGTGGTGCTTGGGCGGAGGCTTTTGTAGGGGCTCCGCTCTTTTTATTTACTCATTCATTATTCGTTTGACGCTTTCACGAAGTTCTTCAAGCGTTTCGCATTTTTCAATGAGTTCAAGTATTGCTTTCAGCAATGCTTGTGTTACGTTCATTTCTTCCATTACCTCACTTCCTTTCCCGAAAAGGTTTTACCTTTGCCTTACATTTATATTATAAATGATTTTTCTTTATTTGTCAAGATATTTTTGATAAAAAATTCAGAATTTATAAAGTTTTTTTCTTTATAATTAAATTTTTTAATTATAGTTATAAAAAAATAAAC